>Ga0075123_10000528_pt1 | contig 20102 bp, 11 predicted proteins | sample AntAceMetag02UKX_FD_69808 | JGI IMG/M metagenome (GOLD analysis project Ga0075123, IMG submission 69808) | Saline lake microbial communities from Ace Lake, Antarctica - Antarctic Ace Lake Metagenome 02UKX | ecosystem: Environmental > Aquatic > Non-marine Saline and Alkaline > Saline | place... | reverse complement strand
TATTAAACGAGTCCCGCCATAAATTTGAAACATTGACCTTTGTACCAGCGTTCCTAAATCTCCATAATCAGCATTATCAGTTATTATCCACACTACTGTTTGTTCAATTGACTAGTTTTCTGGTTGTTCACAAGTTCCCATATCAATCCGAATTCACTGACGGTATTATCTGATCAAAATCATCTTCCGCACTTGTACAAATTCTCCCGCCCGCAGACTATACAGATAGACGCCGCTGGTAACGGTGCGGCCCTGTTCATCCATTCCGTTCCATCGAACGCTTTGATATCCACAGTTTTCCTTTTTACTCACAAGTGTTCTTACCAACCTACCAAGAATATTATAGATTTCCAATTTAACTTCTGATTGTATTGGGAGTTGATATTCAATCATGGTTTCGCAATTAAAAGGGTTCGGGAAGTTCTGTCTCAGTGAAAACACCTCAGGAATGGTAATCTGTCTGGGCAACCTCTCCACACTAGATTCAAGTATTCTTACAACGATTATTTTTGCAATTCCAATGTTGCCTACATTGTCCGTTGCTTTTAATAAAATGTTGTTAGTACCTTCATTTAGTGCCACAATTGCAGCAAATTTCCCTTCTCTTACAGGAATAGGAGAACCATTTAGGTCGATCTCGAAAATCAACGGATCGCCCACATGTCCTTCAACTAAAATCTCGCTACGTGATGTTATAAAACTATCTACAGGTTGTGTTATGGATATAACAGGGGCTTCTGTATCTAATATTACATTTACATGGTGTAAACCCAGTATATCATGATTCTCATCAAATGCCCTGAGTATAATTGAATTTCTTCCCTCATGTAGTTCGATATTGATAGAAAATGTACCATTTAATAACTCGAGTATAACTTCATTTAGTTCTGCATAAGCAATTTTTTCACCAAAAACTTTGCCTTTAACTGTTACTTGTGAATTTTTGACAATCGCCCCATTTATTGGCTCATTAATTTCTACTCCTCGTTGAGGAATTACTTGCTGAGGAGAAGCAACCCAATTACCAGAACCAGTCAAAACAGCCCAAGTGTTTGGTCCTATCTGGGGACCCAGAGTTTTATCGCTCCAAGTTCCTTCTATTGCATATGGATTAGAAAATTTTCCTGTGAAAACACCATTCAGAAAAGTTGCCCAAGTGATTGTTGTGTCAAAGCTATTTTCAACGATATTTATTTCATCAATTTGCCTTGTAACTACATCAGAGTAGCAATCCCAGAGTCCTACGCAACCACTTAACTCGACTTTTATTCTAAAATCCTGTATAGATGAACTATCTTCTGAAACATTGAAAGAAACTTCTCTTTGCTGGTTAGTTTTCCCATTCCATTGACCAGGTATAGGTAAAACACTTTGAATTTTAGTAACTACAGGTCCAAAGTATAAACAAGTATCACCAATTGCATCTGATAAACCATCGTTGGCTAAAAAACGATAGGTATGTTCACCAACAGATAGTGTTGTCTTACATTCAAATGTACGACCCACGGAGATATCTTCTGTATTAGATGGGTTCATTGATTTCGTTATGCTATCATCTATAATCACGTTTATTGAAGATAATTCTCTATCTATGTCTGTATAGGTTACTTTGAAAATGAATTCCGTACTTATATTACCAGTATGTGGCGTTAATGAACTATTCGAAAGAACAGGTGGCGCATTCCCAATTACTATTGGCCCCAAGTGTATATTAGTATCACCTGAAGCATCTGTTATGCCATCACTCGCATTAAAAGCATAGTTATGATTTCCTAGACTTAATTTTATTTTGTAAACATAAACCACTCCATTGATATAATCATTGCTTCCCTGTTTTATCATCTCAATAGGAACATCATCATCTATTTTTACAGTTATATTTGAAGGTGGGTCGCCATCCGCATCGGTATAGATTACCGTAAAAGAGAATTCTGACTTGTACGACCCTAATTCGGATTTTACTTTACCATTTGATAACACAGGAGATGAATTGAGAGATATATTGATTGAGTCATCTGAAATATTATTTTCTTCATTCTCTTCTTGTATTAATCCATCTGGATCTACTACTACGCCAAGATAATAAGCACCTGGAGTTATAACAGAGGGAATAATTAGGACCGTGTTCTCAGCAGAGCTGGAGCCAGGTTCAAGATTATATACTGTTCTAGAGTCCAAATATATGTCATTGGTTGTAATATTTCTATCAACAGATAAATAGAATGCAACTTTAAAACTGTCTGCAGAAGAAAGTCCTTCGTTCTTTACTTTATTATATGCTAAAATAGAATGACCGGTTACACCATCATTAGGGGCATTTATAAATTCTACAATTAAATCAGGTAGGAGTTTTATAACAGAAATTATGTCTGGATCATATGCGGTATTATTTTCTTCATCATCTTCTTGTATTAATTCATCAGGATCTACTATTAAGCCAAGCCAATAAGCACCTGGATTTATATCAAGCGGAATATTTAGGACTGTGTTATCAGAAGCTCTGGAGCCAGGTTCAAGATCATATACTGTTATAGAACCCAAATTAATATCATTGTTTGTAATATTTCGATCAAAAGATAAATAGAAGTCAACCTTAAAACTGTCTGCAATGATTTGTCCCAAATTCTTTACAGAATTATATACTGAGATAGAATACCCAGTTATACATTCATTCGGAGCATCAATTGAGATGACTGTCAAATCAAAAAAATGTTTTGTAATCCAAATTTTATTTGGATCACAACCAGTGTTATTCGCTTCATTATATTCAGGTATCCGGTTATTAGGATCTATTTTTGCTCCAATATAATAGTGCTCAGTGTCTAGACCGGACGGGATTGTTAGAATTGTATTATCAGATGATCTTGATCCAGGATCCAACCCAGGTACCGTTCTATATCCCAAATATGCGTCATGATCGTCAATTTGTGCATCTCGTGATAGATAGAATTTTACAGTAAAGGTGTCTGCAAAAACGTGTCCCTGATTAATTATCGTATTAAAAATTGAAATAAAATTGCCAATTCCGCCAGATCTGGGAGCGGTTATGGTTTCAAATAGTAAATCAGGTGAAGCCGTTGTTCCTAAATTGCGCCAGAAATCTAAACCTCCATCACTTCTACCTATAAAAAGATCGAAATCACTGTCATCATCAATATCTACAAATGTGGGGATGCTTTCTCCTTCCACATTTATTGAATTATAACTTTCAGCAACTAATATCCATGATGGAATTTGTGATGTGCCTTCATTGCGATAAAAATGAAGGTTACCCTTTAATGTTCCAACAAAAAGGTCGAGATCACCATCATTATCGATATCCACAAAAGTTGGAGCACTCTTTTGACCAATATCTATGGAATTATACATTGAGTCTATGTAGGTCCACGATGGATTATTGGGTGTGCCATCATTTTGGTAAAAGTGAATATTACCATCTATTTCGCCAACAAATAAATCCAAGTCACGATCATTATCTATATCTGCAAAAGTGGGGATACAACTCCAACTTACCTTTATAGAATTGTAATTTTCAGTGACAAAACTAAAAGTAGGATTTGTTAATGTTCCATCATTACGGTAAAAATGAAGGTTTCCACGATATTGTCCGATAAAAAGATCGAAATCTTTATCGTTATCTATATCTGCAAAAGAAGCGGCGCCCCCGCTCCCAATATATATGGAATTATAACTTTGAGTTATAAAAGTCCAAGAAGGATTACTTGCTGTACCATCATTACGATAGTAATTAATCCCAGAATGACTACTACCAACAAAAAGATCCAGATCACCATCATTATCTATATCAACAAATGTAGGGATACTAGCTGCACCAAAATCTAAAATTGAAGTATAATTTTCAGTAATAAAATTCCATGAAGGATTATTAGCTGTTCCATCATTTTCGTAAAAAATAATTTGACCATCACTTCCGCCTATAAAAAGGTCAAGATCGCCATCATTATCGATGTCTATGAAGGTAGGAGCCAGGTCCACATCTTTACCTATGTAGATATCTTCTTCAGGTATCCATGAAGGACTATCAGCTGTTCCATCATTTCGATAATAACTGATTTTAGCATTCCTTTGTCCTATAAAAAGATCCTGATCACCATCATTGTCAATGTCTGAAAACGCGGGCGCACTATTATGAAATACATTAATTGAATTATAATTTTCAGTAACTAATATAAATGATGGATTCTGAGGTGTCCCATCGTTACGATAAAAATTAATGTTACCTTTTCTTTCGCCAATAAAAAGATCCAAATCGTTGTCATTGTCTATATCAGCAAAAGCAGGAGCACTCGAAGAACCAACGTCAATTGAGAAATAATTTATAGTAACAAGTTTAAAAGATGGAATCTGTGGAGTTCCATTATTAATGAAAAAATTAATTTTACCACCAATCCCAACAAAAAGGTCAAGATCATAGTCATTGTCAATATCTGCAAATACAGGAGTACATTTTCCACCTACGTTAATAAAATTATAATTTTCTGTGATCAATGTCCACGATGGATTCTCGGCTGTTCCATCATTGCGATAAAAATTGATATTACCATCATCTTCACCGATAAAAAGGTCATAATCGCCATCATTATCAATATCGGCGAATGTGGGTTTTGAGTCGTTCATAGCGGCGGAATAGGCTATTATGTTTTGACCATTTACTTCCGCATAGATTTCTCTTTGCCAGACTACATTATTATCCTGAGCGAAAAGAGTTAAAAAGAGAAATGAAATAATAAATACACACACAAGTAGTGTTAAAATTTTGTGTTTCATAAGACAATTTTTCCTATTATATGTAGTTTGTCTTTTCCGTGTGTTTTTTTAATTTTATCGGTTTAGCCTTTTGTAACTTCACGAGAAATTCACAATATTATTAGAAACATTACGAATAATCTACCTGATAAGAATCAACTTACATGTATGAACAAGCTCTTTTGTTTCAAGGCTATATAAATACACGCCGCTGGCAACAGTCTGACCTAGCTCATTCTTCCCATTCCAATTCACAGAGTAATTTCCCCCTTGTTGTTTTTCATTTATCAAAGTTTTTATTATCTGCCCGGTGAGGTTGTAGATTCTCACAGACACTTCAGTGTTTTTGGGTAATTGGTACGTTATAGTTGTGGTTAGGTTAAAGGGATTGGGATAGTTTTGCATTAGAATAAATTCACTCGGCAAAAACTGATCATCTGAATTTTCTATGCTTGTAACTGCTGCTTCTGGTATAATAATATAGGATTCGAATCCTGATCCCATACCCCATACAATTGTACCTCCATACCCACCTGTATAACTCACTTTAAGTTTTACTTCATCTCCTGCTGATGCTATAGGATCTATTCCTGTTACAGTATATTTTTTTCCTGTAGATATTTGATAGCTACTTGATGAAAAATTAAAAATTGCAACTTCCGAATTACCAACAATTATTTCTGCTTTAAAATGAGTAGTAGTTTGTCCAAGATTAGATACATAAGGACTAATGGCCCAAGCATAAAATGAGTAGATATTTCCTTTTATATCACCATTTAAAAAATAACCATTCCATACAGCTGAAGGATTATTACTATCAATATCCTGAGTGTATCCTGGAAATTCGCCCATTGGATTTTCTGTTAGCTTCTTATCTGAATTTGAGAGATATAGTTTAATTGGTGGATTAGTTATTAATATAGATTTAGCCTCTGACCAGTCTGAAATAATAGCTGTATGGATTTGACAACGGGCACGTGCTTTTACCTGAAATATACCAGGATTGTTATAAGAATGACTCTGTATTGATGAACCCCAGACTGATAAATATCCGTCATCCCAATCAAACTGAAATTCTACATTGTGACCATAGTTGCTTGTTGAACCACCGGTACCAAAAGAAATGTTTTGCAATGTGAAACCATTAGACGGACCAGTGGGTTCATCCGGCGTAGTAACAATCTCTGTACCATAACCACTATACTTCAATATTATTCCATTTTCTCCGACAGCCCAACCGGTGTTAGTACTGACTAAATGTAAATCATTAATATAGTAATTCGTACCACATGTCTGTGAAATCCAAGTATTTCCTCCATCCCAAGTATGCATCACTGTTCCATTTGCACCTACAGCCCAGCCAGTGTCGACATCTGTGAAGAAAATGCTGCTAAGCGTATTATTCACGCCACTTACTTGAGATATCCATGTAGCTCCTCCATTATTTGTATGAATTACATCCCCGTCATATCCACAAGCCCAACCATTGTTTTGGTCAATAAAATTAATACTATAAAGAGTTCTCGCCTCACTGACCTGGGAAGTCCATGTATTCCCTCCATTGATAGTATGAATAATTATTCCTGAAGTGTTCCAATATCCTCCAACTGCCCAACCATTATTGGCATCGGTGAAATATACACAGTTCAGGTTTTTTTCTACACCACTATTTTGGAAGGACCAGTTATCCCCGGCATCGGTTGTGTGAATTATTAAGCCGGGACTTGTCCAAGCCGAATATCCACCCACAGCCCATCCATTATTAGTATCATTAAAATAGACATCGGTAAGATAGGAAGTCGTATCCAATGCGTTATAATTCCAGTTAGAACCTCCATCAAAAGTCTTTAAAACAACTCCATAGAATTTTGCATTTACAAGATTTACCCCGGCACCCACTGCCCATCCATTATTGGCATTAGTGAAATATACACTTTTAAGGTCTTCGTGAGAGCCACTATTCTGCAATTTCCAGTCTATACCACCATCTGTGGTTTTTAGTATTATTCCATTTTCTCCTACAGCCCACCCATTGAATGCATCAATGAAGTGAATATCAGAGATGCTATTGCTTGTGGTTGTCTGGGCTGTCCAATTAAGTCCTCCATCACCAGTATGAATTAGTGTCCCATTTTCTCCCACTGCCCATCCTCTGTTGCTGTCAACAAAATAGACACTTTCAAGCCTATTACCCGTCATGCTAATCTGCGACATCCAGCTAGTACCACTATCAGTTGTTTTAATTATTTTTCCATCCTCACCAACTACGGAACCATGATTGACATCTGTAAAATATACACTTCTAAGCCAATTGGTAGAATTGATTACCTGGTAATTCCAAGTTGACCCTCCGTTGATCGTTTTCAAAACTACTCCATATTTTTTTTTATTTACAATATCCCAGTTTCCACCTACCGCCCAGCCATTGTTTGAATCGATAAAATAAACACCAAAAAGATAACCTTGCCAACTGCCCTGTGAAATCCATGTATTTCCTCCATTTGATGTGTGTATCACGGTACCATTATTTCCAACAGCCCAGCCATTATTTGCATCGGTGAAGGATACACTATAAAGAGTAATATTTGTCCCGCTTGTCCGTTCAGTCCAGGTAGTCCCCCCATCATTGGTATGAATCACTTTGCCACTATCTCCAACCGCCCAGCCATTATTTATATCGATGAAGGATACACTATAAAGAGTAATACCCGTCCCACTTGTCTGTTTGGTCCAAGTGCTACCCCCATCAGTTGTATGAATCACGGCACCGTTTTTTCCAACGGCCCAGCCAACATTGGCATTTAAAAAATGTACATCATTTAGAGGATTTGTAATATTGCTATTTTGGAAAATCCAAGTTGCACCTCCGTCAGTTGTTTTTAATATAACTTCATGATTATTTGGACTTTTTCCAACTGCCCAACCGGTAAATCCTTCAGTAAGAAAGTAGACGGACTCGAGGTCACCTTCACAGTCATTTTGGCGCACGATATACCATTGCTCTTGTGAAAAGCTGATAGTCACGAATATTAAAATAAACATCATTCCGTAAAAAAGTCTGTTTAACATAGTTATACCTTTCTTATATTTGACGATATCTTTTTGTCTAAATTAAAAGATTTGTTTTGGCTCTATTGTATTTTCAATGGAATTATTTTGATATAATATTTTTGCTCTTTTGTATTGATTTACGAACGAACGTTTACGAATAAAATTCATACTGCCTCCTGATATTACATTAATGTAAAAAATTACTTTGTTTTTTTAAAACTAAAACTTGAAAATTATCATTTACAATTACTCTAAATCCCTTGTTTCTTCTTTAAGGCAAAAAGATTACTACTTTTTATCACTATCTAATTTCTTTCTGCTGAATCCACTTTTTCAGATCTTTATCGTTAAGACCTTCAAGGATCCTATTACGATCTCTCCAGATAGACTTTTTTGTTATATCTATTCCAGCCTCATCACACAGTTTCATTGCCATAGCAGCCTCGTACTCTTCTATTAAACGAGTCCCGCCATAAATTTGAAACATTGATCTTTGTACCAACGTTCCTAAATCACCATAATCCGCGTTGTCAGTTATTATCCATACTGCTGCTTGTTCAACTCCAAACGAAGCTCCTGCCCTATGTAAAATTGGCATAAGTCGTTTTAGTTCATCCTGATGTGGAGAAGCCTGAATGTCGAAAGACTCATCACTATCAGGGATTGCTCTTGACCGATTGGCACAAGCTGCAGGAACTGTAACATATTCCCAATCATCGCTATCTAATTCAATAGATATTTCTGCTCTACCTACCATATTCTGGGCTGAACCTCGACACACGAAATATGTTCCTACAGGAACAGAAATCTTTATTTTATGATTGACCTGGCGCTTTATTTTCATAGAAACGTTCTCAATACCACTACCTGTCACTTCAACATTAACCTTGTTATTCTTCAAAGCCTCTATAATGTCTCTGCCTCTAATGTCAGATTCATAATCATCAACTATTTCTTTCGCCTTATTGACATAGGTGTTTTGGGGATATTTTGATATGAATTGTTTATAAGCTCTGATAGTCCCTCTTTTTTTAGTTTTCTCCCAAACTGCAAAGTCTTTTTTCAGCACTTCAACACGAGATTTAGCTTGGTCAGAAAATTCTGATGATGGATAAACATTTATAAATTCTTCATAGGAAGAAATTGTGTCAGTATTTTTAGCTTCTATCCATGCTTCCAGAAATCGTGCTTGCTCAGAATATTTTGAATGAGCATGAAGAGCAATAAATGCTTTATAGGCTTTTGCCGTGTTAATTTCTCTGGCTTTGAGCCAATGCATCTGCTCATAAGCTTGCTCGGTAAATTCTGATTTAGGATATTTCTCAATAAAAACCTCATAAGTGCTAATTGTATTCGTACTTTGAGTTTCTTTCCAATCCTTCATGATATTAAGCTTTTCAAGACGGGATCGAGCCTTATCGGTAAATTGCGATTCAGGATGTTTCGAGAGAAATTTATCGTACGATTCTATTGTGTCAATAGCTTTGGTATTTTCCCAATCTTTCTTTGTACGCAATTCGTCTATCCGTGTTCTGGCAAGTGGTGATAATTTGTCTTCAGGGTGTTTATTTAAAAACTCCTCGTAAGCTGGAATATTGTCTATAGATTGGGCAGTTTCCCAATGCTTCCTTGTTGTTGCACAGCCAATTAAAAGAATTACAAATGCAATAATCAACAACCATTTATAATTTAATAATGTTTTCATTTTATTTATCTCCTTTTATTTATTTAATCTCATTTTCATCTATCTTATCTTACCAAGATCATCTTCTTTATCTGCGAGAATTCTTTTGTTCTAAGACTATATAGATACACGCCACTCGCAACAGTATGACCATAATCATCTTTTCCATTCCACAACACCGAGTAATATCCAGTTGCTTGTTTTGTGTTTACCAGAGTTTTCACCAATTGCCCAGCGAGATTATAAATTTTAAGAGAAACCTCAGATGACTTTGGTAGCTGGTATTTTATAGTTGTCTCTGGATTAAATGGATTTGGATAATTCTGGCTAATGTGAAATTCTTTTACAGAAGCGGAAATTTCTCTAGCGGCAACATCTGTTTTGATGACTCTGGGAATTTTAATATAACCAAGAGTACTTGGTCCCCACGTAACAGAAGCCAATTGGCTGCCAATATTTTTTATCTTTAACCTAACTGTATCTCCATTTTGAGTAAAAGTATTTATTCCAGAGAAATTATATTTCGTACCACTGGTAATAGTTGTTTGATCCACCCAAAAATTTCTAGATGCGACAACGATACTATTTATAATAATCTGTGCTTTTAAAGTAGTACCAAATCCTACTGCCCAGATATAAAGCGCATATTCATTTCCAATAATATGTCCTTCTAAGTAATAATTATTCCAAATTAAGCTTTCTCCAGCATTAATAAAATCCATACTACCGCTTCCATTTGTTGTACTTAATGATTTGTTTGATCCACTACCTACTAAATAAAGTAGAATTGAGCTAGAGTTGAATGATTCAATTTCCACTGGTTCAGATCTTTCGTTATCGGACTGGTTTATGCCAAGCGTCGTATCTGTTTTAATAAAAAACTGTGCATTAACATTTTTTAATATCAAACAATATAGACAAAAAACGATTATTATTGATTTTTTCTTTAACATATCAAATCCTCCTATCAAATAATTTTAACAAATCAGTTTTTGTTATCGTACCAAGATCATCTTCCTTATCTGCGAGAACTCTTTTGTTCTAATGCTGTACAGATACACGCCGCTACTAACAAAATTCCCATATTCATCCTTACCATCCCACAGCACTGAGTAGTGTCCACTTGCTTGTTTCGTATTTACCAGCGTTTTCACTAACTTCCCATTGAGATTGTAAATTTTAAGAGAAACCTCAGATGACTTTGGCAACTGGTATTTTATTGTAGTTTCTGGGTTAAATGGATTGGGAGTATTTTGGAATAATCTAAAATTTTTCGGTATAAAATTACTATTCGCTTTAACTATTGAAGTAACCAATATACTCACTTCATTAGCTGGCTCGCTCTCACCTGCATCGTACAGCGCTGTAACAACGTAATAATAGGTATGGCCGCCTACTACGTCCATGTCTTCATAGTTGGTTATCGCTTGAGGTACAGTAGCTATGCGATTGCCTTCTATTAATCCGACCGGTGTACTCTGTGAACGGTATAGGTTGTAGCCATTTAATGTGATGGATGCGTCTGAAAAAACTTTTTGTCTTGGGGCAGAAAATATAGAAGTATCTTTTTGACTATCATTCCAAGTCAAGTATTTAGTTTTGTCTGTAGTATTAGGTATATCATTTTCTGGTGTGTTTGTTTCGGTTAATTCTTTGACGTTTTCAACCTTTTGAGTTTTTACCATCAAGGATTGACTTGATCCACTATTATGAGATACAATTGCTCGAATCGCAAAAACAGCAGACACTGGCGGATCAAGCTCGTTTAAAGATGAAAAGATTCCATCCAAATTACTATCAATAAATGCGTTTTCACCTGACGCATTTTCATCGTAATAAATCCACATTTCTTCTGGACTTAATTGTTGGATTCCAATGAAAAATTTGCCTGAAGTTAAATTTAGATTCAATGAACTCAAATCTACATCCTGAAATGTCCCGCTATTGGAAATTGTTAGTGGGCCTAGAGTTCCGGCTAACATGGTTGATGAAGGCTTATCTGCCACTCCCGAGATATCTTTATAAACATGTACTTTAAAGTAATCCCCTGCACGTGTTCCATTAAATGCAACTCGAGCGATATTGATGGAGACTGGATAATTAGAAGATTGAAATGGGCCATTCGCGGCGATACCTTGCATGTTATCCCAGCCCATAGCATTTTCGAAACTGCCGTCATCAAATGCCAGCTCCTCCTGCATAGTGGAAGTAGGCGGCTGCCATTCAAGAGTTACTTTTCCTTGGCTTACGGTGGCTTGCAAATTTGTAGGAGGCTCTAAATAGGGTTGCAGGGCAAAGCTTACCAATGTTGTTTCTCCTGGCGTTGCGCTGATATTTTGCTGCTTTGCTGTTTGATAATTCAAGGCACTAACTTCAATAGAATATCCTGATCCTCCTTGCACCATGAATTGATACATTCCATTGTTATTGCTCCAAGTGGTGTCAGATTCAGGACCGGAAAGAATCAACATTGCTCCCTCAATGGGATTTCCTGTTCTAGAATTGGTTATAGTACCACTTATAGTAGAAAACATCCCACTTTGATTTACCCAATAAGCTCCCATATCGGCTGGTGTACCATCAGGATCAGTGCCTGTCCCTGCATCAATGCATGGTGAGTTTTGGGGATAACCGGTAATAACCGCTTGCAAATGATAGTTATTATTGGTAGGATCAACAAATAATGGATCGGCTGAGATATTGCCAGTTCCAGGATCACCATCCTGAATGTTCGAATAAGTCGCAGCAGCTGAATATGTTAAATCATCACCATTGCCCCAAATAATGCAATTAGCTATCTCAGGAGAAGGAACATAAAAACCTATTGCATGGACACCTTCACTTATATTATTTACTATTGTGTTGTTCCTGAAAATCGCATTTGAATTATTAGCATAAATCCCTTCGTTGTTGTTCAGAATCACGTTGTTTTCAATCCATGATGTTTCAAGTCCACGAAGTTTGATGCCCCAACCAAAGCTTTCAAAGTTTTCGGTGATCCAATTGTTAGTAATTGTAACTGAAGCAAGGTCAATCTCAATACCACATGGATTGCCGTTTCTCACTGTGAAACCATCAAGTAGAGCGCCTGATATACTATTTGCTGATACAGCAGGAGTACTTCCATTTCCATCAATTATTGTTACTAGATTACCCTCTTTACTTTTAACTATAACATCTGATTTCAAATTAACATGTTCCAAATAAATGCCTGGGTCAGCCCAGACAGTTTCTCCTGTCTGAGCAGAATTAATTCTGCTTTGGAGGAAAGGGAGTAGTATATGATCTATTTGGCTTGTATTATTTGTTGTATTTGTCTCTGGAGGAGTAGAATTACTTATTTTTGCAATGATTACATAATCTTTCGATTCATAATTTTGGGTATTCCAATCCACTTGTGCATAGCTGGGCATACCAGTTGGAACATAAATAGAAGTGCTGTCTATGAAATTTTCTAAATTATCATAATAAAATGAAACAGTACAATAAGCTGAAGCAATGTTTGTCAAATCTTTTACTTCTGCTATAATTTCATATGGCACGCCAGGGGTACCAAACATGTCTGGTTTCAGTGATATCTGAGAAATTGTCAAATCTGGAATTTCTCCGCCACCCCGTTTTCCGAGACAGTATAATCCTTTCTCTGTACCTATGTAAATTGATCCATCAGAACTAATACAAGGAGACGTCGTAATCTCACATAAAGGATCGAAACTCCATTTTCGTGTACCATCAGGTTTTACCGCATCGAATTTTGAATTAGGCCAAGTATTATACGAAAAATAAATTGTATTGTTAACATCTATAATCGGGCATAAAATGCCCGTATTTTGTGATAAATGTTCAGTTTTCCATAATAAGACACCTTCAGGAGAGATTGCATGAAGGGCACCATAAAAGAGGTAAATAATACCGTTATAATCTATAATAGGAGTTGAACTATGCCATCCTCTAATATACAAAGTCCATTTTACGCTTCCATCAGAATTAAAAGCATAAATATTGTCATCATCCGATCCTACGTAAATGGTTCCGTCTAATCCTATTGACGGAGATGAATCACCAAAATATCCATCCCCTTTTAGATACTTCCATTTCAGTGAACCATTGGGCCTAATTGCATAAAAATATCCGTCCTCAGATCCAATATATGTTGTACCATCGTTAGCAATGGCTGGCGAAGAATCAATATCACTACCTGTCCCAAATCTCCACTTAATGGTGCCATTTGGATTTATTGCATATAATGTATCACTATCTGATCCAATGTAAATAGTTCCATCTCGATCTATAGCTGGCGAAGAATCAATATTATCTCTAGCATATGACCCTATTCGACATTTCCATTTGAAATTTCCATTTTGATCTATTGCGAAAAGGCAACTACCATTAGTTGGATTATAGCGAACACCGACATAAACAGTTCCATCTGAACCAATGGATGGAGTACTTTTAGTACCGAAACTATTTAATTGATATTTCCATTTTAAACTTCCACTTGGGTATAATGCATAGAGAATATTGCCATAGATTTCATCTGTGCAGAAATAGATCATCCCATCTATTCCTATTGTAGGTGAATCAGATACTTCCCCATTAGTTTGAAATTTCCATATCAACGTTACACTATCAGGGCAGGCGTAAGGGCTTCTACCTGTATGCTGACGATCGTGAAGAAACATAGGCCAGGGTGTGTCTGCAAGCTGAGATAAAGCTTTTGGAGGAATCCAAATAGACGATAAGACAATTATATATAATAAGAATCGAAATATATTATTCATTTTTTACTCCTTTCAAGCATTAAAAGTTAAAATATACGAATTAAAAGTATATTCATTAACTGGCAGAGACCATTAACACAATTATTTTTCATTTTCGATTTCTATTTTTTACTTATAAGCAGCGAGTGAATTTACTACAATCGTTCCTTTGGTACTAAAGCTATCATTAGAAATCAAGTTAATCTCAAACGCTACAATTTTCGACAAATTTAGCTTGCCATCATTATATCTTGTCCCTGTTCCCCAGGATTCATAGAATTTCTTAAAAGGAACTTTGAGAGTCTGCCATTTTCCTGGTTTGATCTTCATAACAGATTCATGGAAACCATACCACCATAGTTCATCGGCTCCTTTTTTGCCAACATCTCCGGTTGAGACAACATCAGCGAGAGTCAATCTCAGCATCGCATTGGAGGGAGTTTCAACCTTTAGCTTTAACTCCAGCCCTTTGTATTTACTAAGGTTCCAAAGAATACCCTGTTCATTTCGAATACTTAACCAATTCCCCCCATATAAATCCGTAGGCAGATTAAATTCAATTCGAAGTGCACTATCTCCTTCACTGACTACGATTTTTGATAAATTCACTTCAGCGTTTTCATAATAGATACAATAGCCCAATGAATTGATAGCTGTCTCACCGTGAAATGATGAAAAATTAATCCCGGATGGTTTCTTATCAAAATTATCAAGGACTAATATTTGGTTTAAGGCATCTGCTCGTGTTTGTGCACCTTGTCCATAGGCATGAAAAATCAAACTTGCTACAAAGTAAAAAAACAACATTAATTTTATTATTTTACTATTCATTTTAGCTCCTCTCATTTTAGATACTATTTTTTATATTGTTGGCTTTTCTAATCATCTTCCTCGCCTCCCACTCATAATCCCCTTCCATTTCCACAACTTTATGAAACATCTCTAAAGCCTGCTTACTATCATCTTTCAGCAAATAAGCATTACCCAAATACCAATAACACTTTTCAAATAAAAAAGTACCCCTCAAATCAATAACCTGTTTCAAATGAGAAATTGCTTGATCAACTTCTTTAGTCAATAAATAGCATATTCCCAAATAAAAATAATAATTCACATCTTCAGGCTGCAACTCACTTGCTCGAGATAATTTGTTTATCGCTTGTTGATATTCCTTTTGCTGGTAAAATATCATTCCTTCATTAAATATTTTTTCAGCTTCAGAAATAGTTTGTCCCCCTCTGATCTCAATAGCTTGATAATAAATTGGTTCGATTACTGCTAACTCAGCAAACTCTGAATGTTTACTTGAAAAAGGAAAAAACAGATAAACAAATATAACAATTATTAATACTGATGGAATCGCCAATTTAATAGGTGTCGGTATTGGTGTCAAAATTTTCCCAAAAATATCTAATATGTTATCAAAGGTTGCGGTTATCTTTTTTAAAATATCTTTAAAGAAATATTTTTTATCAGTGATTTTCTCTTCTTTATCCAGTTTCTCTAAAACCTCACTTTGTAATCCCAGATGTTTGCTGAATAGCCTGGTTTTTCTCATACAATAATCACACTTACTAATATGCTCAAATTGGGCAGCACTGAATTTGCCTGTTGCTAATTGGGCAAAGGAAAGACATTGCTCTGTCCTGGGCAGGGGTGTGGAACTTACATTCTTTTCCTCGGCTTGTTTCCAGATTTTTAATATTTTTTTAAATGTCTCTTGTTTCATTCTATCGGCTCCTAATATTATATACGAAATTTTTTCAGATTTTTGCAAAACCCAGAGCGTTTAAACCGTAATTAGTCTTTAATTTTTCGACACCGAATATCACTGAATGCCACCGAAAAAAAATTATTCGGTGATTTCGGTGTTTTCAGTGTTTAATAAAATTTTTTTGCAATAAAAACCTGATCGGTAATAAAAAATTTAACACCAATAATCATCAATGCCCTTATCCTCCAGACATTTCTTCATTTTCTTTTCTCCCAATTTAATTCGGTTTCGGACAGTGTTAGGAGAACTTTTTCCAATTATTTGAGCAATTTCCTGCAAAGTGAACTCTTGAAGATGTCGCAAACTAACTGCGATTCTTTGCTGGGCAGGCAAAGTATGCAAACACTCATTGATAAATTCCATTAATTGGTGATATTCAGATTGTTCGACAGGATCAGGTGAACCATCTTCTTTTAAAACCAACTCATCTAAAGATTGAGTTTGTTTCTGCTTTTTTTGCGAACCGCTGCGAAGAAAATCAAGGCTTGTGTTTGTAGCAATAGTAAAAATCCAGGTGCGAAAGTTTGCTTTATTCGGATTAAATTTAGCAATGTTAAGATTGGCTTTCACAAATGTATCTTCTGCTAATTCTTCAGCGTCTTCTTTGTTGTTCACAATTCTCTGGCAGTGACAAAATATTTCTGGATAGTGTTTTCGGAATAGTTCATCGAAAGCTTTTGCAGTCATTGAAAAGCTCCTTATTAGTGAAGATTAAATATTATGAAGAAAGTGTGAATAAGTGAAGGAAATTAGAGTATATAAATTATGTTCTCAGCGCAAGTCAGGAATTTTCATCAGAATCAGGACAGGTAATTTTCGTATTCAAATTAGTAAATTATTACAAGAAAGTCAACAATAAATATGAGTATTATGAATTTAGATGCAAAATAATAAACCAATTTTATTTCATTAAAAAATGGCACAACTTCATTAGTAAAACTTAATAGTTCAGCCCACCAAATACACGGAAAAGCACGAAAAAAAATTATATGACATTTCTTTCTCCTTATTTAGTGAATTTAGTGTTTTTAGTGGGCTGAATGATTATAATAAAATCCTATGCTGCCGCCGCCGCTTCCCCAAATCACGCTCAACATAAAATTTCTCATCAGTCAGCGGATCAACACCTGCAAAATAAATCACCGAAGAAAGCGTCATTGGCAAAGGGATAAACGCCTGCACCTGTTTCGGCACAAATTTAAAAATGGATAAAATTTCATTTTTCAATTCTTTCATCTCTTTGAACCCGGTTCCCGGATGGCAGGACATTAGATAAGGAAGGAGATGTTGTTTCTTTTTTTGCTCGTTATTTATTTTTTGATAACTTTCAACAAATTCTTTCAGTGAAAAGAGCGCTGTTTTTCTCATTGCTCGTAAAACTTTTGAACTATTATGCTCCGGCGCTATTTTCAATTGTCCGCTGATGTGCGATTTAATTAATTTCTTTAAAATTGTTTCCGAGTTGGCATCTGCCATAAATAAATCAAAACGAATTCCCGAACCAACGGTTACTTTTTTCACGCCATTAATTTTTGATGCCTTTTCCAGCAAATTTATCCAGTCTTCTGTTTTCATTTGCAAATTGGGACAAAGATCGGGGAAGGTGCAACTTTCCCGGTTACACTTCCAATCTATTTTGCAGTTGAAATTATAATTATTTGCCGAAGGTCCGCCAATATCTGAAACATGCCCTTTAAAATCTGATTGAGCAGCTATTTTTTCAACTTCCTTTAAAACTGATTTCTGGCTTCGGCTGACTATTCTCTTGCCCTGGTGAAGTGTGAGCGAACAAAATGAACAACCGGATACACAGCCGCGATGAGCCGTTATTGAATTACTTATCATTTTAAATGCGGGAATTTCTTTTTTATATGTTGGATGAGATTTCCGCAAATAAGGAAGTTCGTAAATGGCATCCAATTCTGCTGAACTAATATGAGTAGGCGGATATTGGACGATGAATCTTGCACCTGCAGGCTGAGCTAAAACCTTGTGCTGATGTTTATAAAATAATTTATAAAACTCAATAAATTTTTCTTTTGAATTAAAAACATCTTCTTCAGACGGTAAAAGCTTTGATTTAGTAGGAGCTTCTTTCGCCATCACAACTGTTCCGTTAATTCCCGTTAGTTCTTCGTTTTTAAAAATCCGATTGGCAATTTCAACAATCTGCTTCTCCCCCATTCCGTAAACAAGAATATCTGCCCGCGTGTCTTCAAGAATGGAACGGCGTACTTTATCGCTCCAAAAATCGTAATGCACCATTCGTCTCATTGACGCTTCAATTCCGCCGATTACGATAGGGACATTTTTAAAAATCTGCTTTATCAAATTACAATAAACAATCAGCGCCCGATTTGGTTTATGACCTGCCTTACCACCGGGAACGTAAGGATCATCACTGCGCCGCATCTTGAACGCTGTAAAATTAGCAATCATCGAATCCACATTACCAGAAGTAACTCCAAAAAACAAGCGGGGTTTCCCAAATTGTGTGATTGAGTTTGGATTTTTCCAATTGGGCATTGAAATAATGCCAACCCGAAGACCTCTATTTTCAAGTACTCTGGCAATCACAGCAGTCCCGAAGGATGGATGATCTACGTAAGCATCACCGGTTACAAGAACCACATCCACCTGATCCCAGCCCTTTTGCTGCATTTCCCTTTTTGTTAAGGGCAGAAAACTCATATTTTAATTCATCCAATTTTCGTTTTTTTCAAACTTGAAAACAAAACCAAGAGCGGCGAGCCGCAAAATTAAACACCGAAAAACACTGAATCTCACTGAAAAAACCATTTAGAAAATCAAAAACTTTTGAATTCCAGGAACTGGTAACCCCCATTGAAAAATAGACCACATCATCCAAAAACGAATTCAGATTTGTGGTATCGGAAAAGACATCGCAGTAACGAGGTCCGGCTTTAAATGATCGGGCATTTGGGATCTTTTCATCACCAACACAATACAGAAAAGAACTCGTGCACTTTGCACTGGCAATGATCTCGATTGCTTCATCAAGACTGCTGCTGTATTGCAAAACATCCAGCAACACAAACAGCATGGGTTCAGCAGCCATGGTTTGATACACCTTATTAAAACTATCCCCAATCTCACTCACAGCAATACCGTCATAATTCATCCCGGAAATAACACCAATAAAACCAACCCAGCCAATATTGATGAACCGCAGTCCGCTATCAGGTTCACACACTAAAATTGCTGGATGTTCCTGAAGATGCAGATCAGTCGCATAATCGATCGCCCGGATCTGGTACAAATTGCCATCAACAGTTGCATTGCCCCAGGCAGCAAAAAAAGTACAATCCATCTCACTCAAATCCGGAATTGCATGCATACGATGTACAGTTTTCAAATCTACTCCTGCACCGTCAGCCAGCCCTCGCATATCGTCTTTGTAAGCCTGGGGAATATAAGGCGCCATTTGATTATAAGCGATATCAAGCAGAATCGGATCAGCATAACTACTTGCCACTTTTAATATAGAGTCGTACAATGTAACCACCTGATCTTTGAGAAAACTGCCATGAATATAACCCATTTCGTAAGGCTGACCTTTCAAATAGATCACCGTGATTTGATTGTCGCCATCACCAATGGTTTCGACGATGTTGCCAGCTATTAGTGGGTGAATAATTAGAACAATAAAAAGTAAAATCCATATTAGGCGGACTGGCTTCGCTTTGGACAAATGGGACTTTTCTATTTCTTCTGTAGAAATAGAATCACCCACTGGGTAATATTATCGAATTTCATTCCGCTTTTAACTGTGGCGGAAATCCCAGCGATCTGGATTTAGCTAGGCACGATAATTTTTATTGTTATGCGGATTCTAAGTCCAATATATTATCGTATATTATCTGACTCGAAAAATGATTTTAGTTTATATATTTTTTCTAAATACCTAGCAAACATTTGAAGATTAATAAATGCATCTTCCCTTGAAATATTACGACCAGTCGGATGTCCAGATTCATTACGATATATTCTTAATAAATCCAAAATTGAATCCATTGTTAAAGACATATTATCTGTTAATTCATCT
>Ga0075123_10000527_pt1 | contig 20155 bp, 13 predicted proteins | sample AntAceMetag02UKX_FD_69808 | JGI IMG/M metagenome (GOLD analysis project Ga0075123, IMG submission 69808) | Saline lake microbial communities from Ace Lake, Antarctica - Antarctic Ace Lake Metagenome 02UKX | ecosystem: Environmental > Aquatic > Non-marine Saline and Alkaline > Saline | place... | reverse complement strand
GACTCTGTTGATTTATTCGATTTTTTATATTTTGACCACAACATATTGACATGATTCAGCACCAACAATACTACATGTTGACATTTCAATTCTAAAAAGGTAATAAATCAACAGAGTCATGGATGCAGAAACATTGGCTGCCGACTTTAAAGGGAAAATTTCATTTTTAGGCGGCATTGATACACAGGTACTGCTAGTCAATGGGACGCCGGAGCAGGTAAAAGAAGATGTCCGGAGAGTGAAAAATCTGTTGGGACCGAATTTAATAGTTAGTCCCAGTCATGAAGCAATTCTTCCCAATGTGCCGCCTGAAAACATTGTGGCGATGGCTGAAGCAGTGATTGAAAATTAGAATCAAAGGTCAGGATTGAGTTCGAGATTAAGAAAGAATAAAAAAATGATTTTTTCTTAACCTTAATCCCTGTGCTCGAAGGGTATCAATCTTAACCTTTTTTTGCTGACAAAATAAATTATAAGTAAACCCATGAATGCTATTTTGGGGGGTACTGTTAAGTCCAGATAAGGTTAGATGAAATTCATATTTGAACCAAAAGAGACACTGACACATGCTGAAATCGAGGCAGGTTTAAAATCAGTTGTCAAGGATGGCGTGGCTTCTCAATCGATGTTGACGCTGACTGCGGGTGTTTTTCTCATTGCATTTGCTTTAAAACTGGGTGCATCAAATTTTATGATCGGGGTGCTGATGGCAATCCCGCCATTAACTCAATTAGTACAAATTCCATCAATTTATTTGATTGAAAAATATCGGTTGAGAAAAACAATCGCTGTTTATTTCGCTGGAATAAGCAGAACATTTTTGTTGATCATTGCGCTAATTCCATTTTTATTTGTATCACAAACAGCATTGATTTTAGTGATAATTGCGTTATTTTTTCACACCACATTAAGTGCTGTTTTAGTTTGCAGTTGGAATTCGTGGATGCGTGATCTGATCCCCATTTCACGGTTAGGCACATTTTTTTCAAAACGCTTAAGCTATTCTGTCATCCCGGCTATGGTTTTGAGTTTGGGAGCAGGCTTGTTATTAGATTTTTGGGAACACCGATATCAAACCAATGCAGTTTGTTGTTATTCGGTTTTATTTGCACTGGGATTTGTTGCTGGAATAATCGGAACGTATTTTATTTCAACAATTCCTGAACCTAAAATGACGCATCCGGAAGAAAATCTGAAGTTCAGGGAGTTGATTACTCAACCATTTAAAGATGTCAATTATAAAAATCTGCTTATATTTTTAGGATCATGGAATTTCTCCATTAATTTAGCTGGACCATTTTTCACCGTTTATTTGATCCAAAGAATTGGTCTGGGCATGACATGGGTAGCCGGGCTTACGGTTGTCAGCCAAATGACATATTTTATTTTTCTAAAATTCTGGGGCGTGTTGGTTGATAAATTTAGTAATAAATCCGTACTTTCGGTAAGTGGAACATTATTTATTTTCTGTATTCTTGGCTGGACTTTTACAACAATGCCGGAAAAATATAATCTCACCATGCCACTATTAATCGTAATCCATATTTTTATGGGGATTTCAATTTCAGGAGTTGCGCTGGCTTCAGGGAGTATCGGGCTTAAGCTGGCGCCTAAAGGAAAAGCGACTGCATACCTGGCTGCAAATAGTATCATTAATTCAGTAGCCGCTGGTGTTGCACCGATTTTTGGCGGAATTTTTGCTGATTTTTTTACTAAACGTGAAATTTCATGGATTTTTAAATGGACCAGCCCTGATGCTGTTGTCAGTTTTCAAACATTAAATTTTCGAGGTTTGGACTTTTTCTTCTTCTTTGCTTTTATTATCGGGCTTTATTCAATTCATCGATTAGCAACAGTTCGTGAAACAGGTGACGTGAAGGAGAAAATAATCATCAATCAATTTCTTGAATTGACAACAAGTCGAATCAGAAGTTTAACTACTGTAGGGGGCTTGCGCTATTTAATTCAGGTACCAAGTTTGTTAAAGCGAAGAAAAAAAAGAAGAGGATCAAAGAATAACAAACTATCGGATAAAGTGGAGTGATTTGGTTTAAAAAATGGCAAATACAATGAAAGCAATTCTGATTGAAAAACCGGGTAAGTTTGAAATAGTTGAAATCCCTGTTCCAAAACCAAAACCTGATGAAATATTAATACAGGTCAAAGCAACTGCGTTATGCAACCAGCATGATTGGAAGGTCAATAAAGGGCTCTATCGTGATTTGATTTACCTGGAATATGGGAACCCAGGATTCCCCGGACATGAGGGTGCGGGAGTTGTTGTGGATGTTGGAGAAGATGTTAAAAATTTTATTAACGGTGAACATGTGGTGATGTCTGGTTTGGGTGGACCGCCTATTTACGCTGAATATGTGATACGAAAGGCAAATTTAGTCGCTCGTGTGGGAAAAGAAATTCCATTAGAAAATGTTGCCATGTCAGAGTTGTTTGGTTGTGTTCATCGGGCATGTAAGAAAATTAAAAACTATCGTGGAAAAACTGTTGCTATTTCCGGTTGTGGACCAGGAGGGTTAGCAGCTGTTCAGATATGCAAAGCCTATGGAGCAGAAAATGTCACTGCTTTCGATATTCAGTTAGATAGATTGGAATTTGCCCTTCAACTTGGGGCTGACAGTGTTGTAAATGCCAAAGATCAAGATCAAATTGATAAGTTTAAAATGCAAGGTGCCGATGTTGTTATTGAATGCAGTGGTAATAAACAAGCTTATCAAAATGCTTTTTATATTGCCAGAGAGACAATTATTATTTTCGGTTACTCCGAAGGTGCGCTGGAAGTGCCGTTGTGGCAGATGTTCGATAAGGAGTTAACAATTTATAATTCCAAGTGGTTAACCAATGATGATCTTCAAGCAGTGGTGGATATGATAGCGGCTGGGAAAATTCAAACTGAAAAAATGATCAGCTTAAAAATTGATTTTGAACATTATTTGGATGCGGTTGAAAAAATTGGGCGCGGTGAAATTATCAAAGCAATTATGAAATCCTAAAGCAGCACCCCGATGGATCGGGGCAAACAAAGTTAATTATCACGCAAAGCTTATAATGCCCGAAGGGTACGCAAAGCTCGCAAAGTGTAACACTATATTTTTCTTGGCGTTCTTTGCGTCTTTGCGTGAGATTTTTTAAAAATTTTTGTTAAAATAACACTTGTATAGTTACCTTACTAAAATATTAATGTAAACGGACTATGAAGTTTGTGGGTATAACAGAATAAAAAAGGTATCAAATGAAATTAGGCTTGGACAGCTACAGCTATCATTTGGCTTTTGGGGCACACCCGGATTTCTCGCCCACAAAAAAGATGTATTTATTTCAATTTATTGAACGAGTGAACCAGCTTGGTCTCGATGGATTTCAGATAGATCCGATGCACCTAAAAAGCAAGGATGAGATTTATTTTCGGGAAATTTTGAATTATGCGAAAGAAAAAAATTTATTTCTCGAATACGGTGCAATGGGAATTGATGCCGACTACTTGAGCAACGAATTGGATATTTGCGCTAAACTTGAGTCACCAGTGCTGCGCACTTTTGTCGGTTTTGATCGATATAGCAGAGATACCAATATTGATGCTGAAATTGAAAAAGCTATCAATAATTTAACAAAGGTAAAATCAAAGGCTGAATCATTGCAGGTTAAAATTGCCATTGAAAATCACGGTGATCTGAGCGCAGATGAATTGGTTTACCTTGTACAAAAAGCAAACAGTCCCAATATTGGCATTTGTCTTGACCTGGGAAATTCATTGGCGACATTTGAAAATCCGTTAGCAGCGGCTGAAAAAATGGCGCCATACGCGTTTACCACTCACTTCAAAGATTATGCTGTTCAAATGACCAATTATGGATTTAAAGTTCAGGGTGTCGCTTTGGGAGATGGTAATATTGATCTCAGTTCGGCATTAAAAATTCTGAAAGAAAAATCAACTTTAGATAAAATAATTCTGGAGATCCCAGTAGAGGCAGGATCAAACGAAGAGATTACGTTGCGCAATGAAAATGAAATAATTAAACGCAGTGTTAAGTATGCCAGGAATATGTTAAAAATTCGTTGAAATAAAAATGAACATTAAAAATCTCGATTATAAATGTTACCAGGATGCTGTTAATAAACAGCGAACCAGTAAGGAAGACTGGCTCAAAAATGGTTATGCTCCAACAGGATTTTATCTGAAAGATTTTTGTATTATAAATGAAAGATGTGTGTATCATTTATTCCATATTGCCGGTACTCCCGGAGTCTCTTGCTGTTTGCCCGGCAATGAACTGTGGTTCGGACATGCCACTACAAAAGATTTTGTTAGTTGGGAAACGCATAAGCCATGTTTTTACATCAACCCAAATGGCTGGGATAATGGGCATGTTTTCGCTCCTTATGTGATCAAGGCATTTGATTCTTATTGGATGTTTTATGCCGGAGTTTCCATCGATAATACACAACGAATTGGTGCCGCAGTTTCTAAAAATTTTTTTAATTGGAAGCGAGTTGCAGATCAGCCACTTATTCGACCGGAAGAATATGATTGGGCATTTTGTCCGACAAAAAAAGGCGCTGCCTGTCGCGACCCTCATGTTGTGAAAATTTGCAATGAATATTTTTTGTATTATACTGCGGTCACAAAAGAAGGCAGAGGCTGCATCGCCAGAGCCAGTTCGAAAAATTTGCTCGATTGGAAAGATGAAGGGCCTGTTTACATCTCAGATCGACTGGCGCATCCTGAATCCAGTAATGTCCAGGAATTAAATGGCAAATATTATCTTTTTTTTGGCGGTCATTATGAATACTGGAGTTACGTGGTTTCAGAAGACCCAACCAATTGGCTTGATTGCCAGCCTGTTCCATTAAAAAAGGGAATCACAGCAATGGAAGTAATCTCACGAAGAGAAAACAAATGGCTGGTGGGATATTTCAAAATGAATAACTATCGTTTGTTTTTAGGAGCTATCGATTGGTCTAAAAAAAAACCAACAATTTCGGGAATAAAAGATGCATTCCAATTAACCTGAATAATTTATTCACCGCAAAGGCGCAGAGTCGCAAAGTGATAAAATATTAGGAGTTAATAATATTTCTCAAAATAAAAAATATTTTTTTTAAACTCAGTTTATTTATTTTTTTAATTCTTTGCGTCATAGCGTCTTTACGGTGAAATTTTAGGAATAATGAAAGTTAAAGGAGTTTATAGGTTAGAATTTATTATTCAATTTGGAGTTTGATATGCGAATAAAAGTACTCATATTATTTTTTACATTTTTTGAATTAAGCAGCTTAAATAATCTTTTTGCAAAATCACCCACACTTTATGTTGTCACACGAAGCACAAAAACATTTAAAATTGGGAGCCAAGAGAATTCCACAGTTGGATTGTTTTCAACAAAAAACAAGGGCAAAAGCTGGCGTCATTATGGTTGGCAATATACAAAGTGTTTTTCTGCTTCAACTATCAAAATAGATGGGGAACAGATTTTTTATCTTGCCTGTGGGAATGGGATTCAAAAGTCCGAAGATGGCGGCAGAACCTGGAAAATCACAACCGGCTGGAATATCACAGAATGTTTGAAAACAGTGATCGATCCTGAAAATCCAAAAATCGTTTATGCTGCAACTGCTTATGGGATTTTTAGAACGACTGATGGAGGTAAAACATGGGTTGAGAAAAATACTGGTTTGATGAGTACATTCACACCGACATTAATTATTGACCGATCTGATCACAACCAACTGTTTTGTGCTACAGAGAAAGGACTTCATCGAAGTAAAAATAACGGAGAAAGTTGGCAGCCAATAGCGCTATTGGGATTGGGTATTCGAACAATTATTCAGCATCCTGATAATTCTGATTTGCTCGCTTTAGGGACAGAAGATGATGGCGTGTTTATTTCAAAAGATCATGGTAAAACATGGCAGCAGAAAGTTAATGGATTGACTCATAAAACAGTTTATGCTCTATCGTTTTCACCTGAAAATGAAAATACGATTTACGCTGGAACATTTCAGGGTGGGATTTTTAAAACGCAAAATGGTGGAAAATCATGGCAGGCAATCAATAAAAATTTGAGAATTTTGGATATTCATGCTTTACTAATTGATCCTAAAAACACGAAAAGAGTTTATGCCGGTACATTAAACGATGGCGTATGGATGAGTGGAAATAGCGGCGGAAGCTGGAAGTTTATCGGGTTAGAGACAAGCCAGGTTTGGGATATGTTTATTTATTGATAAGGATTCAAACATGAAAAAAATAACTTTGTATTCAATATTACTTATTCTGATAAATCAATCATTTGCGAAGCCGATCGACACAGGTTATCAAAAAAGAGTGCAGCAAGTTCTTCAATGGGCTGACACAACCCAATCAAGTAATTTTTTAATTGCGGGTGCCAGGATTCGCAACGGCAAAGATGTGGAATCAGGATTGCAAATGTTTGAGAATGCGCTTAAACAAAAAAATAATTCGCACCGGGGAATGTTTGTCATTTATGAAATGATGACTGCCTATTTGGCTTCTGAAAAACAGATGCCAGAGTCATTAAAGAAAAAAGTTCGTGATTATCTGGCAATAGCAAATTTTTATCGCGGCGATACTGAAAATCATTTGACAATGTATTACACAGGATTATATTTAGCTGCGCAAACTTTCCCTGCCCTGCCAGCAGAAAAATGGTACACTAAAAAATCTTCCCAGGAAAACAAAAAAGAAGCCGAAGGTTGGTTTGATGACTGGATGAGACTAACAACCACCATCGGACAGGGCGAATTTGACTCTCCAACTTACATGACTGTTTTTCTGGCGCCGATGTTCAGTTTATACCAGTGGGCAAAAGATCCAGTCATTAAACAAAATGCCCTGGCAATGCTTCATTGGTTGATTGCGGATTACGCTGTTGAACATCTGAATGGCGTTTATGCCGGGGCGCACAGTCGGGAATATCCTGAACGCATAATTCAACCCAAGCATTCTGGTATGACATCCTGGGGCTGGCTGCTCTTTGGGAAAACTGAACTATTAATTCATTCGATTTTATTGACTGCAGCGATGAGTGATTTTCAACTACCTGAAATACTTTATGGAATCGGTACAGATCGCAGCAAGCCTTATGTTCATACGGAAACTAAACGCGTGCGCAACATTATTCGTCTTGGTGACAAAAGAAATCCACTAGTTTACAAATATACTTACATGACCAAAGATTTTGCATTAGGCTCAATGATGGGCGGGACAATTTTGCAGCCGATTCAACAGCACAATTGGGATGTCAGTTTTATGACGGATAGTCCGTACATGAGTATTTTTACTGTTCATCCTTATGTGGGAACACCCGATTTAGCCATGTTTTTCCCGGAAGAAATGAAGTTTTCGATAGATGAAGTGGCGAGTAACCATACCTATTATGGTAAAGAAGATAAATGGGTGTCCAGCTCGCCTTACGAGCAGACGTTTCAACACAAAAATACAATCATCGTTTTGTACAATATTCCAAAAGGAGAGAAATTTGGGCACATCGATGGATTCTTCCCAAAAGATCTGGAAAGGCGGGAGATAGATGAATCAGGTTGGATTTTTTGCCAGGGGGGACAGACTTATATTGCATATTTCCCATTACAACCGTATAAATGGATTGAGGAGAGCGACTGCTTCCGATTAAGAAGTTACGATCTGAAAAATGGCTGCGTAATTGAAGTCGTACAAGCAGAAGAATATCAATCTTTCAATGCTTTTAAAAAACAGATTAGAAGCAATAATTTAGTCAAGGATACATTTGATAGAACACTCACAGTTAGTTACACGACCTCTGCCGAAGATGTAATGACGTTTACTTATGACGGTTCAAGACAATTAAATGGTAAATTAATTGATTTTGCTGATTATAAATTATTTCGAGGACCTTTTTTAAATGCTGAAGTTGGGAGCCGAAAATTAGAAATTATTTACAAGGAGAAAGGGAAAATGGTTGATTTTGCAACTACAAAAAAGGCACAAATACTTCCGATATATGTGTGTAAAAAAATTAAGAAAGATTTTGAACTTGATGAGAAATCAAGTAATTCTATTTGGGAAAAAGTGCAGCCAATCCAGTTAATGGATGCGATTACCGGAGAAGCAGGTAGATTTTCTACAGAAGTTCGTGTTTTGTACAGTGATAAATTTCTCTATGTGAAATTTGACTGTGAAGATGATTATGTATGGGCAACTATTTCAGAAAGAAATGGAGAGATTTATAATGAAGAATGCGTGGAAGTTTTTCTAAATCCTTCGAATTGCAAGCATCAATATTATGAACTAAATCTCAGTCCCAAAAATGTGGTTTATGATGCTTGCGTTATTAACAGTCGAACGCCGGAAAATCCCCAGGGCAGTTTCAAACCATTATTTCAGATGAATATTGAGAATATGAAAACAGCAGTGACTGTGGATGGCGAGTTAAATGCTAAAGGAAAGGCGAAGCATTGGCAAGCGCTATATGCTATTCCGTTTGATGAGTTGTACGGTGCTGACAATGTTCCACCAAGAAAGGGAGACACCTGGCGAGTAAATTTTTTCCGCATTGATGCGCCCGAAAAAGATCAACAAGAATATTATGCCTGGAGCAAAATAGAAAAATCAGCTTTTCATCTGCCGTGGCGGTTTGGGTATTTACGGTTTGAATGATGGATAATTAATTAACGCTGAGAAGTAAAAAAAATTACCGCAGAGTACACGGAGTGCTCGAAGAGTGTAAAGTTAAAAAAATATCGATAATCGCTTTTTTTTATTTCGGGTTTCGGAGCATCAACGGCTTCTTTGCTACGTTCCTTGCTATTACTCCTGAATTTGAATTTTAGGGATTTTTGTTCAGACACTAAGCAGATAGAAAGCAAGTACAAATATTGGTATCTAAAAAGTTAATTTCTTGCACAATGGGCAAGAAAATATTTTTAATTATTTTTTTTTCATTTTTAATTTTTCATTGCAGTTTGTCTGCGTTAGTCTATTAAAGGGAGAAAATTACCAAAAATGAATAAAAAACCATTTTTAAAAATTATACAAAATGCCAATGAAGAAGGGTGTAGAATCGTTGCGCCTTTATTGGGCTTTCCCGGTCTCAATATGACTGATTGTACTATAAAACTTGCACAACAGAATTTTAATGAACATTTCAAAGCAATGAAGGCTATTGCAGATACTTTTTCTCCAGATATAATTTTTCCACTTATGGATTTGTCCGTGGAGGCTAATGCCCTGGGTTGTTACACAATTTTTCCGAGGAAACAAAGCCCCACAGTTGTAAATGAGCATCTTGGCAGCAAGGAATTTGACTGGCTGGACAGAATAAATATTGCATTTGATACGCGGCTTATCGGTTATTTGGAAACGGTAAAATTAATGAGTATCAGTTTGCCTGAATCTATAATGCTAGGCGCTTATGTTGCAGGTCCCTATTCCTTAGCCGCTTTGATGATTGGAGCAGAGAAAGCTGCTATGGCAACGGTGATGAATCAGGATTATCTCACACAAATATGCCAGATGGCAACAGAACGAATTCAAACCTATGTTCGCTTACTGATTGTTGCGGGAGCACAGGTTATCTGCATATTAGAACCAAGCGCTGTTATGCTCGGTCCCGATCAATTTGAACAATATTCTGCTAAGTATGTTCGTTATATAAGTAACAGTTGCAAATATACAGGTGTTGCAACAATGTATCACGTTTGCGGTAATACGATGCACCTTTTTAAAAAAATGTCTCAAGCGAAAGTTGATGCCATCAGCCTGGACTCACGTGAAGCAGGAGTTGATCTACCTGCTGTTGCGAGTCAAGTTTCCAGTGAAGTTGCAATTGTTGGTAACATTAATCCTACAGGATCGATTCTTAATGGAAGTCCTGATGATGTTTCTTCGGAAGTGCTTTCGCTGCTTGAGAATATGGCGCCCTATCCAAATTTCATTTTAAGTACAGGCTGTGATCTTCCGCAGGAAACGCCACTTGAGAATATAAAGGCATTTATGGAAGTTGGTCGCTCTTATAGACTAAAGAAGTGATAATGAAACAAGACGCAAAAAAAGTAAACGACTTTATCAAAACTCGTTGGAAAGATTCGGTTAGACATCAAGTGGAAGATACAGGAACGTTGATAGGTTTGCCTTTTCCATATACAGTCCCCTGTCCCGAAGGAAAGGAAATGCAAAATAATTTTTATTGGGACACATATTTTATGAATGTTGGAATGATCAGACACGGTTTTATTGAACAGGCAAAAAACAATACCGACAATTTATTAAGTGAAGTGGAAAAGTATGGTTATGTCCCAAATGGTAATCGTACATTTTTTCTTAATCGAACTCAACCGCCTTTTCTTTGTTTGATGATCCGTGATGTTTTTGATGCGATACAAGATAGAGAATGGCTCAAAAAAGCATTTACTATCTGGAATAAAGAATATGACTTTTGGATGAAAAACCGTAAAACAGCAATCGGTTTGAATCACCATTTGCACCATTCAACAAAAAAAGATTTATTAAAATTTTATGAAGATGAATTATTTTACCGAATAAAATTTAATCCTCAAAACGAGAATGATAAAATCGAAATTGCTAATCATTATTTAGCTGAAGCGGAAACCGGTTGGGATTTTACACCGCGATTTCATCAACAGTGTGCAAATTTTATTCAGATTGAGTTAAATTGTATTTTATATTTATGTGAACTTGATGCGGCGTATTTTTCTGACATTCTTGAATCAAAAGACACAGAAGCTTGGCGAGGTCATGCTGAAAAACGAAAAGAAATAATCTTGAAATTATTATGGAATGAATCGGAATCATTTTTTTACGATTATGATTTTGTTAACGATAAATATAGCCAGGTTGCAACGCTGGGCGGGTTTGCACCTTTATGGGCAAAAATTGCTGCCAAAGATCAAGCTAAAAAAGTTGTACAAAATCTCCATCATTTTGAATATGATTTTGGTGTGGCAGTTTGTGAAAATTCAAATCAACAAATTGTCTATCAGTGGGATTTTCCTAATGGTTGGCCGCCGATTACTTTTATGGTTATTGAAGGTCTCATTAATTATGGATTTCTAAAAGATGCAAAAAGAATTGCCGAAAAGTATATCAAGACTGTTGTGAAAAATTTTAACATAAATGGAAAGCTGTGGGAAAAATACAATGTTGTTGATGGTTCCATAAATGTAAATAACGAATATGAAATGCCTTCAATGTTGGGATGGACTGCTGGTGTGTTTGTCTATTGTTATGAATTTTTAAAGAACGATTAGTGCGATTCAAATATTGGATTTTAAACAGGAAATAGTATGTTATTTTTAGGACTTCATCTAATTGACTGGTTAATTATTCTGATCTATTTTTTAGGAATGGTTTATATCGGCAAATGGGCAAGTCGAAAAATTAAAACAACTAAAGATTTTTACCAGGGTGGTCGCAGCTTTGGGAAAGTCCTGTTCGCCTTTTTGAATTTCGGAACTATTACTAGTTCTGACCAGGCGACAGGCGTTTCCAGGGAAATTTATCGCCAGGGACTTTCTGGATTGTGGTTTCAAAATTTAGTGCTTTTTATCACGCCATTTTATTGGTTCTCTTCAATTTTACAGAGAAGAACCCGTTACATCGGGCCTGGTGATATTTATTTGCATCGTTTTGAAAGCAAGTTCCTTGGCAGGTTGTTTGCCTTTTACATTCTTTTGATGGCAATTTATGGCGGCTCCATGGGATTTTTGCTGACTGGCAAAACTATGAAAGCTTTAATGGTGAAACCTGAAACTGAGTATTCTGAAGTTGAAAGAGAATCTGTGCAGGGTTTTACCAGGTTTAAAGAACTTGAAAACAAACAAAAGTTCGAAACACTTTCAGTTGAGGAAAAAGAAGAATTTACAGTTTTTCAGGAAAAAATGAAACAGGATAAATTGCACGGTTATGCATCTTACATCAATTTAACGTTGTTCTATTTTATTTATGCTGCCATTGTCGGTGGATATACTATCATGGGCGGTCTTTTTGCCGCCGTTGTCACGGATATTATTCAGGGATTACTTATTCTGTTTCTCTCAGTTATTTTGATTCCCGTGGGGTTAATAAAATTGGGTGGTTTTTCTGGGTTGCATGCAAAAGTACCCGATTATATGTTTGAACTTTTTGGTTCGGCAGCGACGAGTGAATACACATGGTATTTTGTCGCCGCCATGGTTATTGTTAATTTAATCGGTTTGCCTCCCAGGGGATTTACAGCAGGCGGTTCGGCAAAAGATGATAAAAGCGCACGCATTGGCTTTATGGTGGGTGCTTTTGCAAAACGCTTTGTTACGATTGGTTGGGCATTAACCGGTCTGATAGCTGTGGGGCTTTATGCTGGTCAGCTTTCCGATCCGACAATGATCTGGGGACATATTACCCGCGACTTATTGGGAGTCGGTTTCATTGGGATTATGGTGGCGTCAATTATGGCAGCCAATATGTCTTCAATCGACGCGCAAAGTTTAGAATGGAGCGCTGCGTTTACCAAAAATATTCTTGTTCCTCTTCGCCCCGACATGAAAGAAAAAACACAGTTATTTGCCGGGCGTTTGGTTATTTTTGTCGTACTGATTTCCTCTATTTATTTCGCCCGTAAAGTTGATGATATATTTGTCATGTTCAAATATGTTCTTTCAGTGGGGACGATAATTGGCCCGGCGTTATGGCTGGTTTATTTTTGGCGACGATTGACGACTAAAGCGGTAGTCGTTCAAATGATATTAACGATTTTCACAACAGTGATTATTCCAAATGTCGCGCCGATGTTTGAGTCTGTCCGAACAAACCCAAAATTTACAATCCAAACAGAAGAGCGGGTAGCAATAATCTGGACTAAGGCTTTACAAGATGATGTGGATTCCGGGCGAGCTGAATTTGTCGGTCAGAAGATTCAAAAAAAGAAAATCCATCCGCCAGCAGCAATCTTTTTTGATGAGGTAGTGCGTAAAAATCCCGATGATCCCAATTCACAGTTAGTTGGGAAAGGTGTTTTTCGAAACCAGCTTTTTTATTTTTCCCTGTTAGGAGTTCCTGTTCAAAATTTATCAAAACCACAATTAGCAACATTGTCATTTATTTTTGATATTATTTTTCCATTTATCATTCTGTTTGGTGTTAGCTTAATTACAAATCGAAATTCCGAAAAAATATTGCGCGAATTTTACGGAGCCATTCATACGCCAGCCCTGGCTGATCCTGAAAAAGATGCTCGCAAAGTGAAAGAAGCGGTTGAAAATCCGGAAATTGTTGAGCAGAAAAAACTATTTCCCGGCAGCGATTGGGAGTTCTGGAAACCGGATAGATGGGATATTTGGGGTTTTATTCTTTCCTGGGCTGTGGTTGGATTTATTATTTTGCTGTACATTTTAATAATGCGGATAGGAGCGTAAAAAAAAATAGTATTTGTATAATACGTATTGTGTGCTATATAATTTTTCAACAAAATTTATAAAATCATTATTTCTGTAAAATGTAATTATGATGAACCATGTTTACATCTGTAAAGATTAACGAAAGGAAACGGATTTGCCAAAGAAATATGATTATTCAGGCTGGTCGAAAGAAGACTTGATAAAACGAATCCACGAACTGGAAAAGCGAAAAAAATACGGTTTGGTTTGGGATGAAGAACGGGAGCCTGAAAAGGTTGTGTTGCAGTGCAAAAAAGAATTGCCCGTTTTAAAAGAAGTGAAAGAAAAAGAAATAAAAAACGATCCAGATAAACCCACGCATATTTTAATTGAAGGCGATAATTATCATGCCCTATCAGTTTTGAATTATACCCATGAAAATTCTGTTGATGTAATCTATATTGATCCACCATACAATAAAGGTGTATCAGGTGAATGGAAGTATAATGACAAATGGGTAGATAATAATGATTTTTATAGACACAGCAAATGGTTGTCATTCATGTCAAGGCGATTAAATATAGCTAAAAATTTATTGAGCACAAAAGGATTAATATTTATTTCGATAGATGATATTGAATATGCACATTTAAAAATATTATGTGATGAAATTTTTGGATTAAAAAAATTTGTTGCAACTTTGGTTTGGGAAAAAAAGAAGAAGGGATCTCATCTAAATGACTTTATCACCAATGTAAAAGAATATGTTTTAGTCTATTGCAAAGATGAACAATCTTTTAACGGATTAGTTGGCCAAGTAGCAAAAAAAAGAGAAACTTACCCCTGTATTAATCCAGGCAATGCTGTAGGAATTCGCATATTTCCAAAAGGTATAAAATCAAATTATAAAAAGAAAAATTTTACGTTGCCTAAAGCCAACATAATATCCGCTGGTAACATGAAATTAACACTTCTTTCTGATCTGAAAATTGAAAACGGTAAATTTGCAGAAGATGTAAAAGTTGAAAGTGAATGGAGATATACTCAAGATAAGATTTATGAATTTGCATCCAAGGGCACTCTATACATAACAACAAAATTATATTTTAGGCATGAAGTTCTCGAACCAAGATATAAAAAACTCAAAGATCTGTTAATGAGAGTGGAAAAGGATTCATTGCTTGAACTTCAAGGAGAATTAATCAATAAAATAGAGAACGGTGAAAATGAAGAAGAAGAAATAAATAAGATAAAAGAAGCAATAACCAATATTGAAAATGGTAATTATGCTTCTTTTAATATTGATAATTTATATGCCGATGGTTGGGGATCAAATGAAGATGGAGACAATGAATTAAGAGATTTTTTTGGTGAAAAAGTTTTTGACTATCCTAAACCTATCAAACTTATTCAAAAGTTAATTACATCCACAAATTTAAACAGCGGTATAATTTTAGATTTTTTCGCTGGGACTGGAACTACTGCACAATCAGTTCTAAATCTTAACTCATTAGGAAAGAAATTCCAATTCATACTTTGCACAAATAATGAAGATGACAATAAAACTGGGTTAAAAATTGCTGAAAATATATGCTATCCAAGAATTGAAAAATTATTAAATGGTTATGAAAAACGAAATAGTGAAAATATAGATGGTAAAAAGGAAAATTTAAAATATTATCAAACTGCTTTCGTTCCAGCAAAGGCTACGGATGTTAACAAAGAAAAACTGACCAAGCAATCGGTTGAAATGCTTTGCCTGCGGGAAAATACATTTGACCCTATTTTTGAAGACGAAACAATCAAAATTTTCAAGAACAGAGAGAAATATACTGCCATTTTATTTGACCAATTGAGAATCCCAAAACTTAAAGAGACTATCAAAGATTATGATAAACCTTTTCACATTTATATTTTTTCTTTAGGCGATGACGACTTTGCTGATGAATTTTTAAATATCAAAGAAAAAGTCACCGTCAAATCTGTCCCCGCCGCCATATTAAGAGTATATAGAAGGATTTTTAAATGATACGATTAGACTATCAGGAAAACGCCGTTCAAAAATTAGTAGAAAAAACGAATGATTTACTAAACATATCCGCAAATCGAACCATTGTATTTAAGGCCCCTACAGGTTCGGGCAAAACGGTTATGATAGCGGAATATTTAAAAAGCCTTGTCCATTACCGAACTGATGACAAAACCTTTTCTTTTATTTGGGCGGCGCCAAGACACCTGCACACCCAAAGTAAAGAAAAACTTGAAAATTTGTATTATGATTCCAAAGCCTTGAAATGTTCATTCTTTGAAGATTTAACTGACCGCATGATTGGTGAAAATGAAATCCTGTTTTTAAACCGGGAAAAAATTAATCAGGCGGATAATATTTACATTCGGGAAAATGAGCAGGAATTTAATCTTGAAAATGTCATTCTACGCACTAAAGATGACGGACGTATTTTATTGTTAATCATCGACGAAAGCCATCACACGGCAGGCGCAGATAACACGAGAAAGTTAGTCAATTTAATAAATGCTAAAGTAACCGTTGAAGTATCCGCAACGCCAAAGTTTTCAGGCGATGAAACAGTAACAGTTTATCGGGAGCATGTCATCGCCGAAGAAATGATAAAGAAACAGATTGCAATTAATCCCGATGCGGAAAATGTCATCAAAGGAACAACGATTGAAGGTTTTCAGATCGAGACATCTGCTAAAGACACCACCAACGAATTATTGATTAAAATGGCTTTAGCCAAAAGAGAGCAACTTAAAAAATTTTACGAACAAGAAAAATCAGATGTTAATCCTTTGCTGCTGATCCAACTTCCCGACAGACGAGCCGATGTGGATTTGAAAGATGAAATTGTCTCGATTCTGGAAGACAATCATAAGATTACAGTGAATAACTGCAGACTTGCTATTTACCTTTCCGAAGACAAGGAAAATCTGGACACCATCACCAAAAATAACAGCCCTGTGGAAGTAATGATTTTTAAACAAGCCATTGCATTGGGCTGGGATTGTCCGAGAGCATCCATTCTTGCCCTGTTTCGTGATTGGCGCAGCATTATTTTTTCAATCCAGACAGTTGGCAGAATTATGCGCATGGCGGAGTTGAAACATTATGATATTGAAGATCTAAACGTCGGTTACATTTACACCAATTTAGGTGATATATCCATTCATCAGGATATTGCAGATGGTTACGCTACAATCTTTCATTCAAGACGAAAAGATAGTTATCAAAATATTGAACTTACTTCCTGTCACTCCAAACGTCAACGTGAAAGAACGCGATTAGCACCTTTATTTTTGAAGCATTTCAAAGAAGCGGCAGACGAATTGGATTTAAAGAATACGATAACAAAAGATGTTAAAGACATCGCACAAAAATTAATTTCAGACGGCATTGTTGAAAACATTGATCAAGAATTTGAACATTTAGAATCTACCGCACCCGATTTATTTGAAACGCACTCTGGTTCAGTCGTTCAGAAAAAATTGAATGAAGAAGAAGTGCAAAAAATATTTGATAATTTTATCATTGAAGCACTTCATCCGTTTTACCCAGAATCAAGATCGGTCGGCAGATTAAAAGAAGCCATTTATCGTTTTTTTATCGGTGAATTTCCGATGGAATTTCAATATGGTGGGCTTAATTCACAACTGGTTGTTTTGAATGATAAAAACAATCAAAAATTTCTTGATGTTATTAATAAAGCAAAACAGACATATCTTGAAGAAGTTGAAAAAATAGAAAAGGAATTAGTAACAGATGAGAATTGGGAAGTGCCAACATCCTTAAATTTTACTGGTGAATTTGAAAAGATAACAGAAACTCTATCAATTTTAGAACCCTTTTATCAAATTAAAAGTGCTTCAAATCCAGAGAAAAATTTCTTTGAGTATTTAAATAAAAAAGTAAATGAAATTGAATGGTGGTATAAAAACGGCGAACGAGACGGAAGATTCTTTGCCGTCTCTTATGAAATGAACGGCGAACCAACCCCATTTTATGTTGACTGGATTGTAAAATACAAAGATGGAAGAATCGGTTTATTTGATACAAAAGCGGGTATCACTGCGAGAGATGCAAAGGAACGAGCCGAAGGATTAGCTAAATATATAAAATCAGAAAATCAAAATGGTAAAAATTTATTTGGCGGTATCGTAATAGAAAAAGATGGTAGTTTCTGGTTTAACAATCAGGAAGTTTATAAGTATGATGAGAATAGATTGTCAGAATTAGGTTGGAAAATATTGTAAAATTTGTTAATGGCAACACATCATTAAGAAAGCATACTAAAATGTTCTAATCAGATAATGCGGAGATTTCTAAATGAAGAAAAATTTATTTTTATTATCATATTTTCTGTTGGTATCAATCTGTTACGCAGAAATTTCAAATGAAAAAGTAACTGAATATTTGAAAAGTACTCTCGATTATTCAATGAGCCAAAAAGATGAAATGATAAACAAATGGAAAGTAAAATATACAAAATCGCAAGATGCTGAAACTGAAAATATTATTGAGTTGATTGGTTATCAGCCGCCAGATTTTTTGGTGAGCATTGCATACATGTCTTCTTTTTTGTACGAAAAAACAGGGGAGAAAAAATATGCAAAAATTACTAAGGATTTGATAGTTTCATTGGAAGGATACCGAAAGTATTTTCCAAAAAGATTTCGCAACCGGATTGAATACCAGAATGGAATCCCTGTAGTGAATTGGTTTCGAACGCTGCCAATGCTCACAGATTGTTATAAAAGAACAAAGGATTCAGGCGTCTATTCTAAATCCGATATCGAAAAAGTTACTGAATCAGTTGCTGCGAGTGTGGATATTATTTTTATGTTTCCTGAATGGGGAGCCATGAACCGCGCTATGCTGCGCGCCGAAAGTTTTATGGCGGCTTTCATAACTTTTCCGGAACACGCTCATGCAAAAAAATGGAAAAAAATGGCAGAGATTCTTGCCAGCGATAGTATTGAAAAATGGGAGATTGAAGATGCTCAGATTTACCACCCTGTCTGGCTGATGCCCTATATTAACTATCTTGATATGACTAACAGAACTGAAGTCTTTAATTCCCCAGTGATGAGATTTTATTTTGAGTATTTTGTGCGATTAATGGCGCCTAATGGCAGCATTCCTGAATTTGGCGATGGTCGCTGGATGAATAACCTGCATGGGTATTATCTGACTTTAGAAAGAGGCGCAAAAGAATATCAATCTGGTGAAATGAAATGGGCTGCGGAAGGTTTATTTGAAAACATTTGTAAAGTGTTTGATCCGAACAACCCGGAAAAACCAAAATCAGTGTGGAATGAGCCGAACATTGGTTTCGCTAACCTGCTGGTGATGCGATCTAAATATTCTGATCCTGATCTAAAACTAGAAGAACCGCATTACCGCTCCGGTGATGCACTGGATGAAATCATCAGCAAAAAAATTGTTTTTCGATCCGATTGGAGCAAGGATGCCACATATCTAATGCTCAATTACAAGGATGAAGGATACTATTCAATAATGCAAAAAAATTATCTCAAACACATCCTTGCTGTGGAAGAAGAAAAAATGCATCACGGGCATTCGGATGAGAATAGCATCTGTTTGTTGATGAAAAATGGATCTGTTTTATTATCAGATGGAAATTATAGGGAAATCGCTCCCAGTGGTGAATACGGCGCTTTTCGTGCTGATATTTTTCATAATCGGGTTGTTGTGAGAAATGTAAAAAAATATTTGACACAGCCGTATTTTCAAATTTTGAGAAATTCTGGCGCTTACAATGACCAGGTTAGAACGACTAAAATTGATTTTCAATCTTTTAAAGAGATTGAATATTCACGGACGCGACTTGAAGATCAAAAAAATAATTATCGCTGGGACCGAATTATTACCAGGCATAAAAAAGACGACTATTTTTTTGTTGTTGATGCTTTGAAATTTTTCAGATCCGACTATTTTACAATTGCTAACATTTTTCACACCCAGAAGATTATTCAAAAAGGCGACAACTGGTTTGTAACCCGAATTGAATATTTAGCCGGAAAATTTCCCAATGAGGGCGATATGGATTTGTTGATCTATTTCCCGCAGCAAAAACACATCGCCGTGGAGAAAGAGCGCAGAGATTTGCGTGATGGATTGGCAATTTTTCAAGGGACTTCACAATATTATGATTTGGGAAAAGTGGAATCATTTGTGACCATACTTTGCCCGATTAAAAAAGGTGAGAATCCTGAACCCTATATTAAAAAATTTCGTTTTATTCGGGATGATATGAAAGGAATTGGAATCGAGGTCAAAGGCATGGAAACCAACAACTCGTATGGATTCAAATTAGACATGGACATGGATTTATTAAAAAAGGACATCAGACCACGTTATAATTACAAGTCCGGGAAGATTAAGTATGGCGCAGTAGAGACTGATGCTGATATCTTTTTTCTTGAAATTTTGGACAAAAAACCTTATTTTTCAGCAACAAATTTAGTGAAATTTATTTACGGCGATGAAGTTCTTTTCGATACACCTGAAAGTCAATTTTTTCAGGTTTGGGGAAAATCAGACTTAAAAGGAAGAGCGAAGTGGCGGCGGTGGGATAATTATTAAAAGAAGCATTTAATTAATGGTTAATTTTTAATAGACTTCTGCAAAATAGCATGTTACGAAAAAGTAGTTAACAAATGTACAGTATGTTATTGTAAGATTAAAATTTTTAGTGAGATTTTATTAGATAAATTTTTGTTAACTTGTGAAATA
>Ga0075123_10000514_pt1 | contig 20373 bp, 20 predicted proteins | sample AntAceMetag02UKX_FD_69808 | JGI IMG/M metagenome (GOLD analysis project Ga0075123, IMG submission 69808) | Saline lake microbial communities from Ace Lake, Antarctica - Antarctic Ace Lake Metagenome 02UKX | ecosystem: Environmental > Aquatic > Non-marine Saline and Alkaline > Saline | place... | reverse complement strand
CCAACTTGAAAGGGTGCTGATTTCCGCAGGTGCTGGATCACGAGAAAAGTTTGGAACGGTTTTTATCACAGGGTGCTGGTAAGATAGTGTCTTTATGGCGCTGACCGACTCTGTGAGCGATTTTGTTAACCAAGTAGAAAACTTGTATTGTGAAGTCAGAAAGTTTTTTTTACTGGCGGGTGCTTTATCGCGCCTTACTCAGGGCTTGAGCCGTACGCTTGGAAACTTGCTTCTACGGTTCTTAGGGGGAAAGGCGGGCGCCAGTCCGCTGGACTATCCGGAAGCCGACTGGAACAGCGATTGGCGAATTTTGATTTTTGGTGCTCGCAATAAGTTTTTTAAAATATTGAAATGCAGTGCGCCTTATGTTCCAGCAGGTTATTTTAAACCTATCTTATCATCAACAAAAATTAAATATTCTTAAAGCTTAAGAAAAGGGCATGAGTTAATTTAACTTATGCCCTTTTCAATTTATGTAAAAAGAATTCAGGAAAATATTTAAATCTTGACAATTAAGTAAAATTTTTGTAAGTTGCTCTTTAATTATTTTTATAGAGTTTACTTAAATGAATGATTTTTCCAGATGGATATTTCGATTATAATTGTCAATTATAATGTTAAAGAATTTATTAAGCAGGCAATTATATCAATTAAAAAGGCTTGTGAAAAATTAGAATATGAAATATTTATTGTTGATAATGCCTCAACCGATGGCAGCCAGAATTTAATTAGTGACAAATTTCCAGAAGTTCATCTTATAACAAATTCTGATAATAGGGGGTTTGCTGCTGCTAATAATCAGGCAATAAGAAAAGCGGCAGGAGAATACATTTTATTAATCAATCCTGATACAATTGTTCAGGAAGATACGTTCTCTGTTATTATTGACTTTTTCAAAAAGAATCCGCAATGCGGGATGGTGGGATGCAAAATTTTAAATCCTGACGGCAGTCTGCAATTAGCCTGTAGAAGAAGTTTTCCAACTCCATGGGTTGCTTTTACAAAGATCACTGGATTGAGCAATGTTTTTCCGCGCAGTAAAATTTTTGGTAAATATAATTTAACTTACCTGAACCCTGACGAGACTTATGAAGTTGAGGCTATCTCCGGGTCTTTTTTGTTTTTTCGTAACCAAGTGATCAAGGATATTGGCTGCTTAGATGAATCTTTTTTTATGTATGGCGAAGATTTAGACTGGTGTTATCGTATTAGGGAAGCGGGCTGGAAAATTTATTATTTGCCGAAGACAAAGATAATTCATTTTAAAGGAGAAAGTTCTAAAAAAAGTGATATTGATTTGATATTGCAATTTTACCGCGCCATGAAATTATTTGTTGAAAAGCATTATCAAAATCGATATTTTCACGTTCCCCAATGGTTGTTATTGACAGGTATCTGGTTCCGCGCCTCGCTGTCATTTTTAATGAAATTTTTAACCTGGATATTGCCCGGATTAATTGACTTTGTTTTTTTGAATATTTCCATGATGATTGGAATTTATTTCGGAGTTTATCTTCGTTTCGGCTTTTTTCCATTGCTATCATATTTGCTTGTTATGCTGGTTTATTCATCTATCTGGTTGACCTGTTTAATGCTTACCAACAGTTATTCGCGGACAAAATTTTCGTCCATTCGTACAATTTATGGTGTGTTGCTCGGACTTGTGTTTAATACTTCTTTGACGTTTTTTTTCAATCAGTACGCATTTTCCCGGGCAGTTGTTTTAATCGCAGGCTTGTTCGCTGTTTTGTTACTTGCAGGTTGGCGCTTTACCATAAAATTATTATCTCGATTCAAAGCTTTTCCTTTTAAGAATTTATTGGGACAGGCGTTACTGGGAAGAAGAGCAATAGTTGTCGCCCCCGGTATATCAGGTCAAGAAATAGCACATAAATTGAATAATGATCTCCATACTGGTTATGATGTTTGTGGAATAGTAAGTACAGATGAACCTGGCAAATTGGCAGAAAGTGTGAATATTCCATTACTTGGAAAAGTTAATAATTTAAATTCAATTATTCACAGGACACAGGCAAAAGAAATAATTTTTTCAATGGAAAAAATAAGCTATAATCAAATATTGGAAATTATCTCACACAGCAAACGAAGCGATGTGAATTATAAAATGATCCCCAGCAGTATGGATGTTATAATTGGAAAAGCGTCGATTGAATATATTGGCGATTTACCTCTTGTTGATATCGATTACAAGTTGAATCGTTTTGGTAATATAATTTTGAAAAGATGTTTTGATATTGTGATCTCGATTTTCGCGATAATATTATCGTTGCCCGAAGTAATTTATTTAAAATTATTTAAACGAGCAAAAATCGTAAAGAAAAAAATATATACTCTTGAATTAAATCAAATAAATATTATTGAATATGTGGGAAAAAATTTATCGTCGAGACAAAAGAAATTACCGGCTTTGTGGTCGGTGCTGTTTGGGAAATTGAGCCTGGTTGGTTCTAAAATAATTGAAGTTAATGAAAGTCAACATGATGTGCACTCGATTGACTTAAAACCAGGACTGACAGGTCTTGTACAAATTAATGAAAAAAATTCAAAAATTAGTGAAGATTTTGAGCGATACAATTTGTTTTATTTGAAAAATTATTCAATACAGTTGGATATTGAAATAATTATCAAATCTCTATTAGGAATTTAACCTGAATTATTCATATACAAAAATTGAAACAGGAATAATTTTAATAATTATAATCGGTTAAACATAAACTAAACTTGAAACTCAACTTTTGTTTTTTATTCCTTAATCTATGAATAATTCAGGTTATCCCGCTAATTTTAATACTATAATGCCTGTACAGTTACATTATAGATATAAGGAAATACGGACTGTAAATAATGCGGTTAAATAATATTTCAACATGCTGGAATAAGAATGGAAAAATATGTATTAGATTTTGAACGTCCTTTGGTCGAATTGGAAAATAAAATTCAGGAGATGAAGGATTATTCTCTCAACGAAGACGTTGACCTGATGGATGAAATTGCTAAACTTGAAGAGAAAGCAAAAAAGCTGAGTAAAGATATCTATTCAAGATTGAGCCGTTGGCAAAGGGTGCAACTCGCTCGTCATCCAAAGCGACCTTATACTTTAGATTATATTGAACGAATAGCGAACTATTTTATTGAGTTGCACGGTGACCGGGCTTTTGGTGACGATCCAGCGATTATTGCGGGCTTGTCTGAAATAGAAGATCAGAAAGTTGTTATTATTGGACATCAAAAGGGCAGAACAACAAAGGAAAAATTATTCCGTAATTTTGCCATGCCTCATCCTGAGGGATACCGCAAGGCGCTTCGTGTAATGAAGTTAGGCGTTAAATTTAACCACCCGATAATCTGTTTGATAGATACGCCGGGAGCTTACCCGGGGATTGGCGCTGAAGAGAGAGGACAGGCAGAAGCCATTGCCCGAAATTTATTTGAAATGTCGCAGCTGCCGGTTCCAATTCTCATTATCGTTATTGGAGAGGGTGCCAGCGGTGGAGCCCTAGGAATTGGAGTTGGCGACAGGCTTTTAATGATGGAAAATACCTGGTACTCGGTTATTTCTCCCGAAGGATGTGCCGCGATACTTTGGAATGATAATGCTAAGGCGAACATTGCAGCAGAAGCGATGAAAGTTTCGGCAAATGATCTGTTGGAAATGGGAATTCTTGATACAATTATAAAGGAACCTTTAGGAGGAGCGCATAGAAATTTTGATGGCGCGGCACAAATTCTTAAAAAGACGATTTTACAGGAATTAGAAAATTTAAGGAATATTCCTTCTGACGAATTAGTAAATAAAAGAATTGAAAAATTTGGAAAGATGGGCGTTTGGAAGGAATAATTTATATATTCAACTAAATTGTAACGGTTCTATAGTATTACCGATCATTTCATTGTTTTTTAATGCTTTGTGTCTTCGTGTCTTGGTGGCTAAAGAATATTTCAGAATAGAGCAAAAACTATAATTGGAGGTAAATTTAATGTTAAGCAAAGAACTGCAAGAAATTTTGGCATGTCCAAAATGTAAGGGCGATCTGGAATATGATCAAAAAAATGAGAAACTTATTTGTCACAAATGTCGTCTTAAATACAATATTAATGAAGATATTCCGATTATGTTGATTGATGAAGCTGAAAAATTTTAATTCTATTGTTTTAATGAAGATAATTTAAAAATTAGCGCTAAAAAAACTTGATTATTTATATTTTTTGTTGTACATTTGAATTTATTTTTTTACAGCCTTATTTTAGATTGACTGTTAGAGATGATTGTTTGATGATTTATCTGAAAATTTTTTAGTAAAGAAAGGATAAAGTAAGAAAAATAATTACAATATAAGTGATTAATGTCTCCTTTGAAAATTGCGTATATAAAACTTTCGTAAAGGTTGACTGTGTAACAATCGATTTTTAATTAACTTAAAATTTAAAAATGAATATTCTAAATTCACATGTCCTGGTACTCAATCAAAGTTTTCAACCGATGAGTATTACAAATGCCAGAAAGGCAATCATTCTGATTTTTTTGGGAAAGGCAGAAATTGTTGAAAAAGACGGTGAATTTATTCATTCTGTCAACGACCGTTTTCCACTTCCGAGTATTGTTCGATTGACGCGCTATATTCATGTTCCACAAAAACGAGTAATGCTGACGCGGAAAAATATTATTAAGCGGGATAATCATCAATGTCAATATTGTGGAAGCCGAACTGCCGCGTTAACCATCGATCATGTGATTCCACGTGTTCGATGTGGGAAAGATACCTGGGAAAATCTTGTTTGTGCGTGTGTTAAATGTAATAATAAAAAAGGAAATCGAACTCCGGAAGATGTTGGATTGAAATTATTGAAAAAACCAAAGAAACCGAATCATATTTTTTTTATACGCTATTCTGTTGGTACGATTGATACCCGGTGGAAACCGTATCTTTATATGAGTTAATATGGAGACAGTAACAGATGAAGAAACGAATATTGAGTGGAATGAGGCCGACTGGCAAGTTACACTTAGGCAATTATGTTGGTGCGCTGGAAAATTGGGTTAAGTTACAGGGTGAATATGAAAACTTTCATCTCGTTGCTGATTGGCATTTGCTGACAACAAATTTAGATACTTCAAAGGTAGCGGAAAACACGCTGGATATGGTTATCGATTGGTTGTCCGCTGGTATAGATCCAGAAAAAAGTCCAATTTTTGTTCAATCTAAAATTAAAGAACATGCGGAATTGTTTCTCATTTTATCAATGTTGGTAACAGTACCCAGGCTGGAACGAAATCCGACCGTGAAGGAGCAAGCAAAAGATTTGGGGGTAGAAAGTAATATGATTTTTGGACATCTTGGTTACCCGGTTTTGCAGGCTGCGGATATATTACTTTATCAAGCGAATCTTGTACCCGTTGGTGAAGACCAGATCCCGCATATTGAATTGACGCGCGAAATGGCGAGGAAATTTAATAAAGCCTATGATGATGTTTTCGTAGTCCCGAATGGGAAATTGAGCAAGTTCAGCCGTCTGCCCGGATTAGATGGTAAAAAAATGAGCAAATCATTGGGGAACACGATCCTGATGTCAGATTCACCTGAAGAAATTGGGAAAAAGGTAATGAGGGCGATAACAGATGCGCAGAAAATTCGATTGGGAGATCCCGGCAGACCGGATATATGTAATGTGTTTATTTACCATAGCAAATTTAATTCTGAACAACAACCTGAAATCGAGAGAGATTGCAGAAGCGGCAAATTGGGGTGTGTTGCCTGCAAGAAAAATTTAGCCGGCAAATTATCCGAATATTTTGAACCCTTTAGAGAAAAGCGGTGTTATTTTGAGCAGCATATTGACGATGTGAAGGATATCATTGCCCAGGGAACTTCAACGGCGCAAAAAGTAGCATCCAATACAATGAACAAAGTTTACAAAGCAATGAAACTCGGTTAATAATGACTTATCGTGTAAAATTAAAAAATTTCAAAGGCCCGTTAGACCTTCTGCTATTTTTGATAAAAAAAAATGAAGTCGATATTTACGATATTCCCATAGCAGAAATTACCAAACAATATCTTGACTATGTTGATGTTTTACAAATGTTAGATTTAGAAACGGCAAGCGAATTTATTTTATTAGCTGCGACACTTATCAGAATAAAAGCAAAAATGTTGCTGCCTCGTCCAAAGGCAGATGACGATGAAGAGCTTATTGATCCACGAATGGAACTGGTAACTCGTCTGTTGGAATATAAACGGTTTAAGGAAGTAGCATTTAAATTTGGTGAACTTGAAGAACAACGACGTAAATTATTTGACAGAGGATATTTTGAAGATATAGAACAAAAGTCACCCGATGAAATAGAACTTGGTGAAGATGTGTCACTTTTTTCATTGATCGCAATTTTTAAGCAAGTTCTGGATCAAATGCCCAAAGAAACATTTCACCATGTAGAAGATATTCAAATTACTTTAGAGGAACAGATCGATTATATTCTTAATTTTGAAAGTAAAAAGAAACAGATCTCTTTTTATGATATTATTTCACAGTTAAAGGATAGGATTATTGCCATTGTAACATTTTTGGCTATATTAGAACTTATCAGACGAGGAGAAATAACTACCAGACAGTCATCGCCTTTTGGAGAAATCTGGATAGTGAGGAAGCGTGATTGAATTTAAGGAAATAAAAAGGATTGTTGAAGCGTTAATTTTTGCTTCTGACAGCCCGGTAACAGAAAATCGTGTTAAAAATATTGTTGAAGAATTAGGTATTTCTCAAATACAAAAAATAGTTGAAGAGTTGAATGCTGAGTACGAAGAGCGTCAAAACGCTTTTCAGATTACACAAATTGGCGGCGGTTATCAATTTGTAACCAGAGCTCAATTTTCAAAATATATAAAAAAATATTACAAAGGAAGAAGCAGATCTCGATTGTCCCGGGCTGGTCTAGAAGCATTAGCGATTATTGCATTTAAACAACCGATCAGCCGTCCTGAAATTGATGCTATCCGCGGCGTCAATTCTGACGGTGTTGTAAGAACATTATTAGAAAGAAATCTTATCTATATTTCAGGAAGATCTGAAAATATTGGTCGTCCGTTATTATACAGTACGTCATCGGAATTTCTCCAATATTTCGGTATTAATGATGTTTCAGAACTTCCCAAGCCAAAAGAGATAGAAGATTTGTTGGGCGGCGCCCAAGAAGAGCTTCCTTTTGTGAGCGAAGAATTAGACGAAAAAATCGCTGAGAAAATATCGACTTTTGATGAAGCCGAGGAAGATGATGTAAGCGCTGAAGTGACCAGCGAGCAAATTGAAGAAAAAAATGAAGAGGTTGAATAAATTTTTAGCCGAATGCGGCGTTGGCTCCCGTCGAAAATGTGATGTACTTATCCAGGAAGGACGGATCGCAGTGGGCGGCGAGGTTGTTCAATCTCTTGGGCAGAGCGTTGATGAATCTCGGGAAGTTGTAACAGTTGATGGACGAAAAGTTTCAGCAGCGATTAAACTCGTTTATATTTTACTCAACAAACCAAAAGGGTACGTTACCACTGTTAGTGATGAACTGGGTAGAAAGACAGTGTTAGAGCTCATTCCGAAAGGCGTCCGAGTTTTTCCGGTTGGCAGATTGGATAAAGATACAACTGGTGCGCTATTGTTGACCAATGATGGCGATTTAACTTATAAGCTGACGCACCCAAAATATAATGTGAAGAAAGTTTATCAAGTATTACTTTCTCAACCAATTATTGAAAAATATGTTAAGAAACTCCAAAATGGGATTATGCTTGAAGATGGTGTTACCAGGCACTGTCTTGTAAAAATAATTGGCAAGGATAAGCGCACAGTTGAATTAACTTTGATGGAAGGTCGAAAAAGGGAAATTCGCAGGATGCTTCAAGCGCTTGGATATGATGTATTAAAATTAAAACGGACAAAATTTGCAACTCTTTCTCTCGTTAGATTAAGCCCTGGGAAATGGAGATATTTAACCGAAGAAGAAATAGAGAAAATTAGATCGATTGTATCGCGTGAAGGTTAATAAAAAAACAAATATTATTTCAATTGACGGACCAGCAGGTTCCGGAAAAAGTACAACGGCTCGATTGGTAGCTAAAAGTCTCGGATTTATTTTTTTAGATACAGGCGCCATGTACCGTGCTTTGACTCTAAAAGCATTACGTCACAAGATTGATTTAGAAAATGAAACTGAATATTCAGCCTTGATAAAAGATACAGAAATTGAGTTATTTGAAAATAAACGGGCGTTGAGAATTTTATTGGATGGTGAGGATGTAAGCCGAAAAATCCGCACAGAAAACGTCTCTCGTAATGTCGCCATAGTATCTTCTTTTCCCACCGTTAGAAAATGGATGGTTCAATTACAATGTAAGATTGGTAACAGTGGAAATATTGTAGCTGAAGGACGCGATATCGGTACAGTTGTGTTTCCTGATGCGCGGTTGAAAATATTTTTAGTGGCTTCACTAAAAGAGCGGGCAAAAAGGCGTTGTAAAGATTTTACTGACGTTGCTGAATCGGCAGATTTGAAACAAATAATAAAGGCGTTGAAAAAACGCGATTTAATGGACAGCAATCGTAATGTAAGTCCACTGAAAAAAGCAGACGATGCCATCGAAATTGATACAACAAATTTGACCATAAAGCAACAAGTAGATTTGATTGTTAAAAAATGGGAAGAGAAAATAAGGCAGGATAAATGTAATAGCTGAATGAAAGTTCTCATTGATGAAAAAGCGGGATTCTGTCCTGGTGTTATATATGCCATAAATATTGTAGAAAAGAGATTGAAAGATGGAAAATCAATTACAGCGCTTGGATCATTAATTCACAATCAGAGGGAAATAGACCGCTTAAAGAATTTGGGATTAAATGAGGTTGATCAGGATCTAGTCGAAAATAAAAAAATTAATTTGGATCAATTGAAAAGGGATGCCCTGTTAATTCGTTCCCATGGTATTTCTCCAAGATTATTAGAACAGATTGAACAGCATAAAGTCACTTATATTGATGCAACTTGTGCGCGTGTTGTTCATTCTCAAAAAATAATTCAGCAATACTACAAAAATGGATACAGCATTGTCATTGTGGGGAAGTCTAACCATCCTGAAGTAAAGGCTTTAATGGGATTTTGTGAAAATAAAGGTATTGTTGTCTTAAATGCAGGCGATGAAAAAAAAATAAAACATAGAAAAAAGTTGTTATTAGTAGCACAAACGACTATTGACGAAGAAACATTTGAATACTTCGCAAAACAACTTATGAAAGGAGTTGATGAACTTGTCGTAAAAAATACAATCTGTTCAATAGTTCAAAACAGGCATGAACAGGTTGCTAATTTAGCTCGTGAAAATGATGTCGTGATATTTGTTGCTGGGAAGAATAGCTCTAATTCTCAAGTGTTGTTTGCTATGTGCCAGCGGCAGAATCCAAATTCCTTTTTTATTTCATCAACTAACGAGTTAAAACATCAATGGTTTAAAAATGTAGAAACTGTTGGTATTACAGGGGGTGCTTCAACGCCTCGATGGCAGTTAAATGAAGTCAAAGAAAAAGTAGAAAGTGAATATTCACATTCGTAATAAATTAATATTTAGGAGGTATTTTTTAATGAATGAATTAACTAATGATCAATCCGTGGTGGAAGACATCGGGATTGACGAACAGAAAAAAACTGATAAAGGAGGTGAGTTAGCCGAAGAAAATCAAAGTAATGAAGTTCAAGACTCAACCCAGAAATTATTTAAGTTAGAAGAGTTGGAAGAGGAAAAAGAATATTCCGAAGAGGAATTTGACGAGCTCAGAAAACTTTATGAAAACACAATAAACGATTTTGTCGAAGGTGAGTTGATAGTTGGAAAAATTCTGTCAGTCAATAACAAAGAGGTTACCATTGATATCGGATTTAAGTCTGAAGGCGTAATTCCTACCGATGAATTTACTAATCTACAAGATTTAAAAGTAGGCGAAGATGTCGAAGTTTTTCTGGAAAATATCGAAGATATGGATGGTCAGTTAGTCCTGTCTAGGAGAAAAGTTGATTTTATTCATACCTGGGAACGAATAGTTAACTCTCATGAAAAGGGTGATATTATTCAGGGACGCTGTGTCCGAAGAATAAAAGGTGGCATTGTTGTTGATCTGAATGGTGTTGATGCTTTTTTACCAGGTTCACAAATTGATGTGAAACCAATTAGGGATTTTGATGCCTTTATCGGTAATAGTTTAGATTTTAAAGTTGTAAAGGTAAATCAATTGAGAAAAAATATTGTCGTCTCCCATCGCGTATTAGTTGAAGAAGAGATGAAAGAACAGCGACAAAAAATACTGGAAGACCTGGAAAAGGGACAGGTTCTTGAAGGGTCTGTTAAAAATATCACTGATTTTGGTGTTTTTATTGATCTTGGCGGTGTGGATGGATTGTTGCACATTAATGATCTTTCATGGGGCAGAATCAGCCATCCCTCTGAAGTTGTTGCTCTTGACGAGACGATCAAGATTATGATTTTAGACTTTAACGATGAAAAAGATCGAATCTCATTGGGATTAAAACAACTTCAGCCGCATCCGTGGGAAAATGTTCCCAAGAAATATCCTGTTGATACTGTTGTTAAAGGAAAGGTTGTTAATATTGCTGATTATGGCGCTTTTATTGAACTGGAAAAGGGCGTTGAAGGATTGATTCATATTTCTGAAATGTCCTGGACTCAGCACATTAAACATCCTTCAAAAATATTGGCTGTTGGAGAATGGGTCGAAGCTAAAATTTTAAGTATTGATAAAGATGGAAAAAAGATTTCTCTTGGCTTGAAACAATTGGAACCAGACCCCTGGGAAACGCTGGAAGAGAAGTATCCTATTGGATCAAAACATAAAGGTAAAGTCAGAAATCTGACTAATTTTGGCGCGTTCATTGAATTAGAAGATGGAATTGACGGATTAATTCACATTTCTGATCTTTCCTGGACCAAAAAAATCAGGCATCCGGGAGAAGTCTTGAAAAAAAGTGATGATATTGAAGTCGTTGTACTTAACGTTGATCGTTCAAATCGTCGAATTTCCCTTGGGTATAAGCAGACCACAGATAATCCATGGGATTTATTTGAAGGGAATTACAAACCCGGAACCACTACTAAAGGCAAAATTGTCAGATTAATTGAAAAAGGAATTATTGCAGAATTACCTGATGAAGTAGATGGGTTTGTTCCTTTATCACATCTTACAAAAGAAAAAATAACTAAACCTTCGGATGGTTATAAGGTTGGCGATGAACTTGAATTGTGCGTGATCGAGTTCAATAAAGAAGCTAAAAAAATTGTGCTTTCTGAAAATATTGAATATGCTTTGAATTTAGTTCGCAAAAAGGAAGAAGGTACAGAGCTGAGAATAGAAGAAGCCGATGAAATCTTTCCTGAAGAGGTTACTTTAGAGCAGGTTGAAAAAGAAATACTTCCTGAAGAGGAACCTGCTAAAGCTAAAGAAACTGAAAAGAAAGAAGCTGTTGTTGAAAAAAAGGAAGCAGAAGCAGAAATTCCCGCAGAGCTACCGGCAAAATCAGAAGAAAAAATTGAATCCGAAGATGTTTCTGAAGAAAAAGCAGAAGTTGCTGCCGAAGAGGTAAAAACAGAATCCGCTGAAAAACAAGATGAATCTAAACAGGTTGAACCTGAAAAATCAGCGAAAAAAGAGAAAAAAACAAAAAAGACAGCAGAAGAAAAAGAAGCTAAATCTGAAGAGACCACAACAAAATCTGCAGAGGATAAAAAAACGGTTAAAAAGACGACTAAAAAAGTAAAAGCTAAAAAGGAAGAAAAAGAAGTGAAAGTCGAAGAAGAAGGTGAAAAAAAGTCTGCAGAATCGAAAGCTGATTCAAAGAAGAAAACGCCGGCAAAAAAGAAATCCTCTGAAGAAAAAGGGGATAAAAAAGAAACGACAAAGAAAAAGGATGAAGAGGCAGATGCTGAGTCAAAATAATTTCAGCAAATGCTTATTTATTTAAAATTGGTGAACCTTCTGCAGGTCAACATTATTTGACCTGTGGGAGGTTTTTTTAGTTAGATTATGAGAAAAATAAGTTTTTACACATTAGGCTGTAAATTAAACCAGGCAGAAACCGCTGTTTTATCCGACCAATTTAAACAGCATGGCTGCAAAACTGTACCTTTTGGTGAACATGTTGATATTTGTGTAATCAATACGTGCACAGTAACTGCGAAAACTGACTACCGCTGCCGGCAGATGATCCGGCGAGCAAAAAAAATATCGCCTCAAGCCAAAATTGCTGTAGTGGGTTGTTACGCCCAGCTAAATCCTGAAAAAATATCCGAAATTGATGGTGTAAATTTTATTTTAGGCAGCGATGAAAAGTTTAAGTTGTTAGAATTGCTTGGTGATTCATCAGGGGGTGATAAGCCTTTTATTACTCATTCCAGTAATGAATCCTTTAAAAATCCAGAACCAGGGGATTTCTGGAATCATACCCGTGCCTTTGCCAAAATTCAGGATGGCTGCAATAATTTTTGTTCCTATTGCACAGTCCCTTTAGCCAGGGGAAGAAGCCGCAGTGATTCAGTGGAGCATGTTTTTGAGACAGTTGAAGAACTTGTCGCCCGAGGGCATAAAGAAATCGTGTTGACGGGTGTTCATATTGGAATGTATGGCAAGGATTTGAAACCGGCAAGAAGTTTGCTGGATGTGATAAAAAAAATTGAACCAATTCCAGGGCTTGAGCGGATTCGGCTGAGTTCGTTAGAACCGAATGAAATAAATGATGACCTACTTGATTGGATTACCTGTTCAAAAAAAACGTGCCACCATTTTCATGTTCCGTTGCAAAACGGCGATAATGATATTTTAAAGCGGATGAAAAGAAATTACAATGTTGAATTCTTTGAAAATATAATCAGAAAAATCAAAGATAAGCTGCCTCATTGCGGGTTGGGAACCGATGTTATAGTTGGGTTTCCGGGCGAGATGGAAAAAAATTTTCAAAATACTGTTCAATTGATTGAGAGACTTCCGTTTTCCTATTTACATGTATTTAGCTATTCTAAACGTCCGGGAACTAAAGCTGCGCAATTTTCGGATCAACTTGATCCAAAAATTATCAAAGAGCGAAGTGAAATATTACGACAAATTGCAAAGAAGAAAAAAAGAGCTTTTTACATTTCTCGAGTTGGTAAAATTGAAAGAGTTCTCTGGGAAGAAGGAAAGACAAATAATATGATGAATGGTTGGACGGACAATTATGTTCGTGTGCGCACTAAAGCAAATAAAAAATTAGTGAATCAAATTTATCGAGTAAAAATAACAAGCGCTGAACAAGATTTTGTGTTGAGTGAAATAGCGGATTAAAATATAAATTCCTTTTCCAATAAATATATTGACATTTAAACAAAATATTTGTATTATTTAATCTTATCAGGAAAAATGAATGAAGAAAGTCTATTTTGAAACTTATGGCTGCCAGATGAATAAATATGACTCGGAACTGGTAGCAGGAATGTTAGAATTAGAAGGATATGAACAGACAGCGAAAGCTGATGAAGCAGATTTGGTTTTGATAAATACTTGCAGCGTACGCGAAAATGCAGAAACTAGAGTGTTTGGCAGGTTAGCTGCGTTGGGTTCTTTGAAAAAGCAACACAAGGAATTAGTTATTGGCGTTCTTGGCTGTATGGCAGTCAGGTTGAAAAATGAAATAATAAAAAAAAAACCATTCGTTGATTTTGTTATGGGCCCTGATAATTATCGGTGTTTGCCTGAATTATTATCACGTATAAATAACAATGTCGAAGAGCATGTTGAATTAACTGAATTTAATTCGTATGAAATATACGGAGAACTTTTCCCTGCTCATGCAGCCGGCAAAAGAGCGTGGGTCGCCATTATGCGTGGCTGCAATAATTTTTGTTCATACTGCATTGTCCCGTATGTCAGAGGAAGGGAACGCAGCCGCAGTGTCAAAGATATATTAACCGAAGTAGAAAAATTAGCCAAACAAAATTATATTGAAATTACATTGTTGGGGCAAAATGTCAATTCGTATAATTATGAGCAGCGTGATTTTGCAGATTTGATCCAATCAGTTGCTGATGTACTTGGAATTGAAAGAGTGCGCTTTGCAACTTCTCATCCAAAAGATTTGTCCCCAAAGCTTATCGAGGTAATTGCTGAACATCCGAAAATTTGTAATCATATTCACCTTCCGGTTCAGTCGGGTTCTGATAACATATTAAAATTAATGAATCGGAATTATAATCGATCCCATTATTTGAAATTAGTAGAATTGGCAAGAGAAAGAATCCCAAATTTGGGACTTTCCACTGATATTATCGTTGGTTTTCCCGGTGAGACAGAAGAAGATTTTCAGGAAACAGTAACTCTCATTCAGCAGGTTAAATTTGATGGTAGTTTTATTTTTAAATACTCTCCCCGCGAGGGAACAGCGGCTTACCGAATGAAAGAGACATTGACTGAAAAAGAAAAGGTGAACCGGATCCAGATATTGAATGAAATCCAAAACAGGATAACTCTAAAACGCAATCAAAAATTGGTTGGCAAGGTAGAAAAAATATTAGTTGAGGGACCGAGTAAAAAAGCAAAGCCCAATCAATATATGGGAAGGACAGAATCGAATAAAATTTTAGTTTTTAATAGTGAAGCTCCGCCTGGACAAAAGTTATTGGATGTTAAAATAGTTGATGTGCAGGGGCATACTTTGTTTGGGGAGATTGTTTAGAGTGAAGTTGTCACCACAGAAAAAATAAAATAATTAATATCGAACAAGGAATATCTAATGTCGAAATCTTTCATCATTCATTATTTGATGTTCGATATTCGGTATTAAAAAAAAATCGTAAGTAACTTAATCCGTATGAAAAAAAATAATTAAAACTAAGTTTAAACAATAAAATATCATTTTATTTCGGAGGTCTTATGTGGATCGTAAGATGGATATTTTGGGTGCTGGCGCTTTTATTTCTCATTCTTTTTGCCACTCAAAATGCAACGCAAACTGTAACCGTAGAATTTATTAGATGGCAGTCTGTTGCCATTCCTCTCTGGATTGTGATGTATCTTTCATTTTTAGTGGGTATTCTTGTTTGGTTTGTGTTTTCTATTTATAAAGTTATGCAGTTAAAAACAGAAGTTAGAAAAACAACTAAAGAGAATGAAGTACTACAAAAAGAGTTGGATGAATTGCGAAATATCCCAATTGAAGAAGAATCCAACTCAGTAGAAAATATTGATAATGAAATTTAGTGATTGAATAATTAGTTTTAAAATTCAGGAAGTTTTAAATGACAACAATAATTTATATTTGGATTGCCGTTCTAATTGTAATTTTAATAGCTGGTGTTCTTTATTTTATAATACGTCCAAAAAGGAAAAGGGACGCCTCGCTTGAATATACGACTGCGCTAAATTATTTGATTTCTGGAGATAAAAAAGGCGCTTTGAAAAAATTGCGCGAGGCAGTTCTGCACGATACAGGTAATATTGATGCCTATATTAAAATTGGGGATATTTTAAGAGAGCAGGGTATTTATGATCGGGCAATAAAAATTCACCGGGGATTGACAGTCCGTCGCAATCTGACTTCGGGGCAGAAAATCGATTTATTGAAAAGTTTGATAAAAGATTATGAAGCTGCTCAAAAATATGATCGGGCTGTTAAAGTGGCTGATAGTCTTGTTGAATTGACCCACAATGAAATTTGGGCACAGGAGATACGGCTTAAATTATTTGAAAACGCAGAGATATGGGACGAAGCCATCGATGCATTAAAAACGTTGCAAAAGGCAAAAGGAGAAAAAGACAACTTTTTAGTAGCATTGTACAAAGTGGAATCCGGATCAAAACTTATCAAAGATGGCAAAGAACGGGATGGCAGATCAAAATATCGTGAAGCTATTAAAAAAGACAAAAATTGCCCGCCAGCCTATCTATATTTAAGCGATTCTTATTTCCGAGAACAAAGATATAAAAACGCATTAACTGAATTGAAAAAATTTATGACGCAAAAACCAGGCCTTGCTTATCTTGCTTTTAGTCGTATTAAAGATATCCTGTTTCATATTGGTAGTTTTGGAAAAATTGAAACAATTTTCACCACGCTGCTCGAAAAAAATCCTGAAAATGAACCAATCCGATTGGCATTGGCAGACGTTTATGAACGAAAAGGAAAATTGGTGAAAGCGATTGATCTATGTTACGAAACATTAGAAAAGAAACCCGATGCCAACAATACAAAGCTTTACCTTGCAAAATATTTACAGCGTATCAATAAAAAGGACGAAGCATTAAAATATGCTCTGGAACTAATCGAAAGTTTTTATGACAAAAAAGGAGACAATTTTATTTGTCGAAAATGTGGATATAAATCAAAAGAGCCTTTGTGGCGATGTCCACAATGTTCTGAATGGAATTCATTCTTAAATTAGTTTTATCATTTTACTAATAAAAAAGTCAGATTGCAGTTATGTACTCTGACTTTTAAATTATACACCATGAAAAAGAATATATTTTACATCTCCCTGTTTTTTTATTTTATTTTGTCTAATTCTTTATTGAGCCAAACCCTGGAAGATAAACTTATTGTCTGGATGGAGAATAACAACCGTGAACAATTAATTAACAGGATAGACAAAATAAAACTTGCTTACCCCAACAGTCCCATTCCAATTTATATTGAAGCTTTTATAAAAAAAGATGCCAATCAGGCGAAAGTTTTGTATGCGAAAATTGTTCGGCAATTTACTGATTCGCCGTATGCTGAACAGTCACTAATGAAATTGGCGCAATACCGTTTTATGGTTGAGTCTTATGTTTCTGCTCGCCAGTTATTGGAAAAGCTGATTGACAAATTCCCAAAATCAAAGCTGATACCTGAGGCGAAATATTTAGCTGCAATTTGTCTAATTGCTACAAATAATAGCAAAAAGGCTGAGAAGGAGTTGAAAAAATTAATAAAAAAATATCCCAAAACAAAATTCAATTCATTATCACAAAATGAATTGAATATATTAAGTGACCGTACAAAACAAGATAAAAATGTTCAGCGCATGATCGAACCACAACAACAAACCAGTCAGCAGAGCCATCTTTTTCAAGAATCAAAAGTTTATACCGTTCAAATTGGAGCATTTGGGAGTAAAAGCAATGCTGAAAAACAAAAGGAATTTTATATTCGAGAAGGAATACCAACAAAAATACAAACAAAAACTATTGGTGGTAAATTACTTCATTTAGTCTGGGTTGAAGATTTTGAGACAATAGCTCAGGCGCGAAATTTTGGAAAAATGCTAAAAGACCGCTACGGTACATCATTTCGAGTGGTGAGAAAATGAAGCTTATTTGCAGCCTTGTGCTGCATTAGCCTATTACTCCCAAAAACTTTGTATTACAACTTTGCGAGCTTCGCGGCTTTGCGTGATAATTAAATTTGTTTGCAGTCTTGTACTGAGTTAGGAATAATTGAGGTTAAAATGGAATTTGAATTAATAAGGAGACTGTATTGACTACGATTATGTAGTTATCGGTTCTGGATTTGGTGGTAGTGTTTCTGCACTTCGGCTGGCGGAGAAGGATTATTCAGTTTGTGTTGTCGAAAAAGGGAGGTGGTTTAGGGATGAAGATTTACCAGGTTCAAACCAATGTCAGTAATAACATTGAGTTGTGAATAATTTTATTCAACAGCAGATATTGAATTAATCTTCTGTTTTGTAGCAATTACAATTTCTGTTAAATAAGGATCCTAAAAATGATCGACTTTGTTGATGCTTTAAATTTAACACTATCCGAATGCCCGCAATTATCAGTAAAAAATGCGCCAATAACAGAAGCTATTGGCAGGGTGATAGCTGAAAATGTAACAGCACTGATTGATCTACCTCCATATTCTAAAGCAACAGTCGATGGTTTTGCTCTTTTTTCAGAAGATGCAAAAGACAAAAAAGCGATTCATGAAGTAATCGGTTCAGTTTCTGCCGGAACTTTTCCCAAAGAGAAATTAGAACGAGGCCAGGCAATGCAGATACAGGCTGAAGCCCCACTTCCAAAAGGCAGTGATACAATTGCTTCCATGGAAGCAGTCCGGCTGCTAATGAATGGCACAAGAGTAGGTATGTTAAAAAGGGTGAGAAAAGGTAACAATGTCGTTCTCGCCGGAGAAAAATTGAAAAAGGGTGATGAAATACTAAAAGCAGGAACATGCCTCAATGCAATAGACCTGGGTATTTTAAGCTCCATAGGGATTGCAAATGTAAATATTTTTTCGCTACCGCGAGTTGGGATTCTGGCTATTGGTAATGAGTTTATAGATGTTGGTAAAAAAATAAAGCACGGTCAAATTTGGGACTCAAATAGCGTTCAATTATTGACTGCACTCTATGAAATGAGAACTCAGCCAGAATATCTCGGAACAGTCGCTGAAAATAATAAAACAATTATTACTGCAATTTCACGCGCAAAAACATGTAACGCATTAATTATTAATGGCATTTCCGGCGCTTGCCGTCGTCAATTATTGATGGATGTTTTCAAAGTATTAGGAATTGAGTTATTATTTGATGGATTATCCTTAGCCCCCTGCGGTTCTCTAATGCTCGCAAAATTTGAACAAACATTAATTTTTGTTCTGCCTCAAAATCAATTTTTTAGTATGATTCTATTTGAAACACTTATTACGCCAGCTCTCCGTAGAATGATGGGCTATAAAAAATTATATCATTCGGTTATAGATGCAGTTTTAGATAAAACAATTAAAAAAGGAACAGACTATCATTTAATTCAACCAGCAAATATTTTTTATCATAAAAATAAAATTTTTGTCAGACCACACTCGCTCGATGAAATTAACATATTTTCTTATGCGAAATGTAATGCATTAATTAGTGCTGCCAAAAATGTAAAATCAATAAAAAGTGGGAAAACCCTGAAGGTTATCTCTTTAAGAAATAATTGTAATTTTTCTGGGGAGTAGAAAATTATCCTGAAAAAAATTGTAATTGATTCCTGATATTTGGAAATATTTGCTATTTGGTTATTGGAAATTTAGTTAGACAGGTTTTTAAAAATGATCAGGTTAATTGAATAAGGCGTGCCTTAAATAAAAACACGCCTTAATCGTATTTACATTTTACAGTGGTTTTACCGGAACACAAATGTCAATAATGTGCTTACCTTCCGGATGTTCTTTTGGATTGTTGAGATAAAGCTCATAGCAGGGTCGGTCATCTGGTTGATAACCGCTTTCAGGCAACCAGACGCCATAAACTGTATTCCAGGCATCTTCATATTCATCGCTGTTAATTTCAAATCTTGCAAAAGCGCACTTGCCGGCAGGAATAGCCATTTTTCCAACTTCGCCATCAACAACTGTATTCTCTGGAACGGAAATACAAACGCTTGTTCTAAGCTTATTCTCATTAGTAATTTCAGGATTGTCGTGATAAACAGTTAAGCATTTCGTTTCAGGAAAATTAAGAAGATCTCGCGCTCCAGCCCATTTAAAAAGCTTGTTGAATAGCTTATCAAAAAGTTGGCTGTCTCCCTTGTAAGGACCAATATGCCGCACATAAGCCACATGGATTTCTTCCATCTCTTTGACTTCAACTTGAAGTTGTTTTTTTTCTTTCATTTGAATCCTCCATATTTGGTTATTAGTTACAGTATCAATATAATAAGAAGATTCAAAAAAATCTTTTCGCTTCTTGTGAATAGGTTGACTTCCCTTGCTGTCTGTTTTGCTAATCTTGCTTTTATGCTGTTGTTTTTTTATTCGCCATTCACTTGCTTTCATATTAAAATTTTCTCTGAATGCCCTGGCAAATGTTGCTGAACCTGAAAATCCGCAGTCAAAAGCAATTTCTGTGATGGACTTTTTAGGATTTGTAAGCAGCAATGCGGCAGCTTTTTCAATGCGAAGTCTTTGAATAAAGTGGTTTAATGTTTCACCTACTAGCGCGCCAAAAATTCGATGAAAGTGGAATTGGGAGAAATTTGAAACTTTTGCGAGGACTTCGAGAGAGAGGTCTTTATCAATATTTTTTTCGATGTAGTCCACAACGCGGTTAATTCGAGAAGAATATTCATCCCACAGGTATTTATTATTACTATTTTGTTTTTGGGAATTGATCAATTTATGCCTCTTGAAAAGGTGATTATTTTAAATATTCACAAAACTATCGTTTAGTATTTATTTTTAGCAGTAGCTGAAGCCGCTGGATTACCCTCTTTGTTAATTCAAAAAGCAAAAACATCACTAACTTTCCCTTTTCTTTCAATCATCCTTTCTAAGCTTAACATATTCAACATAAGATGCCTTGGGTGATGAAAATT
>Ga0075123_10000511_pt1 | contig 20422 bp, 7 predicted proteins | sample AntAceMetag02UKX_FD_69808 | JGI IMG/M metagenome (GOLD analysis project Ga0075123, IMG submission 69808) | Saline lake microbial communities from Ace Lake, Antarctica - Antarctic Ace Lake Metagenome 02UKX | ecosystem: Environmental > Aquatic > Non-marine Saline and Alkaline > Saline | place... | reverse complement strand
TTTAAGTTCGATGGAACTTACATCAGCAGAAAGATGCTGCCAGTTTAACGTAAGAGAACGGTCAGTTCCGTACAAATTCATGAATTCGAGATCAACCCAGCCGGTGATTCTGTTATTCCCTTCCTTAGAATTATCGTAACCCAATATGCCAGAGATCAAACTCATGCGGTCTTCTTCCACCTGAAAAAGTAATGTACTATTATCAAGTGGTATCAGAACACAGTTTTTAATATATCTTTTCTGTCGTATATTATTTGCTGCCTGCAGCAAGGTTGCAGGCGTAATATTTTCTATTCTACTTAACCGTGAAATCCTAACCAGAGTTTCATCACGGGTGGTTTTGTTGCCTTTGAACTTATACTCTGTGAGCAGGCAGAATCTACCTTCATCAATTTTTATGAATGCAGTAAAATTTTCGTTCTCATTTTTTAGACTATCAAGCTTTACATCTGCAAAAAGAAAACCATTATCAGCATAATATTCAGTTAAAATTTTTAGTGAGCTGGAAAGTTCAAATAGGGCAAAATTTTGTTTGGAAAATATAGATGACAATTTGGAATCCGTGATGTAGCTGTTTCCAATAAAATATATTTTTGTTATTAGGATTTCATTCAATTCTTCTATTTGGAAGACCACGTCTATACGGGTTGGTGAGTGAGTTATTATTTTAGGAGCATAAATCTTGATATTGAATATGCCTTTGTTGGAATAATATTCGGAAATGTTTTTTGCATCTTTATTTAAGAGTGTTTGATTGAATATACTTCCAGGTCTTGACAATATGCTGGTGCTAAGTTCTTTATCTGAGATGAGTTTATTGCCCTCAAATCTTATCTCGCCGATTATAAGCTCAGCATTCAATATTGTGCAAAATAAAAGTAGGAAACTGAAACTTTTAAATTTTAACATTCTCTTCAATGAGTTTAATAAGTTGTGGAACTAATTCCTCTTCCTTAACTTTACGTAAAATTTTACCTTTCTTAAAGAGCAATCCTTCATGTTTACCGCCGGCAATTCCAAAATCAGCTTCCCTGGCTTCTCCCGGACCGTTCACAATGCAGCCCATTACGGCAACTGAAAGATCTGTGTCTGCATATTTCTCAAGAGCTTTTTCAACCTTTTTTGCCAGTGAAATAATATCAATATCTGTTCTACCGCAAGTGGGGCAGGAGATAATTTCTAAACCTTTACGAATATGAAGTGCTTTTAGAATTTTCTTTCCAACCACGATCTCTTTTACAGGATCAGCAGTTAATGAAACCCGGAGAGTATCACCAATTCCCTGAAATAGTAATGAGCCAATACCAATAGAAGATTTGATGGTTCCAATAAATTCTGTTCCTGCTTCTGTAACTCCAAGATGCAGCGGATAATCTATTTTGGAAGAGAGTAGTTGATACGACTCGATAGTTAATGGAACTGAAGATGCCTTCACCGAGATCTTGATCTCATGATAATTTGCTTTTTCCAGAATGGCAACGTGTTCTAAAGCACTTTCTACAATCCCTTGTGCAGAAACACCATATTTCATTAGTTTTTCTTTTGAAAGCGATCCGCTATTCACACCAATACGAATTGGAATGTTTTTTTCTCTGGCAACATCAATAACCTTTAGTACATTTTGCTCATTACCAATATTGCCTGGATTCAAACGTAATCCGTCCACACCAGCTTTTATAGAGGCAATTGCAAGCTTGTAATCAAAGTGTATATCTGCGATAAGAGGAATTGAAGTTTGTTGTTTGATCTGTTGTATTGCTTTTGCAGAAGTAATATCAGGAACAGCAACACGCACAATATCGCAACCGGCAATTGCCAGTTCTTTTATCTGTTGAACAGTAGCTTTTATGTCTGGAGTTTTTGTAGTGGTCATCGATTGTATAGAAATAGGATTATCGCCACCGATAGCTATATTGCCAACCTGTATAATTCTAGTTTTTCTTCTCTTTATCATTTTAGTTTCTCCAATAATATTTTATAAGAATATGCTTTGAATTAGGTCAAGAAATAAATGAAGGAAAAATAAGTAAGAGAAGATTAAAGAGGCAGAGATACAAAGATTAAAAAATAAAGCAGAAGGTTGATTAACAGCAAAGTTAGAATTATGAAGAAAAATGTAAATTGTAAGGAAAGTGTCAAATAATTAAAATAGTGCAAGAATACCAAAGTGCTAAAGGTTATCCTATTCTAAAATTTAAATGATTTTTCCAGCATGATCTCATGTGGGTTTTCTTCCTTGAAGGGTAATATTTTATATTTATATAAAATTCTGAATTTAAACGGCAATTGATATCTTAATGAAAACTCATGAAATACACCCATCTCGGATGCTAAAGCAACATCCTGAGATCTTTCTACACGTGTTTCATAATCAAGAAATAGATCACGACTCAAATATCTTCCCATACTTACAGACAAGTTATTCAAGAACAATTCAGATGACAATTTAGCAAGTTCATTAGTTTCATTATAAATCTCATATTGGGATTTTTCGTCAGAAGAATAGCTGGCAAAGAGATTCTGTACAAGGTCTGTTCGAATATGAAAATAATCTAGCTTTAATGTTTTTCTTACCCAATTTTCTAAAGGTGATAATAAAGGATCCATTACTGCACTTTCCAATCCCATTCCGGCTATTTGAATTACTTCATCCTGCAATAGTGTTTTTTTCTGGTCGGGTGAAATATCTTCCATTGATCTATTGTATCTAAGTTTAGATAAAATATCTGTTATCCGATCATTAGCATTATCACTAAGGAGCGAAAATTTTAAAGTTCCCACCTTATCATTCCCTGTAATTTCATTATAAATATTCAAAGTTATCAATGAACCATCAGCTGTTTTCTTATAAAATGTGCCGGATATATTAGCACCCTCTGTGAATTTGCTAAGCTGGATCTGCAAATAATCTAATTTCATTTCAGTTCCAAAAATATCAACAGAACCTTCCTCTGCTATGAATAACGCATCAGCAATCGTAAATTCTTCATTTTCATAAATTAAATTGAGATATCCACCTTGATTTAGTTTTATATCTAATGGATATGTTACATACTTCATATTTTCACCAAAATTTACCATAAGATTAAAACTAAGTGGTAATGTAACATTTCCACTTTCTCTTTTTTCACGAACGGTATTAAAAAGTTTTAGTAGATTTTCTGTATTCGGTGGGAAGATTACACCACCATTCGAGATATTCAAATCACCAATCAGTTGAACATCCTCAAATGGACCTCTTACTTCAAAATATTCATTATCCCTTCCAGAAATCACTATTTTTACCACGTTATTTTCAGGAATGTATCCTGGCATATTAAAGAGGACTCCGCCGTCATTGGTATTAATAAGAATCTTTCCAAGATTAAGCGTACCCAAAATAAAATCTTCATTATCGTTAGTTATCTCATTAGAAATGTGGCATCTACCTTCGCCCATGCGGAATTGGAATTTATCTATTTTAAAAATATCATTGATGATTTTAAATTTGAAGGTTAACTTATCTATATCTTCAGGTTGATCGTTTATTTTCATGTATCCTTTAGTTAAAGAGAAATTTCCCTTCTCTATAAATATTTTACTCTCTCGTGTTCCAATCTTAAATTCAAACTCTGCATTCGACCCACCACTAATTATTGCATTTGTCTGATCAGATAACACTTTTATCAGATCACCATCAAATTTAATTGAAAGATAATTTGTGTCTGAAAATGCTTTACTATTTAAAATATTGAAACCTATCGTGCCATTTGATCTTAAATTGAATTCATCTTTCCTGTAGCATTTGATTTCGTTCACATAGAGCAAACTGTCATTCTGGAGAATATCAAACTTTAAAAGGTCAGCACGGAATTTGTTTAGTTTGAATTGCTTTACTTCAAAATCCATTTGAAATTCGTTATTGTTTTGCGATCTGGAAAATTCGATACCACCTTTTACTATCCCATTCAAATTTTCCTTCTGGAGAATATCAGCTAATTGAAGTGAATCTATAATTCCGTTCGCTGTAATGTTAATCTCCGGGTTTATGGTCAAAACACCTTGTAAATCAATAATTTTGTGTTCATTTGTTTTAATAAAGCTATCCCGAATATTTATCTTGGAGTTGTCTCCCATAAGTTTCAATTTAGCATCGAGTTCTTTCATGCCACTCATTTTGAAATTATCAACAGTAATTAATCCACCTATACTCCCTTCCTCCCAATTGTCTACATTCATATCAATACTAAAAATTCCATCTAATTGCTGGGAAGTATAATAATCCAACAAATATTTGGAAAATTCTTTAATCTTAATGTTTTCACCTTGCATAGATAACTTATATTTAAATTCTGGTTTTCGCTTTAACCAACCTTTTATATTTATCATCTGATTTAATTTTAAATAATTGATTTGAAGACTATCCAGTGATCCCTCTGCAAATAAATCAATTTTAAATGGTTCATAATTATATCTGGCATTAAAAGATTGCAAATTAATAAGAGAATGTTTTTTAGAAAGATCCAGCTTAATATTGGTTTTGAACCTTCCCCCTAATTTGCCGTAATCCCTATCATAAACCATAATATTAGAATTTGTTACAATACTATATTTGTCGGCATCAACTTCTATATCTCCGGTAAGAATTGGAAGGGAGCTCCCGTTCAAAACTGGATTCAAATCTAATCCGCGAAGTTTTAATTTTGCTTTTAATTCTTGAGATCGGATATTTCCAAAACATGAAAAATCAATATTTTTTAATGAGTGCGTTACGTTTGCTATAAAGTCGTCACCCATTAGATTCACTCTAAGAGCCAGATCATCAAACTCAAATAAGCTGGATTGAATATTTATATTATCAAGTTCTATAAATATTTCGGGAATATTCTGGTAGTTTATTGTCGATGAAAGATCACCTGTAATTCGCAACTTTTCTCTTTGCCAGAGCATATTTTTGGAATGGAGATTCAGATGCAAACTTTCTCTGATCTTATAATATCCATCTCCAATTAACAGATTTTTTTCCCAGATAGATTTTTTTAAGTTCAGCTCAATATTACCATCTTTCATAATTGCTATAACATTAATATCTTTTAATTCCTGCTTAGCTGACGTAAGTTTATTGGAAGTTAATTTTGCGTTGATTACAGGGTTGGCAATCTTACCCGAGATATTGATATTTGCATTCAAGTTTCCATTAACTTGCTCAATATATTTGTGTAGAGATACATTTGGAATTATAAGCTCAGAATTTATTGTTCGATTATTTGAGAGAATATCATGAATATCTGCACTTCCTTCTACTTTGTTACCATCCAAATATGAATTGTGAAGTGTAATAAAAGTTCGTTTACTATTTCCATAAATAAATATTGAATCAATTGATGCTTTCTTTCCTGAAAACTCAGCATTAATATTTTTTATATTTGAAATATAATTAAGTTTGTCATCAAAATATTGTAAATCTGCATCAAGTTGGAAACCTAAAGAACTTAGTTGAGATATTTCTAAATTTGAAAGTTCTAGATCATTTAACTTGAGATCTGCTTCCTCGATTACACCGTTATTTAGAATACAAGTAATTTGCAATTTTGAGCTTTGGCCAGAACAAGCCGAAAGTATAATCTCAGATTTTTTACTATTTTTTATTGCAAGATTGATTTTCTGCCAGCTATGGGTAATATGAAGCACTTCATTTTCAAATTCAATATTTACTGAACCGTTATAGATATTCAGCATTTTAAAGTATTCTGTAACATCAGGAATAATAAATTCACTTTTCTCTTTTTTATTCCCATCAGGTTTAATTTGAATAGAAAATTCAGGATCGTAAATCTTAATATGAGTTATCGCTTTTAAATTTTTAAATTTTGAGAAGATCAATTTTAACAAATCATACTCAATATAAAGCTGGCTAATTTTTAGGTTAAATTTACCAGCTTTACTAATCTCGATTCCTGAAATATTTGCTTGCTTATCATTAAAAGTAAATTCTTCCATTTTAATGTCAGCGTTTAGGATATCAGAAAGTTGATTGGAAATCTTAGTTTGGACTATCTTATCCACTTTTGCCAATCTTACCAATACAAAGAAAGAAATATTGATGATAAAGACAATTAACACGATAATAAATAGCCAGGTTTTCTTTTTCATTAAAAATTAATATCTTATTTTGCTGTTTCTTTTAAAATTCCATTTTCCAGAATGAAACATCTTTCCATTCTACTTGCTATTTCTTTATTATGTGTTGCAATTATAAAAGTTTGTCCGTATTTTTTATTTAGACTCATCATAATATTAATTAATTCCTCACTATGTTTTGAATCTAGATTTCCAGTTGGTTCATCAGCAAAAATGATTTCCGGCGAATTTATCAGAGATCGAGCTACCGCTACTCTTTGCTGTTCTCCACCGCTGAGTTGGTTGGGATAATGACTACGCCTGTCATAAAGATCAAGTGCTTTTAATAATTTTCTGGATTCTCTTACACTTACCTTGAGATCTTTTGTAGCCAGAAACATTGGCATTGCTACATTTTCTTCGGCTGTAAAATCTTCTAAAAGATAATGAAACTGGAAAACAAATCCAATTCGTTTATTCCTGAATTCATTTAGATCTTTATCTTTCACATCTATCTTTTTACCGGAATAATAAATATTACCGGAGTCGAAACTATCCAGCATCCCCATCATATGAAGAAGTGTACTTTTCCCGCTGCCGGATTCACCGGTGATTGCTATCATTTCACTCTGCTGTATTTCTAGATTCACTTCTCTCAAGACTTCTAACTTACCCGATGTTTCGTTGTAACTTTTCTTTAATTTCTCAACTCTTATTAAACTCAAATCTAATCTCCCAGCTTTAGTATTATGTTTTCCTAATTATATTTGCAATATTCAATTTTGAAATATTCTTTAGGGGTATTAGTGAAGCTGTAAATACTATCATCATCGATACTCCCAGAATTAAAATCCAACTTAAATAACTAAACTGAACGTTTATTTTTTCAAGAAAGTAAACCTCTCCCTTGAGTATAAAGAATTTTTGATAGCTCAGGAATTTTGCTAATAGAACTCCCAGTATCTGACCGCACGAAACAGATAACAAAGCTAATATTAGAGTTTTACCAATAAATACTCTCTGTAAGATTTTATCGGAAGCTCCAAATGCTTTTAATATTCCCAGTTCTGTACGTTTTTCCATTATCGAAGTAGAAACTGAACTCACAACATTGAACGATGCAATAAGGATCAAAAAGCTTAATATAATGAAAATTACCCATTTCTCCATTTTTAATAACGCAAACAGATTACTGTTAAAATCCACCCATGAAGATATTTGATATTGATAATCAAATTCATATTCCCATGTATAAGCAATATAATCAGCTTTCTCGATCCAATCCGGTTTCAGTTTTACTTCCACCATTGTAAATTCATTCTCCATGGAATTAAATTCTGCCATTTTTTCTCTATCAATAAAGATGAATTTACTGTCGTACTCATACATTCCTGATCTATACAAACCAACTAACGTGAATTTTTCTTCTTTTGGCTTCAAACCCATTGGTGTAACTTTGGAATTCATCGGACTAATGAGCTTAAAATTATCTCCTATTTGCAGGTTCAATTCCTTAGCCAGTTTATAGCCAACTACTGCCGAATTTCTAGCATCAAGTTTCCATGTACCTTCCAATACATATTTCTTATATTTGCTGGGAAGTTCTTGCTTTTCCCAGTCTATCCCGCGAACAATAGAACCCTTTATTCTATTCCCATTAGCAGCCATTGCTTGAGTAATTATAAGAGCAGAAGTATTTTCTACATCTTCATGTTCTTGCAGTTCATTTTCTATTTGTTTAACATCTTGTTTTGTAAGATTTCCTTCACCAGATTTAAAAATATAGATATGTGAATTTACTCCGAGAATTGTATTTTTCAGTACGGTCTCATATCCTTCAAATATTGATAATGCCACGGTGAGTGTTGCTACAGATATGATTATACCTATGACCATAAAAATAGAATCAAACCGCAACCATTCTCTTTTTGGGGATGAAAAATATTTCTTTAAAAAAAACAATACTATTTTATTCATTAATGGTATATTTTAATTATTAATATTTCTGTCAATAATTGAATATTAGCGGATGCATGGATAAAACCTTGTCAAAATTTGTTCATTCTGAAATTTTACTTATTAGGAGTATATTATGAAACATAAATTAATATCAGTTTTATTTATAGTATTATTAATAAACTCATTTAGTAATGCAACTAATCGTGAAATTCCAATAGAGGACTTTGAGAGCGGAGAAATATTTCTAACTTCTTATCCTGATCAGGATATACAACCCGATGCTTGGGAATTAACAACAGAGAATACATGTAATACACTTTCTCAGTATTCGCTAAAAATTTATGGAAATACTTGGAAGATTGAACCAATAGAAGTTGTTTCTATCGATTCAAATGATGTTTGGCAAATAGCTTGTTTTATTGAAGATAGGGGCGAAATTCAGGGATTTGGCATCAGTGATGGTACAAATGAATTGTTTTACTCTCTTGATGGTTTCGAATTATTAAACATTGAAGAATGGATACCTGTTTATCAAGGAGCTTTTGAAGAAGGTATTTGGAATAATTTTCAACTTCCAATTGCTGATGATTGGTTTTCATGGTTTGAGTATTTACCTGAAATTACTGAACTTATTTTCATAAATAATAACGATGAAGGTAGTGGAATTGTTTATTTTGATAATATCTATGATATAACCGAAGATCTACCTGTTGCTCCTCACGTTGAGATCAGTTATGATATTGGTACTATTTATCAAAATGCTGATAATCTGCGAAGTGTGGATGTTCATTTTTTTAGTGTGGTAACGGATCCTGACAGTAATGAGCATAATTTTCTTTGGTTATTTGGAGATGACTCAACTAGTACTGAACAAAATCCAACACATCAATTTATTGTAGAAGATGATCATCCTTATACAATTCATATTCAAGTGACTGATGAAACTAACCAGAATGGCTACTCTACATGTCAAATAAGTGTTGATACAGGTCCTTCCACGTTTCCTCTAACTCTTAATTTTGTTGGTGATATTATGCTTGCAAGAGGCTATGAAAATGTCGGTGGAATAATTCCTATGCAAGGTGTTGAGGCAATTTTTGAACCAACATTATCCATATTGGGCAATAATGCTGATATTACGGTTGCAAATCTCGAATGTCCACTTACAACCCATAATGTCCATCATCCAACTAAAACAATATATTTTAAGGGAGCTCCTGAAAATGCTGCTGGTCTTGCATATTCCGGAATTGATATAGTTTGTCTGGCTAATAATCATACAAGTGATTATATGCTTGAAGGAATGCAAGAAACTCAGAATACTCTCGAGCAATATGGAATTCGATATTCCGGTGCGGGAGTAGATTCTTATGAAGCATATGAACCGCTATTCTATTCCAAAAAAGGCATGAATCTTGCTTTCTTAAGATCGAGTGACAGAACCGGACAATATAATAATTACCAACCTTATTTACAAGCCGGTTTTAATAAATTCGGCTTTGCTTATATGACTCCATATTATATAATGGAACAAATTAATGCAGTACAGGATAATGCCGATCTGATAATTGTTGAAACACATTCAGGAAGTGAATATTCTATATCTCCTGGTGCAAATTACGATTTCATAGATGTGTTTGCTGGTTGGGATGAAAAGGATTTTGCCGAAGATGAGGATTACACCCCCCGAATTGATATTCCACATATGTGGGATATTGAGATTCGTCATCATATGATAGATTCTGGGGCTGATCTCGTTATTTGTCATCATCCACATGTTATTCAGGGTGTTGAAATTTACAATGGAAAACTCATCGCTCATTCTTTGGGTGATTTTGCTTTTGATCTAACCTATTTTGAAACATTTCCTTCTATGGTGCTTAATGCTTCAATTGAAGAAGATGGTTTTAATGCATTCAGTATTAAACCGGTTTTCATAGATGATTTTATTCCACAAATTGCAACCGGTGATCTCGGTAAACATATATTAAATTATATCAAGATGAAATCTAAAGAACTCAATACATATTTAAGTGTTGATAATATTGAAATTAAAGCAAATATAATCTTGGATACACTGAATATGTTAGTAGAAAATGAACAATATACAGAAAACCTTGTGTTTTCCTATACTGGAGAGGAATATGTCTCGCAGATAATACATCTACCTCAATGGGGGAATATCTCCAGTGTTGATATAATATCACCTGAAGAAAACTATGAGTTCCAAGTTGGGAGAGAACTTATCTGGTTTGGTAATTTTGAAGATGAAGGAGCTAGCATTTGGAACGTGAATAGCGATAATGAATGGCTTGATGAAAGTGAGTTCTATGAAGGTGAACGTTCTTTATGCATTCATCAGAATTCTGCCAATGGATACAACATTATCACAAATCTGGAAAACAGAATGAAAAGAAGATCTGAGGGAAATTACTCCGTTCATGGGTTTGTTAAAACTGAGAATTGTGAAGGTGCAATGATTCAGGTTAGATTTTATAATAACAGAACCGGTGTGACATTGTTGGGACAAGACAATTTTGAACCGATAAATGGAGATACGGATTGGACATATTATCACTCAGAAATTGATGTTCCGGTTAACACAAATTACTTTGATATTGTCGCCAATAACGATCCGCCAATTTCTGGAGACTCATATGCGTGGTTTGATAATATCGGATTAATAGAATGGGAAGAGTGGCAACAAAAATCTGTTTCCCCTGATGAGATTATAAATCCAAATGATTATTATTATTTGCGAATAAGGGCAGACGAAATTCCATTTAATCCTTCAGTTCAATTTACACACACGGCTTATGAAGAAAATCCTGTTCCAATAAACGAAAATGAAATTCCCGCTTACACAAATGCAGTTCTTAATTCCAATTATCCCAATCCCTTTAATCCACTTACAACAATTAGTTTTGCTATAAAAGATATTGAAGGAAAAACAAATATTGCTGTTTACAACATTAAAGGACAGAAAGTTAAAACGTTAATTAATGAAGTTCTTCCTGCAGGTATTCATACTACAACATGGAATGGAACCAACTCTTTAGGCAAAGGTGTTTCTACAGGAATTTACTTTTATAAAATGGATTATAAAGGGAAACAAATTAACATAAAGAAATGTCTTTTATTAAAATAAACTTTACAATAAAAATATAAATAAAAATTTTTCTCGCTCGATGGTGATTTATGGCTCGTTTTTTGCTCAATAAATACCCAAATAAAGATAAGGATTTTATATGAAAATTATTTTCACACTTTTAATATTATTAATTATTTCAGTATCAATTGCAATTAATATGGAAGTTTCAGGTAATTCTATAATAATCACTGGGAATTTTGATACGCTTGATTTTTCTGAAAAAAGTTCTGAGAATTATACATTTACGCATATAAAAATTAATGACTGTGTTACATCAGGAAAAATTGGTGAACCAGAATTACCAATATACTCAAGATTTATTAATCTTCCAAATCAAGGAAATTATATTTTGGATAATATCTCATATGATGAAAGAATAATAGATATTGATCATGAAATTTTACCTTCCGGTTTTAGTGTTGAAAGTGAATTAATTAGTGCTGAATACCAAAGAGATGAATGGTTGCCTTCAGATGTCCTTACCATTTCCGATCCGAATATCATGGGTGTGTACCGATTCTCACAGATTGTGGTTTCACCTATACAATATAATCCTGTTAAGAGGAAAATAAGAATATTAGAAAATTTTCAAATCGAACTTATTTTGGATGAGAGTGATACAAAAAATCCGAAGACAAGACAGAACAAAATAAATTCATTTTCCAAAGTTACCAGATCATTTTTAAATGAAAATTTAATTAACAGGTCTGAGCAAAATGGAAAGTACCTTTTTATAGCTCAAGATAATATTGCATCTTTATTAGATCCACTGTTGCGTTGGAAAGAAAAACTTGGTTATAAAACCAGAGTTGCAACTATATCTGAAACTGGTAACACTTCGAATGCTATTAAAAATTTTATTCAGAATGCATATGATAATTGGGAAATTCCTCCTGAATATGTTGTATTGGTCGGTGATGTAGATGGTTCAATTGTTGTTCCATCATTCTATGTTCAGGGTTATTATACTTCCTGGGATGTAAGTGATCATAGTTATTCTCTTTTAGAAGGAGATGATTATTTCCCTGATCTGTTTGTGGGACGTTTTTCTATTCGTTCACAAATGGAATTAAATACGATAATAAGCAAAATAATAAATTATGAGAGTGATCCTTTAATTGATGATGATTGGCAAAATAAAGCTCTGATGACAGGCGTTGTTGTTGACTGGTGGGAATTTTACTCAGGAAGAGAAACAGTGATGGAATGTCGAGAGAAATTGCTTGATTTTGAATTTACAGTTGTAGACACATTTATATCTCCATATCAAAATAATATGAGTACTTTAATAAATATGATCAATGGTGGTTACACGTTTCTGAATTACCGTGGTTACGGAGCTCCGAGCTACTGGTGGGGAAATTATGGTGATCTATTTAACATAAATGGGATTCTTTCTTTAAGTAATGGTTTTAAGCTACCAATGGTAACAAGCTTGACCTGTGGGGGTGGAGATTTTGCTAGTACCAGTTATCCTTCCTGTTTTGGAGAAACCTTTCTTTCTGCAGGTTCGCCATCATCCCCTAAAGGAGCTATAGGTTTTATTGGACCAAGTGAATACGACACAAAAACACCATTCAATAATACAAACGATATGGGGATATATCATGGTATTACACAGGAAGGTATAACCCGAGGTGGTGAAATGATGCTTCGCGGAAAGATGGCACTTTACAATAACTTTCCGTATTGTCATAATTGGGGAAATTCAAATAATTCAGATCAATTCTACTTCTATGTTTATAATTTTCTGGGAGATCCCGGACTTCAGGTTCTTACGGATGTTCCCAAAATATTTGATATGACACTTCCAAACGAGATTCCGTCAGGTTCAAATTATTTTGAGGTTCAAATTGATTTAGAAGAGGAAGATAAATCTGGTTTTACGGTTGCAATTACAAATGCGGATAGTCTTATTACAGTAGGAATTTCAGATGAGTTAGGAATTGCAGGTATCTTCGTAACACTTGAAACAGGTTTATATTCTGTAACTGCTTCCAAATATCAGTTCATTCCAGTAACCACGGAATTAACAGTTGTTGATGAAGATATTGTTAGGCTTGATGAATATACCTGTTCGGATATTGTGTCTGGTGGAACAGTAAATATAAGTACAAGTATCCAAAATTCCAGTAACATAATGGTAAATAATCTCGAATTTGAAATATCCTCTGGAGATGAGTTTATTACCATTATATCGGGGCTAAATACTTTAAATTCGTTAGCTGTAGGTGAATTCACAACTTGTAATTTTGAAGTTAAATTGGATAATTTGTGGCGAGATGGGATTCAAGGTGAGATCTTCTTAAATATTTTATCTGATATTGGTGAAAATACATTTTATATGCCGCTTGATATTATATCACCGCAATTCACAATTTCAGATCTTATTGTAGATGAGCCGAATGGCTATTTGCTGCAAAATTCTAATTCCAGTTTCGATCTGGAACTTTTAAATAGTGGTAATTATGATGCTGGTGAAACAACTATTGAACTTATTGCAGTGTCTGACAATTATACTATATTAAGCAATAGCACAACCTGTTCTTCCTTGTTAATGGGAGAAACCGGACTTACCGAATCTTCCTTTGAGATAGAAATTGATGAAGTTATTTCAGGTGAACTGGCCAAATTCAAATTTGTAATTACGAATAACGGTAATGAAGTACAAGAAATCGAATACTCATACCCGATAGGGATAATATGTGAAGAAAGTCCCACTTTCTGTGATAAAGATTATATCGCTATAGAATCCTCTGATGTGGGTAATTTCTCTGCTCCAGTTTATGACTGGATAGAGATTGATCCTTCTTATGGAGGACAGGGCACTGTAGTGCAGGGAGGACATGTAACAGGGGATGATGGTTTTACTAAAACTCTCAATCTACCTTTTGATTTTCAATACTTCGGGATAATATATGAAAAAATATCAGTATGTTCCAATGGTTGGATATCAATGGGAGATACAGATCTTGTTTTCTTTAGGAATAAAAACATCCCTTCAGGAGTAGGTACTAAAGCTATGATTGCACCTTTTTGGGATAATCTTATCTATGGTTCAGTTTATTCTTATTTTGATTCTTCCCAAAATATTTTTGTAATTGAATGGTCTGAATGCAGAAATGTTTATAGTTACTCATTTGAAACTTTTCAAGTTGTCTTCTATGATCCTTTTTTCTATCCCACAATTACCGGAAATGGTGACATTTTATTTCAATATAAGATTGTAAATAATAATGATTATAGTGACAATTATGCAACTATTGGTATTGAGAATGAAACACAAACGGACGGTTTACTCATTACATTTGCGAATATATACCCGCCAACAGTACATACAATTCAATCTGAAACAGCTATTTTGTTCACAGCTAATGAGGATTCTTATGTTCATGGAGAGAATGAACTAATAATCAGTTCACCTAAACTATATCAAAACTATCCAAATCCTTTTAACCCAACAACAATAATATCGTTCAGTTTAACCACAGATATTTCAGAGAATACCAAGTTGATAATTTACAATATTAAGGGGCAGAAAGTGAAAGATATTTCCCTGAGCTCGTGTCACACTGAGCCTGTCGAAGTGAATAATGGTTCAAACGTATATTCAGTGACTTGGAACGGTACGGACTTTAATGAGCAACCTGTATCTTCCGGAGTGTATTTCTATAAATTAGCAACTGATGGTAAAACAATAGCCACCAGAAAATGTTTATTATTAAAATAATTTGCGGAGTGTTTTTTTGAAAAAGATCTTTTTATTATTTGGTTTATTGTTAATATTTTATCAACTTGTCGGTTTGGAATTCTCAGAAATTGGTAATTCATTTCAAGTTAGTGGGAATTTTGAAATCGAGATGATCAAAACAGAGCAGATCGATGAAAGTTTTTACGATAAGATCATTATTTCAGAATGCAAAAACGGCATGATCTCAGATGTGTTTGAATTACCTGTTTATACCAGGCTGGTTTCTCTTCCAAATACAGGAAATTACAAATGTTCTCAGCTTGAATATGATTATGATGAAATTGTCCTTTCCCATAAGATTGCAGCTGTAGAACCGAATTTGCAAAGTGAGATTTCTGAAGTAGACGACTGGTTCCCTAAAAACATAGTCACAACTTCCGATCCTGTTATAATGCGAGGCAACAGATTTTCTCAAGTTTCTATCTCACCCATTCAATACAATCCAAAACTGAATGTAATTAAACTTATCAAAGACGTTCAACTCGAATTTGAAATTGATCAATCTGACCTCAGAAGTCCTCTAACAAAAAGTATTACATCTGCTTCATTCAATAAGATTGCATCGGAAAGGATTCTCGGTGCGAAGAACCTTACACGTTCAACCGGAGGAGAATATCTCTTTATTGCACCAAGTAGTATTGAGAACATATTACAACCACTTCTTCGCTGGAAGGAAAAGCTTGGTTTTAAAACAAAATTAGCTTTTCTTGAAGATATTGGTACTACAGCTGAAGACGTGAAAGCATATCTACAAAATGCCTATGACAACTGGGGGTCCCCACCGGAGTTTGTTGTTTTGGTTGGTGATGTTTCGGGTGCGATTCAATGCCCTGCTTTTTTTGTAGAAGGATATTTACATCCATGGGCAGTGAGTGATCATAATTATACACTTTTAGATGGTGAAGATTACTTCCCTGATATTTTTATCGGAAGACTTTCAGCTCAGAGTCAGATGGATCTTAAGACGATCGTATTTAAAATAATCAATTATGAACGAAATCCTTTTATGGAAATCCCCTGGCAAAAACGTGCTTTAATGGTTGGACATGTCGAAGAATGGAATGGTTACTCGCAGCGTGAAATTTTGATGGGAATCCGAAATAAACTACTTGATTTTGAATATACCACCGTCGATACGTTCATAAGTCCCTTGCAACAGGGAAATACCCAGCTTGCAAACATAATAAGTGAAGGTGAATCATTTATCTGTTATCGCGGAGCTGGATCTTCTTCCTATTGGAGTGGTGGTTATACAGGTCCCATGTTTACGATTGATGATATTAGTAATTTGAATAATGGTTTCATGTTGCCAATGGTTACAAGTATGACTTGTGGTGGCGGTGATTTTGCCTCCGAACAGTTTTCTACTTGTTTTGGAGAGAAGTGGGTTTCAGGTGGAAATCCATCGGAACCTTTTGGCGCAATTGGGTTTATTGGACCAAGTGAGTATGACACAAAAACCTGGTTCAATAATGCTAATGCAATGGGAATTTATCAGGGAATTACACAGGAAGGTTTATTTCGTTGCGGAGAGATGCTGCTGCGTGGAAAGATGGAACTGTACAACAATTATCCGCAAAATCATGCTTGGGGTGGCTCACTGGATTCAGATCAATTCTATTTCTATGTTTATAATCTTTTAGGAGATCCCGGATTGCAGATATTAACAGATATTCCAAAAGAGTTACAACTTATCTATAATACTGAAATTTCATATTCTGCTAATTTTATAGAAGTACAAATAGACAACTCTGAAAATGATCTTGCCGAATTTACGATTGCCATCACTTCTGATGACAGTCTTATGGCAACCGGAATTACTGATGCAAATGGGATTGCGATAATTCCCATTAATTTACCAGCAGGTGATTATGAAGTTACAGCGTCTAAATATTGTTATATTCCGGTTACAAATGATCTTAATGTTAATTCCGATGCCAGTCTTATATTAGAAGATTCTTCTTTTTCAGATGACATGGTTTCCGGATATAATTCAGTATTGGAATTTGTAATAGAAAATGTTGGAACTGCAGATATAGAAAGCATTATAATAACACCTGTATGTTCAAATGGAAATATAACATTCTTAGATGACCCAATAATTATCGATACTTTAGAGGCAGGTCATGACTATTCAGGGCAATTTGAGATCCAGATTTCCGAATGCTGGGTTAATGGAGAGGAATTGAATATATTTTTTGAAATAACTTCTGATAGTGGAGATTATAAATTCTTGATTCCGTCGGAAATTATTTCACCTGAACTTATCGTTTCTGAATTTCTTGTTCAAAATTCCACCAATTGCCTAATTCAGAATGAAACAGCGGATATTACTATTGAACTTCTGAATTGTGGAAATTATCAAACTGGTAATTTTCAAGCTGAACTAATATGTATAAATGAGAATGCAGTAATCGAAAACTCTATATCTAATTATACCAACATTCAGCAAAATAATACTGGAATTGGCAACTTCTCAGTTACACCAGAAAATGTAATATCGGGTGAACTTGCACAATTTGAAATGGTAATAATTAATAATGGTAACATTCTGTTTAACATTAGCTTTAATTTCCCGATTGGCATTATTGATTCAACCAGCGTAACATTTTGTAAAAATGGATATTATGCAATTGAATCTGGTGATGTAGGAAATCTCATGACACCTCAATATGACTGGATCGAGATCGACCCTAATTATGGAGGTGATGGATTACTTTTAGATTCTGACCATACTACCACGGATGGATTTACCAAAGTTATTTCTCTTCCTTTCCAATTTAATTATTTTGGCAATTTCTATGATCACATCTCAGTTTGTTCAGAAGGTTATATTTCAATGGATCAAACACCACTTATATTTCATAGAAATCGCAACATCCCATCCGGAGTTGGTCCAGCAGGGATGATAGCTCCTTTCTGGGATAACTTAATAGATGGCCGAATTTACGTGAAATATGACGAAGAGAACAATTACTTTATAATTGAATGGTCAGATTTTAAAAATGAATTTGATGAAACTGATGAAATATTTCAGGTTATTCTATACGATCCAGAATTTTACTTTACAGCTAACGAAAATAAATTGATGAAATTCCAATATAAAGTAGTTTGTAACAATGATCAGGATGATAATTTCGCGACCGTAGGAATAGAAAATTATCAACAAACCGATGGTTTATTGATGACTTACTCAAATATTTATCCAATTACAATTCATGAATTGCAAAATGAAACTGCGATCCTTTTTTTTAATAATATCGATGGCGGAATTCCTTTCATAAGTGCTGCTCCAGAAAATTACAATTTTAGTGTTCCTGCTGATTCTACTTTTTCAATTGATCTCAATTTATCAAATGCCCTTGGTTCTTCCGAAGTTTCTTATGAAGTATCACTAGCACATTTTGCCAGAGTGCCTTCAGGCTATCAATCCAATTTCAATGAAGATTTCTCCAGAAATATCGAAAACAGCCAAATTTTTAATATGACACCAACATACATTCCAATTGAACCGATGAACTTTCTTTTTTACCTGATCCACACTGATCTGGACGGGGAAGGAATTCATGGCATTAATATTGACTTTCCCCCAGGCTTTTATGTGAATAGTGCATCAGATATCGATGATTTGGAATATAACAATGAGATTGGCGATGGAGCAGAAATCAGTTGGGGTTTTATATTAGGGTATAGCATTATTCCGTCTTCTTCGTCTTCTCCAATCTTGGTTAATATAACAATTGATGAGAATCAAACATCTCCTGTTGAAATTGATTGGTATATAGAAGGAGATGGAACTGGAGCTGCACCTCATCAGGTAAGTGGCTCGTTTATTGTGAATCCAACCAGTGATGAATATCTCTGGGTAACATATCCAAATGGTGGAGAATATGTCGTTCCTTCGATACAAGATACATTAAGATGGAATAAATACGGAGAGGCAGAATTTGTGAAGATCATGATCTGCAGAGACAACATGACAAACTGGCAGATGATAGATGAAATGACAGAAAACTCAGGATCATATCCATATATGTTTGATGGTCCGCTTACTGATGAATGCAGGTTTAAGGTTTCAACTCTTGATGAAAGTAGTTTTGATGTTTCTGATAGTGTATTCAGTATATCAGCTTTCAATATCACTCATCCTGAAGAAGCCTCCATCCTTTCATATGGAGCAACAGATACGTTAACCTGGGTCGATACAGGGAATTATGATAATGTGAAGATTGAGTTTTCTGCTAATAATGGATATTCATGGGAAACAATATCCGAAACTGGAGAAAATACAGGTTCATTTGTTTATACAGTTGCCGGACCTCCATCCGAATATTGTCTCTTCCAAATAAGCAATATTACGGGCACAGTACAAAATATATCCAGACCTTTTACTATAGTTGATTCACCAGTTAACTGGCTTTCAATAGAAAACACTTTAGGAACCATCCCTGCAGGTGGAAATGCTAATAATTCTATTACTATCTCATCAAATGAACTAACTCCTGCAACATATTTTGCAGTTATTAAAATCATAACAGATATTGGGCAAATATTGAATATTCCTATTACACTGGAAGTATATACAACCATACAACCAATTGAAAATTACATACTCAGGCAGAACTATCCAAATCCATTTAATCCTTTTACACGGATTGAATATGATATTCCAAAAGCGGGAAAGATAACCATTAAAGTTTATAATATCAAGGGACAGTACGTTAAAACACTTATTAATGAGCATAAAGAATTGGGAGCATATGAAATTTATTGGGACGGAACTGACGATAAAAACCGGAATGTAAGTTCTGGGGTATATTTATACCAACTTGAATCGAATAGTACCACAAAAACAAATAAAATGATATTGATTAAATAAGTTTATATTTGAATTGCTCTCAAGTTTGTTTTATTATTCATAGATTTTCCCTTATTTTGGGTAGGTTATTTTACTATTTGTTAAATTCATAATTATACTCTTTTTGAATAGATATTATCTTTCAATCTGATATGCCATCTTAAACCATTTTCTGTTTTATATGTCACTTCACCTTTCAATTGATAATTAACGAGATCAAACACAGTTCTAAGTCCCATTGAATTAACATTTTCCAGATCGATCTCATTTGGAATTCCAGCTCCATTATCGCTTATAAGAATGTTAATTGTATTATCATCATCTTTGTATAATTGAATGCAAATCGTATCATTTCCGTTATATGAGAAAGCATGTATGAATACATTGGATATAAGCTCATTTAAAACTAAACCTAATGGTATAGCTAAATCAATCAAAACGAATAAGTCATTCAACTCTAACTTTAGTGATATAGTATCCAATTGGACTCTATAACTTACCATCAGTAATCTAACGAGGTCATTAATATACTCTTTCAAATTAATATGAGATAAGTCTTGAGATTGATATAATTTTTGATGCACGAGACTCATTGATTTTATCT
>Ga0075123_10000508_pt1 | contig 20442 bp, 18 predicted proteins | sample AntAceMetag02UKX_FD_69808 | JGI IMG/M metagenome (GOLD analysis project Ga0075123, IMG submission 69808) | Saline lake microbial communities from Ace Lake, Antarctica - Antarctic Ace Lake Metagenome 02UKX | ecosystem: Environmental > Aquatic > Non-marine Saline and Alkaline > Saline | place... | reverse complement strand
CCATTTGTGTATTTTTATTTCATTTTTTATATGCTTTTCTTCTATGTAATCAAAAGTCATAAGATTTTTTGCTTGAAGAAAAATGTTTTCTTTAATTGTCTCTAATTCTAAAGAATCTCTTCCACTACTCTTTGCTGTTTCTTTTGCAGGATTTGCATACTTGAGCCAGTCATGTATTTTAGAATCTTCTAGTGTACCATCAATTAAGGCGTTTATTCCACCACACCCAGTGTGTCCACAAATTACAATATGTTCCACGTTTAGATGCAATACAGCATATTCCAGAACTGAACTTGTACAAGTTTCATCGGCGTCTTTTGGTGGGATAATATTTGCAATATTACGAATAACAAATAAGTCACCTGCATCAGCATTTACTGTAAATTCAGGAATTACACGTGAATCAGAACAACCCACCCACAAAACTTTTGGATGTTGTCCATTTTCTACAAGATAGTTATAGAGTTTTTTAGTTTCTTTAAATTTATTAGTAAAAATTGCGTTACCTTTTCTAATTTTTTCAAGAGACATTTTTCCTCCAAATATATAATTATTAATAATAAATTTTTCTTTTAATTGAAGTGTGAAATATTATGTCAAATATTTTTCTTGCAAAAAGAAGGCTATAACAAAATTTTGCTTTCTAAAATTTGAGTTTAATAAATGTTAACTCAAATTAATTGATATTAAGAAATAAATACAAAATTGGAGATTATATGAAACAAAATACTTTACTTTTGATTAAACCTAATTCAACTGAAAAAAACCAAATTGGTGCAATCCTGAAAATGGTAGAAGAAAATGGATTTGTAATTGAAAAACTTAAGATGTTTAATATGAATAGTGATCTTACTGATGCGTTTTATGTAGAGCATCTGGGAAAGGGGTTTTATACTGAACTTAGTGAATTTATGAGATCAGGAAAAATTGTTGGTGCTGTACTTAGCAGGGAAGAAGCAGTTTTAAAACTTCGTGAACTGGTGGGTAATACAGATTGCACCAAGGCAGCTCTTGGTACAGTCCGTTCAATCTATGGAGAATCTATAGGAGAAAACGCTGTTCATGCTTCTGATAGCATTGAAAGCGCAGAAAGAGAAATTGGGTTGATATTTCCTAAATAGATTTACTAATAATCTGGTATCCAAACCTCAGTTTGGATACCAATATTAACTTAGTTCCCAAAGTGGGTTTTAGGAACGGAAAATACCTCGGATTAACATACAATATTTTGGACTTAACTTAATAACACAGCTTGCTGTGAGATTGAGTTAAGAATGAAAACCACCGCAATTCTTAAGTCAATTTCACCTTCGGTGCTATTAACCCAAATATTGCTTTTATTCATATTCGTTTCTTATATTTTTCCAGCCCTTTACGGAAAATCTTCATTGCTTTTTTGAGGTCATTTTTATTTAAGATATAAGCAAGTCTAATTTCATTTTTACCAAGATCTGGAGTTGCATAAAATCCTTGAGCTGGTGCAAACATTACGGTTTCATTTTTAAAAGTAAATTCTTCAAGCATCCATTTAGCAAAATCTTCTGCATCATCAATTGGTAATTTTGCAATGATATAAAATGCACCTTTAGGTTTAATACAGATAATACCATCAATCTTCTGGAGTTCATCAAAAACTAAATTTCTTCTTTCATCATATTCATGAATAATTCCTTTGAAATATTCTTCTTCAATATCGATAGCTGCGCTGGCTGCTAATTGATCGATGGTTGGAGGACATAATCTTGCTTGTGCAAACTTGAGAGTTGCAGTCATAAAACCTTTATTTCGTGATATCAAACAACCAATCCGCGCACCGCATGCACTATAACGTTTTGAAATGCTATCAACCATGATGGCAAGATCTTCCATTCCTTTAATATCCAGAATACTAGTATGTGAAAGACCATCATAAACAAATTCACGGTAAACTTCATCTGAGATTACATAGAGATCATTTTCTTTTGCGATTTTAGCGATCCTTTCCATTTCTGAACGAGGATATACTGCTCCAGTTGGATTCCCCGGATTGCATAACATGATAGCTTTAGTCTTCTTATTTATGAGTTCTTTGATCTTATCATCACCTGGTAGTTTAAAGCTTTCTTCAGCGTAAGTTGTAAGTGGAACAATTTTTACTCCCGTAATTGTTGCAAAACCATTGTAATTTGTATAGAAAGGCTCTGGTACAATTATTTCGTCACCAACATTACATGCAGTAAGCAGTGCAAATACGATAGCTTCTGACCCCGCAGTTGTTACGATTATGTTGTTAGCAATAAGCTCAATATCATGTCTTTTATAATAATTAACTAGATTATTTCTATATACTTCTAAACCTTGCGATGGCCCATAAGCCAGGACTTTCGAGTTGTAATTCTTATAAACATCCAACATCTCTTTTGGTGTTTCAATATCAGGTTGGCCGATATTCAAATGATAAATGTGAATTCCCTTTTTCTTTGTTTCGTTTGCAAACGGCATCAATTTTCTAATAGGAGATGCTTGAATATTGATCGCACGATCTGATAATTTCATAATTACCTCACTTTATTTTTTATTGTTAATTCATCTAATATGTTCTGTAGGAATTCCTTCTTTTCTACGATCTCTTCTTTTGTATTAATATAAATGGGGTCACCATAAGTGATATTGATCTTACAAAAAAAATATGGAAGTCTGAATTTATCCCACGATTTAAAAACCTTTTCTTTATTAATGTCTACTGCTATGGGTATAACTGGCAATTTCGTAAAATAAGAAAGAAATAATACCCCGTCCTTAATCTTTTCAGAAGGTCCCTTGGGTCCATCTGGAGTTATGCCGATACTTTTTTCTTTAGCAAGTTTTATTAGCTCTCTGGTTGCAGAACTTCCCCTTCTACCTGAAGAACCACGTGTAGAATTATAACCGAATAGTTTAGCAGGTCCGGCAATTAGTTCACCATCTTTAGAGGAAGAGGCAAGTATTACAATATTCTCGTGGCGGTGCAAATACATCAAAGGGATCATATTTCTATGCCAGAAAGTATAGATAACTTTTCCCTTAGGTTTTGGTGTTTGCAAATTATATTTCCATGTAATTCCAAGCAATTTTATAAATAAAGCCGCCAGGTATTTAAATATAAACATCGAAAATTTATTCATTTATCATTTTCTCAATAATGGTTGCAACTTCTATGGATGTGCTTTTACTACCTAAAATATCATGTAGTGCTTTCAGTTCATTAATAATTTTATTATATTTATTTTCATCTGATAGAATCTCAGTTATCGTTACGAAAATATTTTTTCCATTAACATCTTTTTGGATCAATTCAGGAACGATATCTTTTCCAATAACAATATTTGGCAATCCGATCTTATCAATTTTTATGAAATGTTTTCCAACTTGATAAGAGCTATTACTAGTTTTATAAACAATAATGAAAGGTGTTCCCAAAAATGCAGTTTCTATTGTGGCAGTGCCAGAAGTTACAACAAGAAAATTACAATATTTCATCATTTCGTAGTTCATATTCTTTACTATCTTAATGTTCTTATTTACCTTATTTGTCATTTTTTGAAACAATTTAGTTGAAACTGATGAAGCTTGTGAAATGAGAAATTCATATTCGTTGCTATCAAATATTTCAATAGCATTTATAAATTCAGGCAGCATATTCTTTAATTCTGTGTTGCGGCTCCCCGGTAAGAATCCAAGCCATTTTTTCTTCAGGTCGAGATTATTTTTGTGTGCAAATTTCTCTCTTGAAAGTTTAATACTAATCTCTTCTGAAATTGGATGTCCAACAAAGCTTGCATCAATCTTATGTTTGCTGAAGTGTTTTCCCTCAAATGGCAGAATATATGCAATATGATCAGTGTATTGTTGCAATTTGAAAATTCGCTTGTATTTCCAAGCCCAGAATTGCGGAACAATAAAATATAAAACCGGAATATTATAACTCTTAGCTAATTTTGCAATTCGCATATTCAACCCAGGATAATCAACCAAAACAATCAGATCGGGTGGGTTATTCTTGAAAATATTTTTAATGTGTTTTTCTACACCTGCAAAAAATGCCAGATGCTTCACAATTTCTACAAAACCCATCACAGAGAAACGATCAAAAGGAAAGATGGCTTTGAATCCCTGTGACTTCATCTTTTCCCCGCCAATTCCGAAATTCTCAATATTGTTGAATTGTTTATTCAGTTCTTTCAATACGATCGAAGCATGAAGATCACCCGAGTTCTCACCTGCTATCCAGAATATTTTTTTACTCTTCATTTCTGGTCTCCAGTGTTATCGAACATCCATTTGATCTTAGATAATTTCTTCCGGTCAATACTAAAATTAATATAATTTGCAAAGTTATCTAAAATTATAAGAGCATTAACATTTGCATCTTTACCTTTGAGAGATGATAATCTATTAAAGAATGCTATATTAACATTATGAATTTTTTTATAGATATCCATCAAACCGTTTAATTTCCAGTCAGGATCTATTCCATTCTGGCTCCTGAAATACTGGTTTACAAGATACATGGAAACAGCTCTGTAAATAGTCTCTTCTGTACTGGCAAAAGGAAGATGAAACCTGACCATCGGGCGTAATTTGGAAAGGATTGGACATCCGGCACTTACCATTATTATCCCCAGCATAGAACTTACTCCCTGCTGCAATGATGCTTCTTTTCTATATTCTCGCTGGGAAGTAGTAATTTGTACGGTTGCATTCTCAAAGGATTTTGAATCCTTAAAGATTTCTACCATTTCAACAATATTAGTCGCAACTGGGCAATTTGGTGTTTGCTCTTTATTCAATGGGCAATTAGGACATTTATTGAATTCAAGTTCCGTCCAAACAGGAAGTTTTGAGAATGGTTCATGGATCAATTCCAAAGTTTGTTGATTGAGTTCAATCTCGAAGATTTTGATAGAACCATCTTCTTTTGTGAATGTATAATAAAATACTAAATTCTCTTTTTCTACCATTCAAAGCTCCTAATTTAAATTAGGACCAAAGATAAAATGAATAACATCATAACTCATAATATAGTATTATGATAGGCTAAAAATAGGTAAACGACAAACTTTTAGGAACAATGAACATAATTAGAATAATTGAAACTACTAAACTCAAGTAGATTTGCATTAATTGATCCTTAAAATTACAGTTCTTGTGCGGGGACCATCAAATTCGCAGAAATAGACTCCCTGCCATGTTCCTAACAGGAGTTTAGTATTATGTATGATGATATCTTGTGAACAACCTAAAATTGAACTTTTTGTATGAGCATCCGAATTTCCTTCCATGTGTTTGAACTCCGGAAGATCAGGTGATATTCTGTTTAAAGCAATGATGAGATCGTGTTGTACATCAGGATCTGCATTTTCATTAATTGTTACAGCTGCTGTGGTATGTGGAATAAAGATGGTAACTTTTCCTTCTGATATATTAGATTCTTTAACAAACTTTTTGATCTCGGAAGTTATGTCTATAAGTTGCTCATGCTTAATTGTATGCACGGAAATTTTCTTGATCATATACATTCCTTATAAATTTATTTCAATTTTCAAAATCTTGAAAAGTGGTTTTATGTCAAATCATATCATTTATCTTGACGACTTATATCCAAGATCAGTAAGTTTCCAAAGCTGTAATAAGGGTTTTATTCAACTGAGATTTGGAAAGTTTGATCTCGTTTGTAACCTTCCGGATTTCTTATGTTAAATCTTTATCAAAATTCAGCAATCTAAAATGAAATTGCATTTCGATGGAGGGAGAATGAAAAATCTGCATATCTCAGATAAAGAAAAAATACTGACAGGTGTTTGTGCCGGGATTGGAGAATCATTTGGAATTAATGCTAACATAGTAAGAGGAGCTTTTCTTATTTCTTTGCTTTTTGGTTTCTCAGGATTTTTTGTCTATTTGATTCTTTCAATAATCTTACCAAAAAGTGAAATAAAAGCGGAAGTGATCGACGAAGAAGATCAAGAAGAGAAAGAAAAAACAAAGATCGTTAGAAGTTGGGATAAAAGAATGTTAGCTGGTGTTTGCGGAGGATTTGCGAACTATTTAGGTTGGGATGTGAGTTTGATACGTATAGCATTTGTAGCAATGACTATGGCTGGCGGAATCGGAATATTTCTGTATCTTTTCTTTTGGTTCATTTTCCCTAACGAAGAATAAAAATTATAAATTTATTTTGGAGGAGTTATGCCGATTATAACATTAGAAAACGCAGGGACACTAACTGTTGAACAAAAAACTCAACTTATCAAAAAGCTTACAGATGTAGTTGTGGAAGTAACCAATAAATCTGCATCAGCTGTTTATGTGCGAATTGATGAAGTTCCAAGAGAGAATTTCGGTGTAGGTGGTAAAAGTTTAGGTTAATTCAGATATATCATTCCCGAGCTCGTGTCATCCTGAGTTTGTCGAAGGATGAGGGTGTATGTATCTTGCACATTGTTCTTTGGAAGGATGTCTTTCTAAATAACGAGATTCTTCATGAGAGAATTCTCCTAAAAATTCCTCAGAATGACAATTTTTTCTTTATCCAATATATTTACCCCAAATAACAACATTCACTTGACTGTCAAAGTACAATTTTTGTTTTCATTTAAAAAAGTATTTTTTGGATAGATAGAAAGAATGAAAATAAAAATTGTAATTGTCATTATTTTTCTGCAGGTTGCATTATCTGCCTATAATTTCTTCTCTCCAATAATTAAATGGGAAAGGTTAAATGTAACCGATACTGAAGCATCAATAGAACTATCTACAACAAATATAATTATCAATTCAGAAAGAGTTTATAACGATTCGCTTGTTTTTAATTTGGATAAATACAGCATCGATTATAAAAAAGGGATGATCACTTTTCACGAAACTTTAGGAAATTGTATTATAGAGTATTATGTCTATCCTGAGCAACTTATAAACCGGTTTTATCTCTTTCAAACGCAAGAATATTCTGATACAACAGAAGTGAAGATAACAAAATCAAGCTCTCAACAATTTTATAACAACACTGATCTTGATATTACTGGAAGTAAAACCATTTCCATATCAGTTGCTAACAACGAAGATTTTGATCTGGATCAATCACTCTTCTTAAAAATCAATGGTAAATTAAGTGATGGGATGAGTATTGAAGCACAACTTTCTGACAGTCAAACTCCCATAACTCCGGAAGGGGATTCCCGTGAACTTAGTAGTCTGGACAAAATATTTATACGCTTGTACGGAGAAAAATATGAACTTGCTTTTGGTGATCTTGAAATGGACTTTGACAATTCATCTTTTATGAAATACTCGTCTAAATTTGAAGGGTTAAAGGCAGGATGGCTTGGGAAGAATAAAGTAACAGGAGCGTTAGCGGTTTCAAAAGGTAAAAAGATTACAGATTCATTTGACGGCGTAGAAGCCAAACAGGGCCCCTATTATTTATCAGTTGAAGGAATTTTGGGAATTCAGGTAGTTCCAGGATCAGAGGAAGTCTTTTTAAATGGATTACAGATGCAGCGTGGAACAGATTATTCGATAGATTATTCGGAAGGCGGGATAACATTTTCTAATAAACATTTTATTTCTTCAACAAATAAAATTCGTGTTACATTCCAGTATTCAGACGAAAATTATAATCAGAATATGTATCTTGCTTCATCAGAAGTAAATGTTACAGATAAATTTAAGATTTATAATGATATGATCATCCAGAACGATGACAAGAACAATCCTCTATTGGATAGCTTTTCTGATGAGGAAATTGATTCTTTAGAGACTGCCGGCGATGAAACTGCGTGGGTGAGTGGAATATCAGAAGTTGAAGATGGTGAATATGAACTTTCAGAAGATGGATTGTATTACTATTATGTTGGCAGCACAATAGTAGGACATTATAATATTCACTTTGAATATATGGGAATCGACAATGGAGATTACGATTACAATTCCGAAGGAGCTTTTTACGAATATGTTGGTGTTGGAAATGGTAGCTATCTTCCACTTAAGAAACTTCCATTACCACAGAGTAAATTAAATTATGATTTGAGTTTTAAATATGAAGGAGAAAGTTACATTTTAATAGCAGAGGGTTTGTTCACTTCCGATGATAAGAATACATTTTCCGCTGTTGATGACGGCGATAATAATGATTTTGCTACCCGTTTAAGCGCTCAAGTTTACCCTGAATATGATAAAATAGAGCCTAATTTGAAATTAATGTACGAAAGACTAGGCGGAAATATTTCCACTTTTTCCCAACTCCAAAGTGCTGCCGATGCTCACGAATTCACTCAATTACCGGATAGCTTGAACAGTGAAGAATATTCAGCGGAATTAAGTATGAATATTCTGGATTTCTATTCTCCTTTTATTATTTATAAGCAGAAGAAAATAGTTGATTTTGCTTATCAGCAGTATATTTCAGTTACTTCCAATCTAAAACAAAAAAAGCTATTTCCACAAATTTATCACCGTTATCTTTTAGTAAAACAAACTGCAGATGATCAGCAAATTAATGATTCTAAAATTGAACAACACGATTTAAAAGGAAAATACAGTTTTGGGAAATTTGCCTACGGTTTGGATTATTTTATTCGCAATAATGAATATGAAATTACGGAAGAGAGTAAATTTTTCGAGAGAAATGAAAACTGGAAAACTCAACTTGAAACTGCTAATTTGAAATGGATAACATCGCGGATATACTTCCAGATGAAAAATGATCGGCAGCAATCGAGTAATGATCAAGGTTATATAACTCAACATGATGAAACATCCTATACATATGGGATCGAAACCTTTTTAAATACTGTCAAACATCGGATAAATGTTGCTTTCACACACCGGCAAATGAAAGATAATAAACAAGAGATAACTAATGATTTTGATATAGCTGACATCTCTGCAAGAAATCTTTTTTTTAAAGATTTTGTAAACGTAAACTCCAATTATTCACTAAAGAATGTTGAATTTTTTCCTAAAATAAAAGAATTTCAGTATGTAGGAGAAGATATAGGATCCTATGATATTGATACCCTTTTTGTAGGTTATTTCCAGGGAGATTATGATTGGGAAGTTATTGCGGTAGATTACGAAAATCCTGAAATGTCGGTGGAAATCAATGCCAGCCTATCAGTGCATCTAACACCAAAAATGATAACGAAATCATTTTTAAAAAAATTCCAAACAGAAACATATGTTATGATAACAGAAAATTCTAGAGAAGATGATAAAAAGTTAGTTTATTTTTTAAATCCGAGTGTATTGATGGATACACTAACAACGATCTTTGGTAGAAGAATTCTGCATCAAACTTTCTCGTTTGACATAATAGAGAGAAAACTTGTTTCCAAACTGGGTTATAAGTTAGAGGAAACGCTAGATAGCCGTTATAATGAAGAAACAGCAAAAAAAAATCAGGAAACATGGGATGCTGAATTAGGTATTTTAGTATTTGAAAACACGAACATGGAACTTCATTTTAATCGTATAGGAGAAGAAGATTCACATTACAACTCGCAAATAGAAATAGATCAAATAAAGATGGATATTCAGAATAGACTATCTTCCTATATAACATTAAGATCATCAGCTTCTTATTCATTTGAAGAAGGGAGCGATGATGCAGATGACAATAGGTATACTATCAGCGCATTAAAATTTGAAGAATCAGCATCCTACTTCTTTAAACGAAAATACAGATTCTTCGCTAAAGCTAGCTATAAAAGAAATTACCGTGATGGTTCGGGATTTTTAACCTTTCTTGCAGATAAAAAGGAAGGAAATATTTTCAAATGGGATATTACTATGAATTACCGTATGAGCAATTACACATCACTAAATCTGCAATATTCCGGCAATAGCTATCCTGAAGAAAAACAGGTTCATAAACTTAGCTTGGAAGTGAAAGCAGAGTTCTAATATTTGTGCATTTCTGTGAAGAAATGAAAAATCATGTTGACTTTGAAATGATCGATTTTAAAATTTTTCAGCAGGAATGAGAAAGGGGAAAAATGAAAAATAATATTGAAATATCATTAAAAGAATCTGTTGATAATTTTGTAGATTTTGCTTCCGATAAGAGAAATGCTAAGATAATTGAACAAATTTCCGGTAAGATCGCAAATGCATTTAAAAATGGGAATAAAGTTCTTATTTGCGGCAATGGCGGCAGCACTACAGATGCAATGCATTTTGCTGAAGAATTAACCGGAAAATTTCGTAAAGAACGTCGTGCTCTACCGGCAATTGCTTTAACCGATCCGTCACATATTACTTGTGTTGCAAACGATTATGGTTTTGAAGAAATTTTTGCACGAGGTGTTGAAGCTTATGGGAAAGAAAATGATGTGTTGATAGCAATTTCAACCAGCGGCAATTCTCAAAATATTATAAATGCAGTTAAAAAAGCTGCTGAAAATAAAATGATAACCTTTGGGTTGTTGGGAAAAGATGGTGGGAAGCTGAATGAAAAATGTGATATTCAGATTATTGCTCCCGGTAGAACAACCGATAGAATTCAGGAAATACATATAGCAGTTCTTCATATAATTATAGAAATCATTGAGAGAATTCTTTTCCCAGATAATTATACGGTTTAAAAAATGAAATTAGTAATTCAGCGTGTAAAACATGCCAGAGTAGAAATTGATGGAAAAGAAATATCCAGCATTGGTAAAGGATTGCTTATTTTAATTGGTATTTCCAAAGATGATGATGGAACTCAAATTGAGTGGCTGGCCAAAAAAGCTGTTGAATTAAGGATATTTGAAGATGAACATGATAAAATGAATCTGTCTCTAAATGATATAAATGGTGAGATATTACTTGTTTCACAATTCACACTTTATGGAAGCTGTAAAAAGGGACGTAGACCAAATTTTCTGAATGCTGCCAAACCTGAAAAGGCTAAAAAAATGTATCTTGATTTTACGGAAGCATTGAAGCAGAACGGCATTATTCCAAAACTTGGAGAATTTGGTAAACACATGGATATCACATTATTAAATGATGGTCCTGTTACAATGATTCTTGAGAGATAGTGAAGAATATCATTTTTGATCAAGGTAAGGTTCTGGTAGAAAATAATTTTTATGTAATTTATAAAGAGTTGGGTTATGAAGCAGAAAAAGAAGCATTGATGGAGTCAACTGCTTCTGTTCTTGAGTTTGAATCGGGTAGGATTACACGACAAGAATTTTATTTTTAAATGTTGAAGATAAAAAAAAATATAAGAAATTATTTGAATTAGAATAAAATAGAAGGGAGAAAAAGTATGATAGATTTAGAAAAAATGATTGTAATTAGCGTTGAAGAACAGAAATTACGTTTGATACAGAATGATTACAAAATTGCTGAATACTCAATATCAACTTCCAAATTTGGCATCGGGAATAAAACTGGTAGTAATATGACACCTTCTGGACATCATATAGTAAAAGAGAAAATTGGAGATCATGTTCCTGCTAATTCAATTTATAAGGCAGGTGAATTTACAAAAGAAATTGCTACAATAAATAATAAAAAAGCTGTTGTTGAGGATCTTGTAACGACACGGATAGTAAAATTAGAAGGAATGGAAAACGGCATCAATAGAGGCAGTGGAATAGATTCATATAAAAGAGAGATCTGGATTCATGGAACACCGGCAGAAGATAAAATTGGATCACCTGTATCTCATGGTTGCATAAGGATGAAGAACGATGATATTATTTTACTTTTTAATTCAATTGAAGTGGGAACACCAGTTAATATCGAAATGAAACTTATTGCTAAAGTACAAGGAAGAAAGACTCAATTTGCTGATAGAGGGCATACTTTCAGATTAAAAGACAGACGGAAACAAAGTGTTCTTGATTCTGCACTTTATAATTTAAGCGGTAAAGATCGACGAAAATTGGAAGAGCGAAGAAAAGATAAATAGGGCTAATTAATAAAGCTCGATGATTTAACAATAAGCCGATAGGAAATCTTAATTTCTTGTATTTTTAAAAAATATTATTCTGAAGTTTCATAATATTAAATTTGACACTAATATTTGAAATTTATTATGTGTAAATAAAATAATTAAGGAGAGAAAAATGAAAACTAATTCAAAAATTTTGTATGTAATTCTAATGATCATTGTAACAACATCAATAAGCTATGCTGCTAATCTTACCTCTAATGGGCATAGTAATGGAAATGGTGGCCCAGCAAACTTAAGACCTGTAAATTGGATCGAAACTGATTCTGGATTACCTCAAGGCTTTGGTGTTGGACAGATCTCAATCGGGATGAATGATCAGGAATCTCTATGGGCAATGGCAATCGACAATACGGGTGCAGTTGCAGATAATTTTACTAGATCAACAGATAGTGGAGAAAATTGGACTGCTGGAACATTCAATGCCGGTACAGGACTTTCTCAGATTTTTGCTGTTGACGACATGACTTGCTGGGCTGTATTTAATACCGGAGCTGATCAAGGACTTTATAAAACAACAGATGGTGGAGCGAACTGGATTAACATGAATGCAGGTTATGGTGCTTCTTCTTTTACAAATGTCATTCATTTTTTCAATGACAATGATGGTTTTGCTCAAGGGGATCCAATAGATGGATATTATGAACTTTATACTACTACAAATGGTGGTGACAATTGGACTCGCGTACCAGAAGCTGATATTCCTGTGCCAACAACTGGTGAATTTGGAATTACAGGTAACTATTATGCAGTTGGTGATAACATCTGGTATGGAACAAACCTAGGTAGGATCTTTTACTCAACAGATAAGGGATATACGTGGGATGTAACTATGACACCTTTTGGATCTGCCAATACTGTAACTTGCATATTTTCAGATGCCTTAAATGGATTTGCTTTCAGATCTTATCTTAATATGGGAATTGAGCCTGAAATAGATATTACAACAGATGGTGGACAAACATATACACCTTTATTTGTTACTGGTGATATGTACGCAAGATGGTTTTCTCATGTTCCAGGCACGACATCTACTTTTGTTGGATCTTCTTCCGAGCCTGGTTTTGAAGGAGCTTCTTATAGTGAAGATGGTGGAAATACATGGATTACACTTAATAGTGGAGTAGCAATTCAAGCAACTGCATTCCTTGATGCTGAAACAGGTTGGGCAGGCAATTGGGCTGGAGCAACAAGTGGCGGTATGTATATCTTTGACGGAAACTTGAATGTGATCACGGGTGAAATCGAGGGTACAGTTACAGATCTTGATGAAGGATTTGCCATTGAGGGTGCTGTTATCACTTTAGGAACATTCTCTACAACTACTGATGTAAACGGTGATTACAATATGATAATGGATATAGGAACGTTTACATTGACCAGCGAAATTGATGGTTATGAAGTTTATACACAAGATAATGTGGTTATTGAAGAAGATGAAATTACAACTGTTGATTTCCAAATGCAAAACCTTTACCTTCCACCTCAAAATCTAACCTATATATTTAATGCACCAAATGTTGTTTTAAATTGGGATGTTCCTGTTGGCTCAATTGGACTTTCTGGATATAAAGTATATCGTAATGGAGCTATGCTCTCTGAGATCAATAATGTATCAGCTACTTTATACGTTGATCAAAACGTTCCAACAGGGAATTATACATACTACTTAACAGCAATGTATGGAACACATGAATCTGTTCCTTCCAATGAAGTGGAGGTAGAAGTTGTTGATGCCGGCAACATTTTACCAGCAAATGGAACTACTTTAAATGGGAATGTTCCAAATCCATTCAATCCGACAACCACTATCAGCTTTTCGCTTGAAACAGCTGGTTATGTTAATATTGATATTTACAATGTGAAAGGTGAAAAAGTACGTACGCTTGTTGATGAAAACTTAGAAGCAACTTCTCATAGTGTTGTTTGGGATGGAAAAGACGATCTTGGAAGAACTACATCAAGTGGTGTTTATTTTTACAAAATGAAAACAGGTTCGTTTACTTCAACTAAAAAAATGGTGTTAATGAAATAATAAAATGAAACCTTCTGAATGGTTTGTGACTTTCTGAATGGTTTGATACAATTGCATAACAAGAGCCCTGACTTTGGTCAGGGCTCTTTTCTATCTCAAGACTAAGCTTTGAGTTATTATTTCTTACTTCATAAGGATCATTTTTCTGGTAAAGGAGTAGTTAGTAGATTTCATTTTGTAAAGATATACTCCACTAGAAACAGGTTTGTTAGAATTATCATTACCATCCCAGCTGGTAATATGTTCGCCAGTTTCTTTAATCTCATTTATCAGTGTTTTAACAAGTTGACCCTTTAAATTGTAAACTTCTAATGTTACGTATCCTGTCTCTATTATTGAATAAGAAATATTTGTAACCGGATTAAATGGATTTGGATAGTTGTGCCCAAGTACTGCATTTGTAATTACGATATTTTCAGAACTTACAATTGGTTCTAAAGAAAAATCTATTCCAGTTGTGCTATTACCGGAAGTGACTTCTACATCATCTATTGTTACCTGCTCATAACCATCAAGAGAAGCTGTTACATCGTATGTACCGGGAGTAAGTATAATGGAATAATCTCCATTTATTTCCGGATTCACAATCATTCCACCCGCTTCTATATCAACATCTGTGACAATACCACTTCCACCGTTTAATACAACATTTCCTTCTACGTACCCATCGTTTATTACACCCAGCAAACCTTCAAAGGTAATATTCTGAGCATAAATATCACTACCACCATTTCTGCTGTCTTCCCAGGATGCAATGATCTGATTATTATTAAATTGACCTGCTACACTATGAACTTTGTTAGAAGCTACTGAACACATCATTACAAAATTTTCTTCCCATACAAAGTTTCCATCCGAATCAAGGCGCATGGCTTTTGTAGAGTAATCTATACTGGTGATTTCTTCATCATAAAAAACAATTACGTCATCATTTGCTTTACGAACCGCAAATGGTAAGACATAAAGAGTTGAAATGTTAATGATATTATTACCGTTTGCTCCCCACAACAAGTTTCCGCTAGCATCGAGTTTTTGTCCTGTAATTCCATGAATATTTTGATTACCATCTGTTTGTGACCAATAAGTTGTTAATTCATCATTTACAGAATTATATACAGATTCAGGATAATAACTCTGACGGTTCATTTCGGTAGAAAGCTGTGTGCCGTTTGCAACAAAAGCAACTGTGCCATCCGAATTCACATGCTGTACAAACGGATAAGAAATTGTTCCACCTCCACGACTGTCGTGCCAAGAAATAAAACAGCCATTATTTTCATCGGAAATTATATTGAAAACTTGTGTCCATGCAGAGATCCCACCAGCATTGGAAACGACAGTATCGCTTGCCCAAAATGCATCTCCATCATTATCAAATTTCTGAATGTAACAATGACGAGTTGGCGCCCAGGCAGGACCAGAATCATGGAAAAATTTTAATAAAATGTGGTCATTCTCTACTGCAAAAGGTTGTGGCCATGAGTATGTATCAGCACAACTCAGTGTTATACCGGTAGTACCCCAGACAAGAGTTCCATTATTTGCAATTCTTTGCATAATGATCGCATCATCTGACTGCCAGGTGATAACCGCACCACCTTCTGATGTTACACAAACTTTTGGCGCTACATCGAAAGCAATAGAATTTGAAAGTTCAATCCCATCATCTCCCCATACAAAAGAACTATCAGGCGAAATTTTATAAGCGTAAATATTGTTATTTCCACTATTGCGGATGTCTTGAAAAACCAAGATTGCATTGTTGTCCTCATCGACTGTCATATCCCAATCTGTAAGCCAGCTCATTGCAGGATGATCACTGATAACGATTCCATTATGATCCCATAACTCATTACCCTGGGAATCTAATCTTTGTAGTCGTACATCATAATTTCCAGAATCATTTGAGAACCAACCGATATAAGTGTCTCCTGTGGAACTTGTGGCAACTTTAGGTATTGCCTGCTCACCACCAAGATCACAGATCGCATTGTTCATTGCCGGATCATTACTCCATTCTGCAGTTAGGCTTACTGCTATGAGCATAATAAACAAAGAAAATACAATTGTCTTTTTCATTTCCCTCTCCTTTTAGGAATCGGCTTGCTTAAGCAAACGATTTCTCTTTTATTTTTTTATATTCTTCAATTGTCATAGAGTTATTCCAATATATCTCAAAAATACCAGCCATAGCTTCTGCAAAATCGGTGTGTTCAAAAGTCATCGTTGTAAAACTCAATGATATATCAACTTTATTCTGCAGAGCCAGCATTATTGTTTGTTCATCAAAAACAAACATTTTAAAAGGAAGATGTTTAGAAATTCTCACCTCTTCACCCATTTTCTGGAAGTGTTTAACCTTCTTGGTAAAACCGTTTAAATCAGTTGGCTCAACTTCGTATAAAGAGCGAAACGTCACACCACGCTCAATACTTTTTTGTTCAGGATTTCTAATCTCTTCAGAAACTTTAGAAACATTTGATTTTCCAATATTCATTGTATAAGGGGGTTTATTAAAAGCCAGCACATTTCTTTGTGCACCTTGCTCCAACGCTTCAATTTTGGAAATTATACTATTCCGAGAGCTAAGAACTTGTAGAAAATCTAGAGGATTGTTATTGCCAGAATTATTATCGTATAGTTTAGCAAGTCTTCCATTAAGACCTTTGATTACAGCTTTCTTTTTATCAAGTTCTTTTTCTAAGCTTGAAAGTACTTTTTCCGGTTCGACAGCACAATATCTTTTTACTCTTCCTCTTATCTCTGTGCAAATACCGTGCTGGATGAGTTTGGGTAATACATCATAAGTTTGAGTTCTATTAATACCAGTAAGCCGTGATATTTCGGTAGCTGTTAAGGTTTTGTTTCGTAAAAGATTTACATAAACCATTGCTTCCAATTGAGAAAGCCCCAGATCCACTAAACTTGCAATTATTTTTTCCACAATATCTCCTGTTGTAAATTTTCTAACGACATTAACATCGTCATTAACGAGACGACAAAATAATTCAGAATTGTTATGTCAATTATTTTTTTAATTAAATAAATTTCTGTTTCATAATACGAACTATTTGACCAAATATATAGAATTGTTCAGAGTCGTATTCAAATAAGTTAAGGAGATAATAAAATTGGATAAAATGAAATTGTACCAACAATCAATAGAGGAACTTTTTGAGGCATTTGATACTGGAACAAAAGGATTGAGTTTTTCAGAAGCTGCAAAGAGATCAAAAGAATATGGAAGAAATGTGCTCATAACAAGTCAGAAAGTTTCTCCATTTATTAAATTCTTAGCACAATTTAAAGATGTATTCATGATAGTTCTCCTGGTTGCTGCAAGTTTATCATTTTCTATAAAGAGCTATAGCGACGGCATCATCATGCTTATAATAGCTCTTATAAATGCAGTTGTTGGCTTTATGCAGGAATATAAAGCCGAAAAAATCATGGAATCATTAGAGAAACTTGTTCAATCTCCCTCAAAAGTGTTAAGAGATAGTGAACTTACTGAAATTCATCAGGGTGAATTGGTACCGGGTGATATTGTAAGTCTTGAAGAGGGTGATAAGGTTCCTGCGGATATCCGAGTCATCGAATCGTTCAATTTGCGTACAAATGATGTCTCTTTAACCGGAGAATCGATGCCGCAAGATAAACACAGTAATGCCATCAAGGAAGATTGTCAGTTAGCAGATAGAGATAATATGATTTACTTGGGAACAACGGTCGCTTCTGGTAATGCAAGAGGACTTGTAACCGCAACAGGAATGAAAACCGAAATGGGTAGGATCGCTGATCTTACGCAAGAGGAAGAGAATTCCCGTTCACCACTACAACAGGAGCTACAAAGTGTTGCAAACCGATTAACTATTTTTGCTGTTATTATCGCGATTTTTTTATTTATTGGTAGTGCACTTCAAGGATTAGGCGTAAATTTTGCATTCATCTATGCTTTAGGAGTTGCAGTAGCAGTTGTACCACAGGCACTTCCAATGCAAATTACTGTTGCGCTAACCCAAGGTGTTAACCGTTTATCAAAAGAGAATGCAGTTGTAAAAAAGTTATCATCTGTAGAAACTTTAGGTTCAACTAATGTGATCTGTACAGATAAAACAGGTACACTAACTAAAAATGAGATGACCGTAAAAGAGTTGTGGTTTTCGGGTAAATATTATAGAATAACAGGTTTAGGATATAAACCAGAAGGAACAATATTAGATAAAGATAATAAAGAACTTTCACAGCAAGATATTAATGAAATGGAGATAATGCTGGATGCCGCAACCATGGCTTCCAACGCAACTATTCATACGCCAGATGAGAATCATAATAGTTGGTATCCTGTTGGAGATCCAACAGAAGCTGCTTTGATAACTCTCTCTACTAAATTGGGAACTTATTCTGCTACAGAAGATGAGGAAAATCCGGAAATTCATGAGTTCAGCTTTGATTCTGTACGTAAACGAATGAGTTCAATCAGGCAATTTGGAGATGAAAAATATCTACAGATGAAGGGAGCTTCGGACAGTATACTTTCAGTAAGTAAACATATTTGGAAAAACGGAAAGAAAGTAGCCATCACAAAAAATGATAAAACAGAGATAGAAGCAATAAACGATGAATACTCAAAACAAGCGATGAGAGTTATTGCTATAGCTTTTAGAAAATTAGAAGCGGACGAGAAGGATTACGTACTGGAAGATATTGAAAAAGAAGTTGTATTCTTAGGCCTTATAGCCATGACCGATCCTCCAAAAGAGGGTGTTAAAGAAGCAATTGATAAGACTCATGAAGCTCATATACGTACGTACATTATGACAGGAGATCATGCTGTTACGGCACAGGCTATTGGTAAAGAGATCAACCTCTCTGCTATAGATGCAGATGTTCCCGTGATTACTGGTAAAGAATTTATTGATCTTTCTGATGAAGAACTGAATAAGATCATGAACGATAACGATTCGCTAATTTTCAGTAGAGTATCACCGGAAGATAAATTACGCATAGTAAAACTACTTAAGAATCAGGATAAGATAGTTGCTGTTACCGGAGATGGAGTAAATGATGCACCTGCTCTTAAGAGTGCACATATTGGCGTTGCAATGGGGCAGATGGGAACGGATGTTTCTAAACAAGCCGCCGAATTAGTTTTACTCGATGACAGTTTTCCAACATTGGTTAGTGCTATTAAAGAAGGCAGGATAATATATAACAATCTAAAGAAAACTGTTTTAGCATCGCTTACAAGTAATGGTGCAGAATTAGCTGTTGTTCTGCTTGGATTATTAGGTGTAATGCTGTTTAAATGGCCAATTCCTATCCTTGCGATACAAATCTTAGCTATTGACCTGTTTGCGGAAATACTACCCTTAACAGCTCTAACTTTCGATCCTGGATCAAAAGAGTTGATGACATCGCCTCCTCGAAGTCGCAAAGAACATATTGTAAATAAAAGATCATCTACAGAGATCATTTTCTTAGGTTTTTTGATGGGACTTTTGGCATTCTTGAATTTTGGATTCTTTATTAAACGAATGGGTATTGTGCTCACGGCAGATCATATCTTATATGCAAGGGCTACAACGATTTGCTATACAACAATAGCTTTCACGCAATTTGTAAATATCCTATCAAGACGTTATGAATTGAAATCGATATTCTCAAAAAATTTCTTTAATAACCCCAAAATGCTATACTCAATAATTTTCTCAATATCAATTTGCTTGCTGGCAATTTATTTACCTGGTATCAACAATTTCCTGGCTTTTTCTCCATTGCAAATAAGTGATTGGATAACAATAATGGCAGCTTCAGCAATATTCTTATTAGCACATGAGTTAATAAAAGTATTTAAGAATATGAAAAAGAAAGGGTAATTAATAATTGTAGTTTATATAAATCTTAATATCGATGATAGCAATCTGATGGAAGAGATAAAACTGTTCGACCAAACTTGCTTACGAGTTTAATGAGATTGTTGAGGAAGTTTTTGAAAAACACTAATTTTTTTTCTGAATTAAAACAATATAAACAGAAAAAAAGCCCCTCGGCTCACACCGAAGGGCTATTTTTTATCTTATGTTAATTTTGTATTACTTAAGAAGTAAAATAGTTGCTCCTCCCAATAAAATGGTCGGAGCTAAACATTACTTAAGAAGCAACATTTTCTTAACACTTGTATGACTTTCTGACTGAAGTTTATAGAAATAAACTCCAGATGAATTTGTGTCTGCTTGCCAGTTGTAATTATGGTAACCAGGCTCAAATGTTCTGTTCATTACAACCTGTCCTTTTGTGTTGAAAATTGAAAGTGTAGCAGTTTCATTTTCTTTCACGTTGAAGTTAATAAATGTGTCAGGGTTGAATGGATTTGGATGATTTCCAATTAATTCTGTTAGTCCTGGAAGAGGAACATTAGTTCCATTTCCTTCCATAGTTG
>Ga0075123_10000505_pt1 | contig 20497 bp, 13 predicted proteins | sample AntAceMetag02UKX_FD_69808 | JGI IMG/M metagenome (GOLD analysis project Ga0075123, IMG submission 69808) | Saline lake microbial communities from Ace Lake, Antarctica - Antarctic Ace Lake Metagenome 02UKX | ecosystem: Environmental > Aquatic > Non-marine Saline and Alkaline > Saline | place... | reverse complement strand
ATTGCTTTAAGTTTATGTATTTATTGTAATAAACCGGCCAAATTTAAAAAAGTTCCATACTTTTTCGATTTTTTTTCATATAGACATAATTTATTTACCATTATTTATTGAGCGGATACCACCGTTAGGTGCGATATGTTTATAGCAATATATTTTACCACCTTACTAAGTGCCGTAGGTACGAAATATTAATATATAAAAATTATTATGGCTATGTTAAATTTAATAACTATTAGATTGACACCAATAGCTAACTGGCAGGAACTAAAAAAATAATGTACAATTATAATATTGCAGAATTATTGTATATTCTAAAAGGATAATTTTCTAACGAAAGGAATTAGAAAATGAAAAACAAACCCAAAATTTTAATTTTTCTTGTTTTGACTTCCTGTTTGATATTAAGCCAAAATGTCGTTGGGCAAAAACTTTTATCAAACGATTTGTCAGGCAACGAAACACGAATGCTAAAGGATGGCAAGCAAACCATATTTGTAACGATTGGCGACCCGGCTATGGCAATGATGAGGGATTCTTCAAATCCCAACAATAGAAACATTTGGTTTGTCGTTTTATCCAAAAATGACGGACCCGATGAAACAATAAATTTAACCAGCGAAAACGCAAAAAACTTATTACCAACAACATTTGATTTGAGCCAAAATTACCCAAATCCCTTCAATCCAACAACAACGATCAATTTTCAGATTCCCGGAATTATCGGCACAGAAAATATTCGTACGGTTGTCAAAATTTGCGACGTTCTGGGGAGAATTGTAAGGACCCTGGTAGATGAAAATCTGTCAGCAGGCTTTCACTCCAGTTATTGGGATGGTTTAAATGACAAAGGTGAAAAAATAAGTTCAGGCGTTTACTTCTACTCGATCACTGCTGGTGATTTTAGAAAAACAAAGGGAATGTTGATGCTCAAATAAGGAGAATATAATGAATAAAATAAATTCTGTTTTGGTGCGGAATAGGACGATCATATCATTTATTTTTATATTTACGATGTCGTTCCTGTTGCTCGCCCCGGAATTATATGCACAGGCGCCAACGGCTACTACCAACGCGGCAACCGGTATAGGCGGATCAGGCGCTACGGTTAATGGTACGGTGAATGCCAACAATTCATCAACCACCGTATTCTTTGAGTACGGTCTTACAACCGAATATGGAATGACTATGCCTGGTGTTCCGAGCCCGGTTAGCGGTACATCCGCTACCCTGGTTGCGGCATTACTGTTTGGATTAGATCCAACCACAACCTACCATTACAGGGTTGTAGCCACAAATGCCAGTGGTACTACCAACGGCGCTGATATGACATTTACCACCACAGCAGCATCTGGTAGTTCACCGGCAGCGATTACAATGGCTGCAACAGGCACTGGTGCTGACTTTGCCACCTTGAACGGTATGGTATTGGTTTATACAAGCACTATTGTAAGTTTCCAATGGGGTACTGATACAAATTATGGAAACACAGTCACTGCAGATCAAAGTCCGGTTAACCCGGGACCATTGGATCTGCTTACTGCAACATTAACAGGTCTTGCCAATAATACTATCTATCATTACCGGGTAGTGGCAGCAAACATTAACGGTACAGCATACGGTGCGGATATGACCTTTACCATTGGAACTGTTGGCTCAGCGCCAACGGCAACTACCAATGCAGCAACCGGGGTTGGTGGCACAAGTGCGACTATGAACAGCACCATAAATGCGAACGATGCACAAACTATTGTCACCTTTGAATATGGAGTGGACACCAGTTATGGCTTTGTCTTGCCGGGTAGTCCTAGCCCTGTTTCCGGGTCTTCAGATACGCCTGTAAGCGCAACATTCAATTCCTTTACACCCAATACTACATATCACTACCGTGTAGTAGCCACAAATGCTGTTGGACCTACGAATGGCGCAGATATGACCTTCACCACGCTGGCTTTGCCAACTGCGACTACAGATGCAGCGTCAAGTGTTGGCGCTACAACTGCTACATTAAATGGTACGGTGAATGCCAATGGCAATAGTACTACGGTTACGTTTGAGTATGGCGGTGACACAAGCTACGGCACCACGGTTGCTGCTGTTCCAGGTACGGTAACCGGTACTGCGGATACTCCTGTCTCAAAATCCCTGACAGGTTTAGTGAATGGCTCCACTTACCATTGCCGGGTGGTGGCAACAAATGCAGTCGGAACTACTTATGGACTGGATATGACATTTATCCCCGGAACCACGCCGCCAACCGTAACCACAGATGCGGCTTCCGCTGTGGGTACTAATTCAGCCACGCTAAATGGAACTGTAAATGCAAATAACAACGCTACCTCAACGCTATTCGAGTACGGTACAACCACAGCTTACGGCAGGACCGTAATAGCAACTCCCAGTCCGGTTACTGGGGCAACGAACACAGCGATTAGCGCAGGTTTAACAGATCTACTTCCAAACACAACGTATCATTATCGTGCAGTTGGCTCCAGCCTAGGCGGAACAACGTATGGTGCGGACATGACCTTTACAACATTGGGTCCTGCTGTAGCTGTTACAGGTGTTGCCTCGCCCGTGAGCACAACAAATGCAACATTGAATGGAATTGTTACTGCCAATAATTTCAGCACAATTGTAACATTTGAATATGGTACCACTACCGCTTACGGTACAACGGTGACAGCAGATCAAAGCCCTGTAACGGGTACGACAACTACCGCAGTAAGCAAAGCAATTACCGGGCTTACATCGGGTACGACATACCATTACCGGGTAATAGGAGTAAACGCTAATGGTACCACTAATGGGACAGATATGACTTTTTACACCGGCGCGTCTGCTGCTCCCACAGCAACTACCACTATCGCGGAAATGATAAAAGCAACCAGTGCAATATTAAATGGAACGATAAACGCAAACAATGCGAGTACTGCTGTAACTTTTGAATATGGAACGGACACCAGCTATGATGGAACCCCTGTAACAGCAGTTCCAAGCCCGGTGCTCGGTTCCAGCGATACCCAGGTAAGCTATTCACTTTCAGGATTAACCAACGGCACCACTTATCATTACCGTGTAGCTGGAGTCAACACTAGTGGAACAACCTATGGCGCTTATATGACCTTTACAGCAACTGATAATCTGGCTGCCGTGCAAACCAATGCAGCGACGAGTGTAGGCGCCGCAACAGCAACCTTGCACGGTGTTATTAATCCTAACAATTCCACCAGTAATATATCGGTTTACTTTCAATACGAAACAAATCTCACGTTTGTCAATTCTGGAGTTTTCTATTCAAATACTGAGGGATTTCCTCTTTCATTAGCTATTGGTTACACTGACTTTCCTGTTAGCAATACTTTGACCGGTCTTACGCCGAACACCACTTATTATTATCGTGTTATGGGCATCACACAACATAGCCCGAGTTTAGTTACTTATGGCAAAGTTATGAGTTTTACAACCCCCAACGCTCTCGCCGCTCCAACAGCGACAACCGAAGCGGCAACAACACCAGTGGGTTCAACATCAGCTACAGTGAATGGTACGGTCAATGCTAATGGTTCGTCAGCTACAGTAACATTTGAATATGGTCTTGATACCAGTTACGGAAAAGTAGCAAACGGAAATCCGAGTCCTGTTACTGGTAGTTCGGACACAGATGTTAGCAGTTCATTTGCTGATTTGCAGCCTAACACAACCTACCATTACCGTGTCGTGGCGCAGAATGCGGATAATACCGTTGAGGGCGTTGATATGACCTTTGAAACCACTGGCGTTTTACCAACCGCCACAACATTGGATGCTACAGTTGTTAGTGGTACTGGCGCAACGCTCAATGGGGTTGTGAGCGCCGGCAATGACAATACTACTGTCATTTTTCGATATGGTGATAATTTTGGATTCGGTACAGAAGTTAATGCAGTTCCAAACACGCTATCCGGTATCTCATTAACACCGGTTAGCGCCGTCATTACTGGACTTGCTCCTGATACTCACTATTTTTACAGGATTGATGCGACAAACAGCGCCGGGCTTACGTATGGGGAGACCAAGATATTTTATACCGGTGCAGCAGCGCCTTCAGCGACTACCAACGCAGCCTCAGGCATTGGCGCTACAATTGCAACATTAAAAGGCTCAGTGATTGCCAATAACGCAGATGCAACAGTAACTTTTGAATACGGAACTACCATTGCCTATGGTAAAACAGTAACTGCCACGCCAAATACAGTGACCGGATCTGTAAATACTGCAGTAAGTTCAGCTTTGACTGGACTTGTCTCCGGCACACTTTATCACTATAGCGTAGTTGCCGTGAATAGCGCAAGTACATCCAATGGTGCGGATGTAACATTTGCAACGGCTACGGCTAACGATTTTGATGGCGATGGCGTACCCGACGCAACAGAAGGTACCGCGGACAGGGATTTTGATGGTACTCAAAATTACCAGGACTATGATCCCACCGGCTATTTCTACGATGAAGCTGACTCTAAAATTATCGCCGGAGGGTTGATCAATTTAAGCGGTCCCGGGGCTGTAACAATTATACATAATGGTTCCAGCGGATATTACCAATTCCTGACTGACGGTACCACCGGTATTTACACAATGGCGGTAACGCTTCCACCCGGATATGCGTGGAGCCCGACGTGTCTGGTTACCCCCGGAGCACTTGATCCAACCGGTCAGCCAAATACTTATGTGCTTGGAAATGGCGAAAATGGCAATACCGGTTACCTTACGTCAAATGCTTGTACCCAATTCTTCCTGCAGTTTGACCTGGCGCCAGGAGATCCGTTTATATTTAATAATAATTTTCCATTGGAAAAACAAGATCCAACATCTGTAAGTCTTTCATCATTCTCCGCGACTCCGGGGCAGGATGGTATTTCGATCCAATGGATTACTGAAAGCGAACCTAATAATGCCGGGTTCAACATCTATCGAAGTTCAGATGAAACAGGGGATTACCTTAAAGTGAACGAATCTCTCATCACCGCTTTCGGAAATGCCACTACAGGTGCAACTTATGAATATGTGGACAAACCCGAACAAGCCGGCGATTATTATTACAAGCTGCAGATTGTTTCACTCGATGGTAACACCAGTTTCCACGGTCCAATTTTCGTTGGATTGACTTCTGTGGATGTGAAAAAATATGCAGTTCCGGCTGAATATTCCTTATCTCAAAATTATCCCAATCCATTCAACCCGGAAACAACTATTGAATATGGATTACCGTCTCCAGCAGTTGTTGAAATAACCATTTATAATATTAATGGTAAGTTGGTGCGGACATTGATTTCTGAAGAAAAATCAGCAGGGAATCACAGGATAAAATGGGACGCCAGGGACAAGATGAATATTCCGGTTAGCAGTGGTCTGTATTTTTACCACATTAAAGCCACTGAATTAGGAAACGGGACAGGTTTTAGCAGGACTTTAAAAATGATTTTGATGAAATAAATGAACATCCCCCCTTCTCGAAGGGGGGATTATGGGGAATAGTTGTCAGTTTAAGGGGGTAACAAATTATGAAAACAAAAGTTACATGCCGTCCCTAAGGGGACTCAAATTGTTTTTTTTTGTTATTTTTCTTTAAACATGTCGTCGCTAACGCGACTTTAACCAGTCGAAATTTACGAATCAGATTCAAATTATATAAAATGAAAATATAATTACCATGTCAAAGTGCCGTTAGGCACGATATATTTATAGAAAAAGGTCATCCCTGTGTCAAAAAGTCCCGTAAGGGACGACATGTAATAACATTATAATCAAATAATTAACACCCTAAACTGACGACTAATGGATTAAAGGGGAGATTTTATAAAAACAAAAGATAATATTTAAAAATTAAACTATTATTACTTTGTAATCTCATTTGAGAAAAGGTAAAACCAACAGGAATTTTTTTAACCTGTGGAATTCTTAACACAGGGGAATCTTGTACTTATTAAAACAAAAAACAAGGAGACCACAATGAATTCAAAAATTATCAAAGCATTAACCATGGTTCTGTTGGTGGCTTTAATTGCCTTTTTTACAGCGCCATTTGTAGAGGCACAGGAGACGAAAACGATTACCAAAGGTGGGAAAGAGTTCACATATACACCAAAACTGCGCCCTGAAGGCGGGCCGCCAGCGACCTGGACAGTAACCAGCAATGCCGACGCAGGAGCTAATACGCTGCGCTGGGCGATTTCTAATTCTTCCGATGGTGATAACATTATTTTTGACATTTTAGGAAGTGATGTCATAACGCTAACAACACAAGAAACATTGTTTGGTGGCGGATGGAATTCCGCATTCGCGCTCATAGGCAAAAGTATAACCATTAATGGAACTAACACTAATCTTGCTTCAGGTAATAATATCACAGTACAGGTTTCTGGTACAGCCACTCCATCGTTCCGTATTTTTACTGTTGTAACAAATAATACATTGACATTACAAAACATAATTCTCAAAGACGGAGCGCCGCCTTCCGATGATGGTGGCTTAATGCAACTTCAGGACGGACACGCTATTCTGACAAATACTACCCTATCGAATGGCACAGGCAAAGTTGGTGGCGCAATCTGGTGCTCAACAACTTTGACCATCGACAACTCTACCATATCCGGTAATACTGCTACCAGTAATGGCGGTGGAATTTACCTTGCCGGAGCAGGAAGTGGTTTAACGATGACCAATTCTACTGTAAGTGGAAATACTTGTACACAAGCCGGAGGTGGAATAAATGCCGGAGGGTCCACAGTAATAATCCAAAGCTCTACGATAGCAAACAATCGCTGTGATGATAATGATAGTCAGGATGATCCTGCTTTTCCATCAGGTGAACCTGGTGGTGGACTTTTTACTTATCTTTCAGGATCACTAACTATCGAGAACACAATTATCGCAAATAACCTCAATGGCACCGCATCCCCTGTGGGCGATGATTATTACCGTCACGAAGGTACGTTAACAGATAATGGTTATAATGTTGTTAAAATTCAATCAGAGACAAATCCGGGAGCTCAATTCAATAACGCAACAGATATCCTTTATAATACAAAAGCTGACGGTACAACCGGCTATTCAACCTGGAACCAGGGTAATACTGATCTTGGTAATCAGAATCTTAACCTTTCAACAGCGCTTACGGACAATGGCACCACTAAAACGGGCACTTTAGACATTTCTGCCGGCAGTTTTGCAATTGGCGCTGGTATCTACGTTGCAGCAGCGGATCCGGATCAGATTGGGACAGTTAGAATAGATCCACCTACAATTGGCGCTTATGAGTATATATCGGCAGCCGGTGTATTAATCACCGAATCAGGCAGCACTGATGTGGCAGAAGGCGGAGCTTCGCCACAAGACAGTTACACGGTTGAGCTCACCACTGCTCCCACAGCAGCAGTTACTGTAACGGTGACCCCGGAACGGTCAACTTGATGTTGGTTCTGGTGGCGGAACTCCCCTTGCTACACCACTGAGCTTTGATAATACCAACTGGTCAACACCGCAAACCGTAAATGTTGATGCAGTTGATGATGCTGCTGATGAAGGCGCGCATACCGGAACCATCACACATGCGGCAACCAGTACGGATGGTAATTACGATGGTATTCCCATTAATAACGTCGTTGTCAATATTACTGATGATGACGCAGCGCCAGATATAGCGATAGCTGCGACAGATGCAAACAAGGCAGAAGGCAACGCCGATAATACGGCTTTTACATTCACGGTTACACGTAGCGGGAATACAACAGGCGCTTCCTCGGCAACTTATGCAGTGACAGGCACTGCCAATGCCGCTGATTTCGGTGGTACTTTGCCGTCAGGAACGGTTTCTTTTGCTAGCGGTGAAACATCTAAAACCATCACCATTAATGTGTCTGGTGATACGAATTTCGAGCCCGATGAAGGATTTACAGTTACTTTGAGCAGTCCGGTAAATGCAAATATAACAACTCCGACGGCGAATGGTACAATTCAGAATGATGATGTTGCCCCAGCTCCCGAGATGGATGTATCTGGACTTGGCAATTCTATTGCCAATGGCGATGTTTTTCCTTCAACTACCGATGATACGGATTATGGAAATGTCCATGTAACCGGCGGTACAGTTGCGCATACTTTTACCATTACGAATAACGGTGATGCAAACTTGAACCTGACTGATCCATCTCCTTATGTGTCAATAAGCGGCGGACCTGGTGCTGCTGATTTTACAGTTACAGCCACTCCAACAACACCGGTAGGTCACCCTAACGGAACCACAACGTTTGACATTAACTTTGCTCCCAGCGGATTAGGCAAACGCGATGCTACGGTAAGCATAGCAAATAATGATGGTGATGAAGATCCCTATCAATTTTTAATTGAGGGTACCGGCGTCGCGCCTGAGATGGATGTTAAAGGAAACGGTATTTCCATCACAGACAATGATGCTGTACCTGGCCCAGCAGCGGACGACACGGATTTTGGCAACGTTGATGTTACCAGCGGTAGCAATCCAAACATTTTCACAATCACAAATTCTGGCGGAGCAGATTTGAACCTGACAGATCCGTCGCCTTATGTAACAATAACCGGCGCTGATTTTACGCTGACAGCCAATCCAACAACACCGGTAGGTCACCCTAACGGAACCACGACGTTTACGATTACTTTCAATCCCAGCGCTCTTGGATTACGGACAGCAACAGTAAGTATTGCCAATGACGATGCCAATGAAAATCCGTATAATTTTGGGATTCAGGGAACTGGTGTTGATGTGCCAGAAATTGATGTGTCGGGCAACAGTGTATCAATTGCAGTTGGTGATGTCACACCTTCTGGAGCAGACGATACTGATTTTGGTAATGTAGATGTGACGACTGTTACAAATTCAAATACATTTACCATTACCAATTCAGGTGGAGCTGCATTGAACCTGACGGATGCTTCTCCTTATGTTTTAATAACCGGTGTTCATGCGGCTGATTTTGCACTAACTACAGATCCGACAACACCGGTTGGATCAGGCGGCGGAACGACTACGTTTACAATTACGTTCAATCCCAGTGCCACCGGAATAAAAACCGCAACGGTGAGCATTGCCAATGATGACGGCGATGAAAATCCGTATAATTTTGATATTCAGGGAAATGGAACGGTACCAGGTACCCCTGAAATGGATGTCTCCGGGCTTACAATCCCAATCGCCGATGGTGATATTACACCTTCTGGAGCAGATGGCACTGATTTTGGAAGTGTTGATATAACTTCCGGTACAAAACCAAATACATTCACAATTACCAATACTGGAACAGCAGCGCTGGATCTGACAGGAGCGCCTTTAGTGGTGGTAATAAGCGGAGCTAATGCGGCTGATTTTACAGTACCCACTATTCCGTCGACACCGGTAACCTTAGGTGGCGGAACGACAACTTTTACGGTTACCTTTGATCCCAGCGCTGTCGGATTACGAACCGCAACTGTGAGCATTGACAATAATGATAGTGATGAAAATCCGTATAATTTTAATATTCAGGGAACAGGTACGTCTGTAGATTCAGATAACGATGGCATACCAGACTCAAAAGAAACCGGCGACCGGGATGGAGATGGTGTTCCTGACAGCCAGGATTACGATCCGACAGGATGGATCTATCTTGAGACCAATGGATTGATCATTACCGGTGGTACAATCCAGGTTACCGGACCGGGTGCGGTTAATATAATTCATAATGGTTCATTCGGTTATTATCAATGGACGGTTGCAACCCCAGGTGTTTATACAATGGCATATACACCACCGGTTGGTTACCTGTTAAGCGCAACCTGTCTGCCACAAGCAGCAGTTTATACACCAACAGCACCTCCGGATCCCAATGAAATTGGCGACGGCAGTAGAAACGGGACAACTTATTATATGACCGATTGGACATGTGTAAATAATCCACATCATTATGTTTTTAATATTACGCCAACTTCTCCAGATGCCATTAATAACAATATTCCATTACAGCAGCAGCCTACCGGTATTACATTAACATCTTTTGATGTTGCTGTTGATAATAATGGTGTGGTAATAAGCTGGAGTACTGCAACTGAAGCAAACAGCGCGGGATTTAACATTTACCGCAGCAAGCAGGAAAATGGCGAATACGTCAAAATAAATCCGTCAATGATACCGGCTCAGGGCAGCAGCACAACCGGAGCAAATTACAGTTATACAGATACGCCCGAAGAAGGTGGCACTTACTATTACAAACTTGAAGACATAAATCTTGAGGGCGAGAGTACTTTCCATGATCCGGTATTTGTCAGTGTAACTTCTGTTGATATCAAACATTACATCGTACCGGATGAATACACCTTATCACAGAATTACCCCAATCCGTTTAATCCTGAAACCAGTATTGAGTTTGGGCTGCCAAAAGCAGAACAGGTTGTTATTAACATTTATGACATTAATGGTCAATTAGTGCGCAACCTGATTTCTGAACAACAGTCTGCTGGCAACCATTCAATTACTTGGAATGCACGGGATAATAATGGAATCAGAGTTGTGAGTGGCGTGTATTTTTATGTTTTTAAAGCAGGCGATTATAGCCAGACTTTAAAGATGATTTTGATGAAATAAGGAAAATTAAAAAAGAAACCACGAATTATACAAATTACACTAAAAATAAAAAATTAGTGTAATTTGTGGTTAAAATTTTTAAAATAGGAGATGCAGACAATGAAAAAGACCGAAGACAAAAAACAAAAAAATCTCAAAAAGAAACTTTATGAAAAACCAGCAATCGTTCACACAACTAAAATTGAAACATTAGCAGGAACCTGTGTGAATATTGTTGGGCAGTCTTGCGTTCCGGCGTTTGATTAAAAATATATTTTTAGAAATATGAAAAATGAATAAATGGGTTTTTATATTTGTTTTTATTATGACACTTTCTCATTTTATTTCAGTTTCAATTTTCAGACCTCAAAGGTCTTGAAGACCTTTGAGGTCTATTATAATAATGTCATTCTTTGTTCAGCGACTAATAATCTTGATTGTGACAATTTCACTTTCATCTACATAAGAAATTCTTTACCTATCATTATCCCAATCCCCCTCCCTTTTTGAAAATGATATTCATTTTACAAATCTGTAAATAGTCACTCTTTTTACAATAAAAAAAATATCGGATGCCCTGAATAAAAAATTATTAAATTTCCAGAACATCCGATACATTATTTTTTTCTTCCGAAGAAGAAAGGTGTATATGGAATTAAACTTTTAGTTTTCTTTGGAATCTTTTACATAAATAAACCAATAGAAAGTCGCCACAAAAAAACCACCGCCGATTATATTGCCAAGTGTTGCAGCGCCAATATTAGCTAATGCATTACTCCAATTTAAACCAGCAACTGAACCATGAGCCGCAAAAATTCCGGCTGGAATGAAATACATATTTGCCACACTATGCTCAAACCCCATAGCCACAAAAGCCATGATTGGAAAAAAGCAAGAAAACATTTTGCTCACAATATCCTGTGATGAAATCGCCAACACAACGGCTAAACAAACAAGCCAGTTACATCCGATAGCGCGAAAAAATACTTGTTCAAATGACAAACCTGCTTTTGCACTGGCGATGGCGATGGCATTTTCACCTATTGCTGAAGCAACGCCGCCACTTCCATTTAAACCACCTTTAAAGACTATCCAGGCTAACAGTAATGAGCCGACAAAATTACCAATCCAGACTATAACCCAGTTTTTCAACAAGCCTCCAAATTGTATTTCTCCCTTGTACAACGCTACCGGCATGAGACAATTTCCAGTAAACAATTCAGAGCCAGCGATGACCACCAACATAAGTCCTACGCTAAAGACGGCTCCTCCTAAAAACTTTGCAAAACCCAATCCAACATTAGCTGCTAATCCAGTTGTAGCAGTCGTGCATAGATGAGCGCCAAACCCGATATAAACACCTGCCAGAATAGCTAAAAAAAACATTTTGTCAATCGGTAAGTTAGCTTTCATTTTTCCGATTCCCACTAAGGACTGTGCAGTCTCAGGTGGAGTTAAAAAACTCTTCATACGTCCTCCAATTAAATTAATGGATCACTTAGAAATTAAAATTATTTAATATACTTTTTAACAATAGCTAATAATTCATCAGATTTTAATGGCTTCTGTAAATATTCTTTTACCGGCACTGCCGAAGTATCAAACATCTGACCTGCGGCATCGGCAAAAGATGAAAGAATTACAACAGGTATGTCCAGATTAAGCTTTTCAATTTCATCTGCCATTTTGCAGCCAGTGTCAACTTCTTCCATCATGACATCCAAAAGAATAAAATCTGGTGTTGATTTTTTAATTATCTCAAGTCCTGACGCACCATCTGCTGCTTCCAGAACTTGATAGTTTACCGATTCCAGTACAACTTTTGCCTGTTCCCTGAAATCAACATCATCATCAATTATGAGGACTTTCTTTTTATCAGACATTTTTCCTCCAGATTACTTTATTAATAATTCAAATTCTTCACGAAACTTATTAATCATTGCTTCGATTGCTGCTGCGCCAGCTTCTCCCAATGGGCATAAAGTTGACCCGTTTATTGATTTAGTTAATTTAAGTATTAAATCAACATCCCCGGTTTTGCCCTTGCCATTAATCAAATTTTTTAATATCTGCTGTATTTTTGCCAGCCCCTCCCGGCAAGGAGTGCACTGTCCACAGGATTCGTGGATATAAAAATTGATTGCTGTTAAAGCAACTTCAGGTATTGAAGTATCTTCATCCATAACTATGATACCCCCAGAGCCCAACATAGTATTTGCTTTAACACAGGAGTCAAAATCCATGTCCAAATTAATTTCATCAGCATTTAAAATTGTCGCTGACAAACCACCCGGAATTACTGCCTTTAATTTCTTACCGTCTTTAATCCCGCCAGCGGCGTAAAAAATTAAATCTTTCAGATTTGTACCCAGTGGATATTCATAAACTCCTGGTTTATTAACATGACCTGAAATACCGTACAGCTTTGTGCCAGCGCTTTGAAAAGCGCCCATAAGTTTAAAGGTTTCTGCGTCATGCTGCAAAATAAATGTAATACAAGCCAGCGTTTCTACATTATTAACAATGGTGGGACAATCGTAAAGCCCGACTACAGCCGGAAACGGCGGTTTTAGGCGCGGCTGACCACGCTTCCCTTCAACAGATTCAATCAAGGCTGTTTCTTCACCGCAAATATAAGCGCCAGCGCCCCGCATTACCTGGATGTCATAATCAAAACCTTTGCCCATAATGTTTTTTCCTAACAGATTGGCTTTTCTGGCGTTTTCAATTGCACGCTCCAGAATTTCGGCAATCCACTTAAATTCACCCCGAATATAGATAAATCCCATATCTGCACGAAGCGCATAGCCGGCAATTGTCATCCCTTCAATAAGTAATAACGGGTCATGCTCCATTATTTCGCGATCTTTGAAAGTGCCTGGTTCGCCTTCATCGCCATTACAGATTAAATAAAATGGTTTTGTTTTTTCCTTTGGTAAAAATCCCCACTTAAATCCAGTAGGAAAACCAGCTCCCCCTCGACCACGAAGAAATGATTTCTTTACCTCAGCGACGATTTCCGCGGGGGTTTTTTCAAATGCGTTTTTCAGTCCTTCATATCCCCCATCGCTTATATAATTTTTGACTTGTTCCATATCTGCAACGTCAATGTGACGAGTCAAAGCTTTCTTTTCTTCTATCATTAATTGAAGCTCCTCTATTGTAGTGATTCTAAAATGTTATCAACTTTTTCAGTGGTCAGGTTTTCATAATATTTATCATTAATCATCATTACCGGGGCGGTACCACAAGAACCGAGACACTCAACCTGACTGAGCGTGAATCTATCATCTTCGGTGTTTTCTCCAGGTTCAATACCCAGTTTTTCTGACAGATGTTCAATAATATGCTTTGCCCCTAATAAAGAACAAGAGAGATTGCGACATACCTGAATATGATATTTACCAACAGGCTTTTTGTTGAACATTGTATAAAACGTCAGCACTCCATATATTTTATTGGAATGCGTTTGTAAAATTTCAGCCAATTGTGTTACAGTTTCCGGCGGTACCCAGCCAAATTCATCCTGTATTATATGTAACGCAGGAATCAATGCCGAATTTTTTTTGGGAAACCTCAATGCTAATTCTTTTATTTTTGTCATTATTTCTTGTTTCAATTGATATTTTGATTCATCAGTAATATGCGGAGAAGGCAATGTTGACATTTAGCATATCCTCCAATTTTATGTTTTATTAAAATGAATAATATTTACTTTTTGTTATTTAATTTTTCAATAGCAACCGCGCAAACTTTATATTCTGGAATTTTCGCAACCGGGTCCAGCGCGTCGATTGTAAGAATATTGGCGGAAGATTCTGAAAAATGCCACGGTAAAAACAGGCTGCCTTTTAAAGGACGTTTTGAAATTAAGGCGCGCACAGTTATTTCACCACGACGGCTGCTAACTTTTACGAAATCACCACCGGCAATATTTAATCGTTCGGCATCCTTTGGATGAATTTCAATATAATTTTCAGGCGCTTTTTCGCTCAAAACCTTCGAGTTACGAGACATCGTAGCAGTATGAAAATGATATAAAATTCTTCCCGTAGAAAGAACAAACGGATAATCATCATCAGGCATCTCAGCCGGGTCTTTATGCTCGCATATTGAGAACAAGCCTAATCCGCGCACGAATTTGTCCTTGTGTAAAATTGGCGTTCCGGGATGTTCCTCATTGGGACAGGGCCACTGGATACCTTTATTGTCAATTCGCTGGTAAGTTATTCCGGCATAAGATGGAGTGCATTGACGAATCTCTTCAAAAATTTGCTCCGGGCTGCCAGCGGATAATTTATCATAATTCATTCTTCTGGCTAATTCATCAAGTATATCATAATCCTGTTTTGCCTCGCCAACAAGTTCAATTGCCGGTCGTACTTTTTGAACACGGCGACAGGTATTGGTAAACGTGCCTTCTTTCTCAGCAAAACTTGCCGCCGGGAAAACCACCGTCCCCATTTTAGCCGTTTCAGTAAGCACAATATCCTGAACGATCAGCAAATCTAAATTTCTAATTGCTTCTTCAATATGATTGGAATTGGGGTCAGACATAGCGGGATTTTCGCCCATAACGTACATTGCTTTTATGTCTCCCACAGCAGCAGCATTAAACATTTCGACAACTGTCAATCCAATTTTATCATCCAGTTCATCAACATCCCATAATTTTTCAAATTTTTTCCTGACATCAGGATTTATCACCGGTTGATAGGCAGGAAAAACATTGACCAGCGCACCCATATCGCAGGCGCCCTGTACATTGGATTGTCCGCGCAATGGATTTACACCTGTTGCATATTTACCAATATTTCCAGTCAACAATTGTAAATTAACGCAGGACTTTACATTATCTGTTCCTGTAATATGTTGAGTAATTCCCATACAATAAAGCAAAGCCGCTTTATCAGCTTTAGCATATTCTCGTGCCGCTTCTCGAATTAAATCTGCCGGCACGCCTGTTATCTTTTCCACTTTTTCTGGGTCATACTTTAAAACGTTTTCCTTGAAAGCCTCATAATTTTCAGTACGATTTTTAACGAACTCTTTATCTTCCAATCCTTCATTAATAATAACATTCATCAGTCCGTTAATTAAAGCAATGTCAGTACCATTTTTCTGCTGCAGCCAATGTGAGGCGTCGTCAACGAGATCAATTTTTCTGGGATCAGCTATAATTAATTTCGCGCCCCGAGCTACTGCCTGTTTAACATAATAACCGATAACCGGATGATTTTCAGTGGTATTGGAACCAATTATAAAAAAGGCGTCAGAATCTTTAAATTCTTTTGTAGAATTTGTCATAGCACCTGAACCAAGCGTAGCAGCCAGACCGGCTACTGTTGCGCTGTGTCAGAGACGGGCGCAGTGGTCAACGTTGTTGGTTTTAATCACCGCCCTCATAAATTTTTGAAAAAGATAATTCTCCTCGTTTGTACATTTTGCAGAAGCGAGACCGGCGATAGATGCGGGACCATATTTATCTTTTATTTCCAACAATTTATTGGCAGTAAAATCAAACGCTTCCTCCCATTCAACCTCCTCCAACTTTCCATTTTTTCGCAATAGCGGTTTGGTCAATCGATTGGGCGAATTAACAAAATCATTGCCAAAGCGTCCTTTTACGCAGAGCGAACCTTCATTATCCGTATCGCCCTCCACGCCATAAACGCGGACAATCTGATTGTCCTTGACATGCAATTCTATCTGACAGCCAACTCCGCAATAAGGGCAGGTTGTCTGGACTTTCTTCATATCATAACTTCGACCCTTGCCGATCGCTTGCTTTTCAGTCAACGCACCCACCGGACATAACTGCACACATTCCCCACATTGTACACAACTCGATTCATTCATCGGAACACCATTATCGCATGCAACGACTGAATGATTAGCTCGCCACGCCATCTCCAATACCCTGTTCATAACAATATTATTACATGCCTTTACGCATCGGAAACACTGAATACATTTATTGGGGTCATAAACAATTCCGGGGCTGGATTCATCAAGCGCCATTTTTTTATCTTCAATCGGATAAGAAGGTATCTCGATTCCCAGTTGATAAGCAGCATCCTGTAGCTCACAGTTGCCATTTTTTTCACATGCAATACAATTATGATGTCCGTTACTCAATAGTAGTTCAACAACCATCCTTCTTACTTCAAGCACTCTCTCAGTATTGCTACGAACAACCATCTCTTTTTGAGCAAGAACTGAACATGAAGTTTGCAAACCTGTCATCCCCTCAATTTCTACTACACAGGAACGACATAATCCTGCCTGCCCGGTTTTTGCATGGTAACATAAATGCGGAATCTGGATGCCATTCTCCAAGGCGATTTGCAAAACAGTCATGCCCTTTTTAGCAGAAACCGTTTTACCGTCAATTGTTAGTGTTATTAATTCCTCATCGCTCATTAAAATTCTCCTTTGATAAACAAGACCCTTTAAAGAAATTGAATTAACTAATTCATCTTTACATAGGAAGATGAACTTCAAATGTACTGCCTTCACCTAATTTGCTTTCAACTTTAATTGTTCCATTATGTATATCAGCTATTCTTTTTGCAATACTCAAGCCCAAACCAGTACCAGCAATTTTCTGAACCGCCTCATTTTTTGACCTGAAAAATTCATCAAATATTTTCTTTAAATCATCCTGCGAAATTCCAACGCCAGTATCGCTTACTGAAACGACCAGTTTTTTTCCATCCTGGAGTGCTTCAATTTTTACTTCACCATTTTGCTTATTATATTTTATGGCGTTGCTGATTAAATTAGTGAATAAATAAGTCAATGCATTATCGTCGCCAGTAATTAAAGGCAGCTTTTTAGGAAGCTGCTGGATTATTTTTATATTTTTTGCGCGTGTTTCATTTTCCATTAGAGTGCAAATTTCAAGTAAAATTGGCTTGACATTAACTGGCTCCATTTTTTTGCTAATTTTACCCGATTCGATGGAAGTTAAACTCAACAAATCCTGAACTAAATGGCGCAGTTTCTCTGACATCTTTATAGACCTTGTTAAATACTGCGTTCTTTTCTCTTGTTTATCTTCCAGGTATCCTTTTAAAATCAGGTCAAGATATCCTTCAATCGCATTGATTGGGGCTTTGAGTTCATGAGCCACAACTGACACCATTTTCTGAAATTCAGTCTTTATCCGTTCAAATTTTCTTTCTTCAGAAATATCCATCAACACAAGAACCAATCCTGAAATTTCATCTTTCTCTTTAATCGGCGCCAGTGTTACAGAAACGATTGTGCCTTCTTTTTCGTCAAAGATAAATTCATTGTTAAAATAATTTTTCGGGTACCTGCTTCTTTCTAACGTCTCAATTATCCAATTTTCCAATTCTTTATTAATTGAATATTTCTTGATGTGCTTGCCAGTTTCACAAGGTTCTTTAATTTTTAATAGCTTACAAGCGGTCGAATTTATTAGCAATAGATTTGCATCTTTATCAGTAGCCACCAGCCCTTCACCCATACAATTAATAATTGTTGTCAAACGTAAATGTTCAGCAGCAATCTCTTTAAGGTTTTGCTCCCGTTCTTTTAAAAGTTTACGTCGTTCCAGCCCCTTTCGGACAAGCTTGCGCAACTCTTCGGGAGTAAACGGTTTGGGCAGATAATCATAAGCGCCTTTTTTTAAAGTATCAACAGCAGATTCGATTGTCGCAAATCCTGTTATAATGATAACGATTATAGTGTTATCATATTCATGAACAAAATCTAAAAATTTTTCGCCTGGCATCTCTGGCATCATCAGGTCAAGCAGAATCATATCATAAGATTTCGCCTTGACTTTTTCTATTCCAATCCTGCCATTTGCAGCAGTATCAACGGTCATTCCCTCTGCCGCAAGAGTTAGCTCACAAGCCATACGAATTACATCGTCATCATCAACAACGAGTATGTTTTTTTCTTCGCTCATTTTTTATTGATTCCTTTTTTGATTTGATATTTTTATGCATATATCCCAGGGCGGCGAGCCGCAAAATTAAACACCGAAAAACACTGAATCTCACTGAAAAAACCATTTAGAAAATAAAAAAATTAATCTGGTGAATTTCGGTGTTTTCAGTGTTTAATTAAAAATTCTTTTACAAAAAAACGCCTGTATAGTTACCATTTTAAATGTAAAAAAAGAACTATGAAGATTTAACTGAAAACAAAATAGCGCAGAGCAATGTTATTTTTCAATTAACAATCAGCGCTTCAACCTTTGGAATAACATCTTCAATTTTAACTGGTTTTTCCAAATAAGTCCATGTCGGCAACGCTGATTTTACTCTATCCAAAATTTTCTCATATTTCTCCAGCTTTGTTTTAGAAATAAAAATCAAAACCGGTATTTTCTTCATATTCTGCTCATTCATTAACATTTCCATAAAATGCAAACCAGCGCTGCCGACAGGAATACCCATGTCAACCATAATTAAATCGGGTTGCTTTGTTTTAATTTTTCTGATGGCTTCATCTGCATTATAACAAACATCAACGACATAATTATGATTCTCTAAATTTGTTTTATGAATTTCAATAAAATTTTCATTTTCATCAACCATCAAAACTAATTTGCGCGCTACTGCATTTGATTTTTCTGAGGATAACTTTTTAGACTTTTGTATAATAGCGCTCTCTATGGCGAGTTTGAGGTCATCGACACCAAACGAATCAAGATGGTAGTAATAGATTTCTTCTTTTCTTACTTTTGCTTCAAGTTCTTTGGTGTTGACATCAGTCTTTACGATTATTTTTGACTCGGGGCCGATATCCTTTAAAATTTGGATAATCCGCTCAATCGGCATTCCTTGAATATTTGCATCCAGCACAATAACATCGAATCGATTAGTTTGTGCGCGATGAATTGCTGTACCCAAATCATTATCCGATACTACATCGAAGCAGCCCAACAGCAGCCTTTCAATAAGTTCTTGAATGTTCTTTTGCAGGCTCTTATTAATCAATAAAACGCGACCAAAATCTGAACCATTCATTGTTGCTCCTGATATTTCAAATAATTTTGGTAATTTTTCCGCCCACGAAACAGACGAAAGAATTATTTTTTAAAGTAAAAACAAGCGTTAATTAATACATATATTAATTATCACGCAAAGCTTATAATGCCCGTAGAGTACGCCAAGAACGCAAAGAAAAAAGTTTTAAAACCTTTGCGAGCTTTACGTAAAATATGGTTACGAATTTACTTAAAAATATTTCGCTTCTTTCCGTGAATTTAAACCAATACAAACAGTATGCCATTAAATTTCGCTCGTAATTAAATCCATTTAACTAATTATTTATTTGTAAATTAGAATAATAAATTAAGTTTTATATTTTCAATATTATGTCAATAAAAATGGGGAAAATCTCTACACTTTTTTGAAAAAGCAATTATTTTCAATATTTTTAATAGATTAGAATTGGGGTAAAAATACACAGTTTGCGAATGATAATCATTTTTTTCTGGAATTTACATAGCCACAAGGGAATGGAGGTGGCTTGTGGATTTTATTTGTATGAGGTAAAAAACCCCATAGCCTTCAGTTTAAGGATTTAACAAGATAAAAATATATGGGTTGCATGTCGTCCTTGGCGGATTACTATGTATTGCATATATTGATGAATCCAGACTGATGATGATTTTTCGCTGATAACGTTTGGACAATTTTTTCAAATATTTTTCTTGCATTTCATGAAGAATCGTCCGAAGTTTTTTAGTGGTTTCTTCGGTAAAAAGTTCTAAAAAATCACCTGATATATGACTCTGTTGATTTATTCGATTTTTTAAAATTAGACCACAACATATTGACATGATCCAGCACAAACAATACTACATATTGACATTTCAATTCTAAAAAGGTAATAAATCAACAG
>Ga0075123_10000503_pt1 | contig 20598 bp, 14 predicted proteins | sample AntAceMetag02UKX_FD_69808 | JGI IMG/M metagenome (GOLD analysis project Ga0075123, IMG submission 69808) | Saline lake microbial communities from Ace Lake, Antarctica - Antarctic Ace Lake Metagenome 02UKX | ecosystem: Environmental > Aquatic > Non-marine Saline and Alkaline > Saline | place... | reverse complement strand
CCGGTGATGACGGCGGCGGATTGAAACATTGCTCCGGTTCAGTCATCGGGTGCACGATCAATGGCAACTCTGCCGGCGGGATGGGCGGTGGATTATACAAATGCAGCGCGTTGGTCGCTAATTGCGTTATCACTGGTAACGTGGCTGGTGCAGATGGTGGAGGGCTGTTCAGCTACAAAAACTATAGCTACCAGTCGATGACCAATTGCGTGATCACCGGTAACTGGGCCGTTGGCGATGGCGGTGGTTTGTTCAACTACCGCAACTATGTCTACGGGTCGATCGCCAATTGCACTATTGCGAACAACGCGGCGGGCGACGATGCGGGTGGAATGTACAACAGGGATTGTAATCCGGTGCTGACAAACTGTATTCTTTGGGGTAATGTGGACAGTAGCGGCATAGGTGAGTTGGCGCAGATCAGCGGTTCAGGCACGGCAGTCTTGGATTATAGCTGCGTTCAGGGCCTGACAGGGGGTGGCGACGGAACCAGCAACATTGATGCTGATCCCTGTTTCGTTGAGTTAGGTTATTGGGCCGATGTTAATGATCCAAATATTGTGGTTGAGCCAAATGATGCAAACGCCGTGTGGGCTGAGGGTAACTATAGTTTGGCTGTAGATTCACCATGTGTAGATGCGGGGGATAATGGGAGTGTTCCAGAAGATTTTCCTGATCTTGATGGTGATGGTAATACGGCTGAGTTGCTTCCGTTTGATCTTGATGGGGGGCCTCGGATAGCGGATGGGGATGGTGACGGGAACTCGGTTGTTGATATGGGGGCTTATGAGTATTTTGTGCCGCCGGTTGAAGTATCGATGAAGTTTACGCCGGGGGCGGTTAATCCTGGGAGTAATGGGAAGTGGGTTAAGGGGCATTTGGTCTTGCCGGAGGGGTATGAGGTTGGGGATGTTGACGGCAATAGTCCGGCTGTGCTTGAGCCGGGCGGGGTCGAATCGGATCATGTGAATGTGTTTGTCAATGAAGACGGGGTCGTTGAGGTTGTGGCGGCTTTTGATCGCAGGGCTTTTTGCGCGGCAGGGATAAGTGGTGAGGCTATTGAGGTGACGGTGACAGGCTCGTTTGTCGACGGCGGGCAGTTTTACGGTACGGATACTGTCAGGATAACGAGCAATTATATGAAGCAGTTAGCTGGGCTGGCATCGCGGTGGCTGGAAGGTGATTGCGGCAAGCCGGATTGGTGCGGGGGGCTTGATATTAATCAGGATTCGGTGGTTAACCTGGTAGATTTCGCGCTTTTGGACGGGTGTTGTTTCGAAGTTGTCGGTGAATGAGTTTGGCAGCATGGGCAAGCGAGTTGCCCATCCTACGACTTCTTATAACCTCGGGTGAAACCCGAGGCTAAATATAGATTCCTGCTTCCGCCCCCAAGGGACAGGCAGGAATGACAGGTCGGTATTTTATGTGTTACCGACCTCTATGAGCATCCCATTGAGTTTCCGCAGTTGAAGCATTTGTAGCATGTTCCGTTTCTGACTGTGATTGAGCCGCAGATGTCGGAATCAGGCTTTTGTCAATGCTGACGCGACCAACAGGCGGCAGGAATCCTTTTCTTTTACAATCTCGTAATTGACGGCCATTCTTCGTTCGTGGGCGAAAAGAGTTCTCTTACGCTCTAAAAGGAGCTGGGCCATGCGCTCCAATTCAAGGGTAACTAACTGGTCACGCGATAGTTCATCGATAGCCTCGTTCAACATTTTATGTTGCTCGGTTTCTGGCAGAAAAGAAATATTCCAGCAGGCTATGGCGAAACCAATGGCAGGTTGCAGAGATTCGTCGTCAATGCCGTTCAGCAAGGGCTCGGCAAATTCCAGTATAACCTCCGACATCTTCCTACCGGGAAAATGCTCCTGGCCGAAAGCCTCACGTGGACGTAGTTCTTCAAAACCATACGTCTTGGCCTTGCTGCGTCTCATTTTTCTCATCACGCTCATTTTCTCGAATCCTTCCGAGCCGTATTTTCCTTAAGTCCACTGCCTCCAGCCAAAGAACCTCAATCTTCAATAATCGATAATCAATTCTCAGGAGCATCCCATTGAGTTTCCGCAGTTGAAGCATTTGTAGCATGTTCCGTTTCTGACGGTTATCGAGCCGCAGATGTCACATGCCGGTGCGTCGTCCTGGAAATGCTCAAACTGGGCGTTGAACTGCTGCATTGCCTCGGCCTGGGCCTGTAATCCTGCTTCGTCGCTGGGGGCAGCGCCGACCAGGGCCCCAATTCGATTCGCCAAAGCAGTGAATCTGCCCGTCGGTGCTACCGGTGGCTTTTCGCCGATAAGCGACTGGATATTGATTTTCGGTTTGGTCTTTGTCCCGGCCTTTACTTCGGCAATCTTCGAGGTAAGGTCCTTGGTCTTTTCGACTAATTTTTTGGCTGTAGTTACGTTTTTGCTGTCCGGGACGTTCGGGGTGGTTCTGTTGGGGGTGTTCTTGTCGGCGTATCCGGGTATAAACTGGCAGCCCAGCCAGCAGAAGATGTAGTCGATTACACTCTTGGCGAAGGGGATGTCCTTGTTGGAGGTCATGCCGGCCGGCTCGAAGCGTGCGTGACGGAACTTATCTACTAATGTAATCAGGGGTACGCCGTATTGGAGCGCCATTGACGTACACGTTCCGATTACATCCATAAGGCCACCGACGGTGCTGCCCTCCTTGGCCATAGTGATAAACAACTCACCAGGCTGATTGTCCTCATACAACCCCACCGTCAAGTAACCTTCATGTCCTGCTACAGAAAATTTGTGTGTAACGCTATGTCGCGTATCCGGGAGCCGACGCCTGAAAGGTCGGGCCGGCGGCGTTTCAGAGCCGCTTTTGGCCCTGGTGTCTTTGTGCTTTTTGGTTGATACGGGTTGGAGCTTCTTCGAGCCGTCGCGATAGATCGCCACAGCCTTTAGTCCCATTTTCCAGCCTTCCATATAGGCCGTGGTTATCTCCTCGGCCGTGCTTTCGTTTGGCATGTTTATTGTCTTGCTGATTGCGCCCGAAATAAAGGGCTGTACCGCCGCCATCATCTTCAGATGGGCCGAGTAGTGGATGTGTCTCTTGCCGTTTCGCGGCTTGAACGCACAGTCGAAGATGGGCAAATGATCGGGATTGAGCTTTTCGGCCCCCTCGATTGTCTCATTCTCGTCGATATAGTCGCATATCGCTTTGACTTCGTCTGCGCTATAGCCGAGCCGATCGAGCGCCATCGGCACCGTCTTGTTGACGAGCTTTAGCATCCCGCCGCCGGCGAGCAGTTTGTACTTTACCAGCGCGATATCCGGCTCGACGCCCGTTGTGGCACAATCCATCATAAAGCCGATTGTCCCCGTCGGCGCGAGCACGGTCGCCTGGGAATTGCGAAAGCCCACTTTCGAGCCGGCGTCAAGGGCCTCGTCCCATGCGTCTTTGGCGGCGTTTCGCAGATAGTCCGGGCAATGCGATTCGGGAATATCATTCGCATGCTGACGATGCATATTAATTACCTTGAGCATCTCAGCGGTATTCTTGCCGAATTCGTCGAACACCCCCTTCATCGAGGCAATTTCTGCACTCGCGGTATAGGCGGTTCCGGTCAGGGTGGCGCTGATTGCTGAGGCCAAGGCGCGTGCCTGGTCCGAATCGTAAGCAAACGCCAGGCTCATAATCAACGAACCGAGATTGGCATATCCCAAGCCTAACGGGCGGAAGATATGGCTGTTTATGGTGATTGACTCATCCGGATAGCTGCCGGCGTCGACGAGGATTTCCTGGGCGATGATGAACAGCCGAATCGCTTTTTTGAAGGCGGCGATGTTGAAAGAACCGTCCTCTTTGCGAAACTTCATGAGATTGAGCGAGGCCAGATTGCAGGCCGAATCGTCGATGAACATATATTCGCTGCACGGGTTCGACGCATTGATCGGGCCGGAATTCGGGCAAGTGTGCCAGCGGTTGATCGTGCTGTGGTACTGGACGCCGGGATCGCCGCAAATTCTTGTCCCTTCTGCAATCAGCTCCAACAATTCACGCGCCGAATGCTCCTCGACCTTCTCGCCGGTGGTAACAGCATGAGTGACCCACTTTGCGTCTTTTTCCGCCGCCTGCATAAACTCATCGCTGACGCGGACCGAAAGGTTCGAGTTCTGGAACATCACGCTGCTGTAAGCTTCGTTGTTGTAGTCGCCGCTGTAACCGGCATCGATAAGCGCACACGCCTTTTTTTCTTCTTCGGCCTTGCACGTGATAAAATCTTTGATATCCGGATGTTCGACCTTAAGTGACTGCATCTTGGCGGCACGGCGGGTCTTTCCGCCTGATTTTATTACCGCCGCTATCTGATCGTATACCCGCATAAAGCTCAATGGTCCCGAGGGTTTGCCGCCGCCGGAGAGTTTTTCCCTGCTGCTGCGAAGCGTCGAGAGGTCGGTGCCTGTCCCGGAGCCGTGCTTGAAGAGCATCGCCTCGCTGGCGGCCAGCCTCATGATGTCTCCCATCGAGTCCTTTACCGCCTGGATGAAACACGCCGACGCCTGAGGATACTCGTAACTGTTCTCACATGCCTTTGCGTCGTCGGTCTCGGCGTCCCAGTGATAATTGTGCTTGCCGCCAGCGACACCGTAGACGTCGAAAAGGCCGACGTTAAACCATACTGGTGAATTGAAGGCGCCGTATTGATTGACGCACAGCCATGTCAGTTCGTTGTAGAAGGCTTCGGCGTCCTCGTCGGTGCCGAAGTATCCGTCTGCTCTGCCTCGGTCGGCGATAGTTCTGCATACGCGGTGGACGAGCTGCTTTACCGAATGCTCCCGCTGGCCGGTTTCGACATCACCGTAGAAATACTTACTCGAAACCACCTTCGTCGCTAACTGCGACCACGAAGTCGGCACCTCGATATTGTCCTGGGCAAAAATAGCTTCGCCGCTGTCACTGCTGATCTTGGCGGAACGAACCTCCCATTCAAGCTCATCAAAGGGGTGGACCCCCTTTGTCGAGAAGAAATTCTCGATCTTCAAACCAGTCGATTCGGCCGGTTTGGCGGCAGCCTGGGGCTTGATGCGTTCATCCTTGAACGGATTCTCAGGGTTAAACTTTTGCGACATTATGCGCGCCTCCGTGCGAAAAAACGAGACCACAATATATAGTTAAGAGGTCTGGAACAATACAACATATAGTTGAATAACGACTTATTAACTTAATCTCGATTTGAGTTGGTGTAAAGGCAAAAATCAATTTTTTTTTGAGAAAGTTACGAATTGTTCTCTTAGTCTTTGCCTTTACTGAATCTATGAAGGAAAAATATTTTTCCGCGACCGAAGTTTAGTTACAGAGATGTCACTTCAAGCCAGTGCTGCGCGATCCAGGCGTTGGCCCAGATGTAAGGATGTACGAAATCGGCGGACCATTTTTCGTCGGTCACTTCGGCGATTTGCTCTTCGACAAACTTCTGCAACGGCACGAGTACGGCGTCAAACTCCTCGGCCAACTTGTGTACTATCGTGATATAAGTCGGCAGAGCCTTGAGCATTGCATTCTGGCGGTCCGAGCAGAACATGAAGGGCTCCATTAAAACAAACTGACAATTAGTTTCCTTTCTGGCACGAAGAAGTAACCGTCTGTATGTTACTTCATATTCATCCGGGTAAACGGCCTGGATGAGTCTCTCCGGCTCGGCATGTTGTCTCCACAAATCATTGACGCCGATCATCGCGCTGAGCACATCGGGCCTGTGGGCGATACAGTCGGTCTCCCATCTCGCTTCCAGATCACGAACGGTATCGCCGTTGACTCCCGTATTGATAATGTTAAGGCCAAGCTGCGGATACTTCGCCAGAAGCTGATAGGCAGCAAAGTGTACATAACCATTGCCGAACGGCTTATAGGCCCGCGCCCCCCTTTCGGCATCGGTGATGCTGTCGCCGATAAAAACAATCGTATCACCCGACTCAAGTTGAATTTTTGATCGCATCGACAATCCTCAATTACACTTGATTTCAATTCCAACCAACAATTAGGGCATTCTACCAGAAAAACTAAACGGCTTCCACGCACTGTCACATTTGCCCGTTACTCCGGTCCGACTAAACTCTTTTGCCGATTGTGTCGTAAGATTATGATATAGCTATGGGTCAAAGGACGAAACAGGACAGACTGGACGCGATTCGAGAGCAGATAAAGGCGCTGCCTGCCGGTCCTGGTCTTTATTTTATGAAGGAGCCGGGCGATAAGGTGCTCTATATCGGCAAGGCCAAGAACCTCCGCTCGCGGGTGGCCAGCTATTTTCAGCCTTCCAGTGAGTTGATAACCAGCCGTGGGCCGAAAATCGCCGAGATGGTGGACAAGGTTACGACGGTTGACTTTCTTGAGACCGTGACGGAAGTCGATGCGATGCTCAGGGAAGCCCGGCTGATCAAGGACATCCGCCCACCCTACAACACCGATCTCATCGACAGCAAGACCTTCCCGTACCTGGAAATCACGACCCGCGACGATTTCCCCGGCGTCTACATAACCAGAAAACCGCGACCAAAGGGCAGCAGGCTGTTCGGGCCGTTCGCCGGGGCAAGGGATTTGCGCGATGTGATGGTGCTGCTGCAGAAGATCTTCAAGTTCCGAACGTGCAACCTCGACATCGCCAAAGACGACCCGAAACGCAGATTCTTCCGCCCGTGCCTGCTATATAGCATAAAACAGTGCGCCGCCCCGTGCGGGGCCAAGATCGACCGGCCGGAGTACAGGAAGATCATTAATGACCTGATAAGGTTCCTCAAGTCGAAACGCTCGACTGTCCTGCGGCGGTTAAACAAAGAAATGGCGGAGGCCTCAGCGGCGCTCGAATATGAGCGGGCCGGGATGCTCCGCGACCGCATCCGTCTAATCGAACGGCTCGACCGCCGCGGCACACCCGAGCAGGATGTCCAGCCGGAAGTCTTCTTCACCGACCCCACCGAAGCGCTCGTTCGACTGCAGAGCATATTGAATACCCCCGACCCGATCAGGATTATCGAGGGAATCGACATCGCCAACATCGGCGGGGCTGAAGCGGTTGGGTCATTGGTCAAGTTCATCGACGGCAAACCGTTTAAAAGCGGCTACCGGCGGTTCAAGATCAAGACGGTGAAACGCATCGACGATTACGCCATGATTGCCGAGGTGGTCAAACGCAGATACAAATACGCGCTGGCCGGCGAGGAACTATGGCCCGACCTGGTCCTGATCGACGGCGGCCTCGGTCACCTCCACGCCGCCGAAGCCGCGTTTAAAGAAATGAACGCCCCGGTCCCCAGGATAGCCTCGATAGCCAAAAAAGAAGAACTGATATTCCTGCAGGAAACAACCAAACCGCTGAAACTGGCCCGAAACGCCCCGGCCCTCAAACTGCTTCAATACGTAAGAGACGAAGCCCACCGCTTCGCCCAACACTACCACCACATCCTCCGCACCAAAAAAATGTTAGGCAAAAACCCCTGATCACACGTCTGTAATAAGACTAATCCGCTTTCGGACCAGCGAGAGACTCACAGCTTCATGTTCGATAGCCGCCTACTGACTGACCCCGTCTAACCAATGGTCGCAGAATATCTTCAAATCCCTCCCATTCACCGCACCGGAAAAGTCAATGTCCACACCATCACAATCATTCGCGGCACCACAGTTCTCATCCCCCCAACGAGATGCAAAGTATGCAAAGTCAAGCCCGTCCACCTCATACCACCCAACAAGATTAACTAACGGCCAAACCAGCTTCGGATAATTTACCGTCTCGTGGATAGTCCATATATCGTTCGGACCATTTACTGTTTCTCCCACAAAGTCCCAACCGGCATCAGTGAACGTATTCTCGGTTTGCATCTCTATAGTTGTCAAGCCATTGGCATCACAGCAGCCACTTCCATCACTATACCCGCACATGTTGTCTCTACCGCTGGTTTCTCTATCCCAGAAAGAAGCAAGGATGTTGCCTCCGTCGCCCAAATCGCTGTTGTATCCTACCAGACCTCCGGTGTTCGCGTCACCCGTGACACTACCAACAGAGTAGCAAAACTGAACCGAGCCGTAATTGTACCCAACCAGTCCTCCGCTGTTATTATCCCCTTCCACGCTACAAGCCGAGTAACTGTTGATGATACTGCCGCTGTTACCCCCGACGAGTCCGCCTCCGTCGTAGCACTCTCCCGGCCACATGATGTAAACTAACGAGACTACCCCCTGGGACCAGCATTCGCGTACTGTGCCGCCATAGTTGTCTCCGACGATGCCTCCGACAATAAGTTCACCCCAAACATGGCCCGACCAGTAGCAACTGGCTATGATACCGCGATTCGTTCCCACCAGTCCGCCGATGCAACAAAAGCCGTCCGGCGAACCCGTCGAAAAGCAGTTCGATATTGTTCCGGAATTAACTCCTACCAGACCGCCGACTTCCCCATACCCACGGGGGCTTGTCGATGAATAGCTATTGATAATGGTCCCATCATTGCTTCCTGCCAGTCCGCCAAGCACCCAGCTTTCTTGTAACGATTGAAGCATAGTCTGGGCATGACAATTAGCAATCAGGCCCTCGTTCCTGCCTACTAATCCACCGGCAGAAGTTCCACTTGTCCGCCTCTCGGTATAGACGCTGCCTCCCTCAACATAGCAGTTGGAAACGGTTCCACCTTGTAGCAGACCCACCAGCGTACCCACGTAGTAAGACCCTTCCCCATAAACAACCAAAACATTTGTAATTCCCAAATCTCGTATTTCTGCATTTGCTCCATCAACACATCCGAACACCCCGATGCAGTCTTTCCCTGACGGAGAATATTTGAATGCGGCAATACAGTGATCATTGCCGTCAAAAACTCCCGTGAACGGATTCGTCACACTCCCGATGATGCTAAATTGCCTTCCCGGATAGCCAGCTAAACTGATATCCGCAGTCAGCACAAAGCATTTGTTGAAGTCTTCGACGTGATTGCCGATGTCGTTCAGGTCCTCGGCCGTGGCGATTCGATACGGATCGTTCGGTTCGCCTGAGCCGCCGCTGTAGGTGCCGGCATCTGCCCGGGCAGCGCAAACAAAAAGCAACAACATGGTTGGCAATACGCCAAATGACTTGGTATCTTCTCTCTTCGCCGTTCTAATCATTTCCTCATTCTCCTGCCTCCTGCCATCCCCCCCTACAAAACAACTGGAATGTACCAAATAAGCTTTATAATTGCAAGAAAAAATGCGGGCGAAGAACCGATCGGCGGAGCCTGTCTTGCGGCCGGGTTCGCCGATGTGATGCGGAAATGGCCTTTGCGCTAATGAAGTTGGCATTGCCGGCAACTGGCGGGAGGATAGACGAAATATTCGTGTTTTTTTCAATTTTCTTAAAAAAATTTATGCGACGACATTTGTCGTTATCGGGGTTAAGGGGGGTAAATTGTATAGGGGTGGGCGAACCGATCAATGTCGCGATTTCACAGTCTGGGACAGCGGCGAGAAAGTGAAAAGTTTGTAAATTTCCGGCCGGTTTACCTATGCCAAAAAAGGCGACAATACCGCCTTCGGGAGCCATGCGGAAAAGCTCAAGGGCGGCAAGCAAACCTGTCGATGCTCTTAATAGGCATAAGCCTGATGAGTAAATTACAAGTGCATCTTTGACAAAAAATTGAATCCTGCCCCTGTATGGCAGCAAGCGAGTATTTCAAACATATAAAAAAACTACAGGAATATTCTCGCCACTGCAGATACAGGGGTTTTTTTATGGTATCTTGCCTTAGTGCAACATGCGCGGCCCAATACAAGAAGAGACGCAGCATCCGCATTGTTGTCAACGTTCCACTAATTGGCCCACTTCGCTGATACGGTTGACAATCACTTCTTTGTCCCTCATGGAATACTCGGGGACATAGATCGCGCCGTCCGGCCCAAAAGTGAAGATCAACAAATCCGTGTCACGCGTCGCCGCCGCGAACTCGGTGACATCTCCGGCAGGGCTGACTCGCCAGATACTGTTGCCGGTCTGATTGAAATTGGTTTTGCCGGCTACGAACATGTCGCCGCCGAAAACTCCGCACGGAGCAATCTGCACATTATACGCGCTGACAATGGCGGAAGTAAATCGCTGGGCGTTGCCTTTCTGGTCTACGGCGAACACTCCGTAAACTCCGCGTCTGCGTGTCTTCCCGTCCTCCATAACGGCATACATGTACCCGCCGTATCGAAGTCCCGGATCGAACGTCAAATCTGCGTGTTCCCGGGCACGGAGCCGGGGAAGTTACTGAACATCTGCACTTTTCCATCGACAGAAACCACCGGCATGTTGTCCGGGCAGCGCGTCGCCACGTGCAGGCGCTCGCCGTAACTTCCCCTGACATCCATTGCCAGCGAGTGAGGCCCGCCGTTAACATGACAAAATTTAGATACGTTCCCGTCGAGGTCGATCTTGAGTATATCTTTCGGCGTCGCATCGGCCACGTACAGATAATCCCCATATTCGGTGCCGCCGGCCCAGACCATCCTTCTCGGCGTGCCAAGCCCGCTGACCCATTCATACGCCTGGCGTTGGGGCGTGACTTTGTATATGACACCGTTGTTCGGGTAACTTATCCACTGACTCAAATACAGATTCCCGTAATGATCGAACACCATCCCGCGCGGCATCCCGCATGGTGCGACCGAAACTTCAAACGGATAGCTGCAATAAGTATCAACAACGCAGCCGCCTTCCAGCACTTCCAGCCCCACAGCAGAGCCGCAAAGTAAACTCAGGGCCGCTACAGCCGTAACAACCATTCTCCAATTAGCCTTAGCCTTCATTATTCCGCCCTTAAAAAGACATTTCTCAAGTTCCTGCAAAGACCACTACCCCTTCCCTTCATATTATATAGACGTCAAATCCCCCATTTAGTTACAATCTTTTTTCGCCTTTCGTTTTTTTGTATCCAACTTGTGATTCTTCGAACTCATGCCGCGATCCCCTGAACAAGGTAGATTACACCCAACCTCGTCCGATAACGGGAGCAAAAAAGCATCTCAAAAATGTAAAAAGATTGCCTTTTTAGCAACTAAAAGGTATAATGAGGGATTAGCTGGCGAGTGATTGTAAGTTTATCGCTTAAGCATTAGAGCCGGAAAAAGGATGAAAAAAAGCGACGTTTACAAAAAGGCGATTGATCATCTCGAAAAGGTCACCGCCGCCTTTGAAAAAGAACTCGAAAAGCCGGAGTTGATACAGGGCCGATTCGTATACACCCGCCCTACCGTAAAACACGCCTGCCTGCTCAAGGGAATCAGAATCATCAGTGGACTAAACGCGCTGGCGCTGCTGCTCGGGCACGGGTACATAACCGAAATGGGCGTCCTGATGCGCACCATCGGCGACTGCCTGAACGACATTTATTTTCTGCTCGAGAATTTTCCCGAAGCAACGCCGGAAGTTGAAAGATACATCACCAATTTCTTCGACGAAGGTTCCGAGGAGCCGACATTAACGCCGGAACAGGAAAAAAAGATTTACAGAACAAAGGCCAGAAAAATACACGCCTCGCGGGCAAGACTTCTCTCGGAGCACACCAACCTGCTTGTGGACCGTGACATGATTTACAACATTTACAGCGCATATTCAGGATATGTCCATGCGAGTTGCCCGAGCATTATGGAAATGCACTACGGCCATCCCCATCACAAGTTCCACCTCAAGGGCATGAGGGAGACATCACGAGTAAAAGAATGGGACGCAGCTCTCACCGCGCTGATTCAAAGCACCACGCTGGTTTTCGGATACATGGCTGAAAAATACGAACGAAGCGACATCGCTCGACAGATCAGGGAAATAATGGACTGGTTCGATACTGCAACGATACACGCTGAAACCGACAGATAGAGCAAGTACAGCAAAGCCGTAATCTCAACCAGGCGGGCAACCGTCCGATTTATGTTCCCGCCGATTGTCTTTCGGGAGCCGAGATATTGGCAACTGCCTTTTTCGATAAGCCAGTCAGGCAGATATCGTCACCGAAGCGTTTTATGTCGATGCACTCAAGGTCAATCGCTTCGTTCAGTTCACTCATAGGCTCGGAGAGATCCGCCGCCCCTCGCCCGCCCATGACTTTTGGCGCGATATAAACGCAGACCTCATCGAGAAGTCCCTCATGCAGGAAAGAAGATATGACCGTCGGTCCGCCTTCGACGAGCAACTGAGCTACGCCGCGACGGCTCAATTCATCTAACAGAAAAGGCAAATTAGACTGTCCCTGGGTATCCGGGAAGACAAGTAGTTCGGCACCTTTGCTGCTGATTTGCTCTGCCATCTCCGGATTCGCATCAACCGTTTGTTGGCTTGTCAAAATCAACACCGGCGCCTTCTTTGCGGTAGTGACAAGTTCGCAATCGGGCGGCATTCTAAGTCGGCTGTCCAGCACAATTCTCAAAGGCGTGCGGCCTTTGCTCGGCCGGGGCGTCAACTGCGGATTGTCGGCCAGGACTGTATTTATTCCGACAAGTACAGCCTGAGCACGCCGCCGAAGTTTATGCGCATCTTTCCTGCTTTCTTCTCCCGATATCCACCTCTGACCATCCGTATTGTCGGTCCAGGCAAGTTTGCCGTCAATGCTCTGCGCCCACTTTAGTATCACCCACGGCCGACCTGTTGTTGCATACTTTATGAAAGGGGCATTCAGCCGACGCGCCTCGGTTTCACACACGCCTGTCTCGACTGCAACGGCTGCGTTGTGTAACTGCTCAATGCCTTTGCCGGCGGCGTGTTCGGAAGGATCAATCGTTGCTACAAAAACTTTCGCCAATTGTGCATCAATAATAGCCTCGGTGCAGGGCGGCGTCTGCCCATGATGAGAACAAGGCTCAAGCGTGACATACATTGTCGCGCCGGCAGGATTAACACCTAACGTTTTGCAGTCCTCAAGCGCATTTATCTCAGCGTGGGCCTGCCCGAATTTCTTGTGCCAGCCTTTGCCGGCAACCTGGTTGCCTTTGACGATAATACATCCCACCGCCGGGTTGGGCTCGACCGAGCCGATACCCCGCTGGGCTAATTTCAAAGCAGCCTGCATATATTTGACATCCTGGTCATTCATGTCACGGTCCTTTCTTGCCTATCAGTTCCAGGAACTGCTTCTCGCTTATCACTTCCACGCCCAACTTCGACGCCTTGTCAACTTTGCCGCCCGGATTCTCTCCAGCCAATACAAAATCAGTTTTCTTACTCACGCTCGAACTCGCCTTGCCGCCTGCATCCTTGATCGCCTGCTTAATCTGCTCGCGACTGAAGTTCTCTAATGTACCGGTGACAACAATCGTCTTTCCTGCAAGTTTTCCTGCAACCTTCTTAACCGCCCTCGGCTGCTCGGGCCTGACGCCCGCAGCCAACAGTTCGTCAATAACCGCGCGATTCGCCGGGTCACGAAAATAGCCGAAAACACTCTTGGCCATCGTCGGCCCGATCTGGTCTATGTCTTTAAGTTCCTGCTGCTCAGCGGCCATAAGAGCTTCGAGAGAATCATAATTCTCAACGAGAATCTGTGCCGACTGTCCACCGATATGCCGAATGCCCAGACCGGCAATCAGCCGCCACAACGGCTGCGTCTTGCTCTTTTCGATGCTCGCGACCACATTGGACGCACTCTTCTCGGCCATCCGCTCCAATCGGGCCAGATCGGATTTGCCGAGCTTATACAGGTCGGCAAAATTCTTCACTAAAGCCGTATCGACCAATTGCTCGATAAGAGATTCGCCGAGGTTCTCAATATCCATCTGGCCCCGCCCCGCAAAATACTTCAGCCGTTCCTTCAACTGGGCAAGACAATTTTTGTTCGGACACCGAATATAAACGCCGTTTTCATCCTTAACCACATCCGAGCCGCAATTCGGACATTTCTCCGGCCGTTTGAAAGCCGTTGCCCCCGCCGGCCTTTGCTCAGCCTTGACCTCCACCACCTGCGGTATGATCTCGCCGGCCTTTTCAATTACCACCGTATCGCCGCAGCGAACATCCAGCCTGTCGAGTTCATCGAAATTATGCAGACTCGCCCTCTTGACCGTCGTCCCCGCAAGCAATACCGGCTTCAGATTCGCCACGGGCGTCAATATCCCGCTTTTTCCCACCTGGACATCTATCGACTCAATAATCGTCTCGGCCTGCTCGGCGGGAAACTTATAAGAAATGCACCACCGAGGCGCCCTGCCGGTGGCGCCGAGCATCTGCTGCTGATCGAACCGATTAACCTTAACCACCATCCCGTCAATCTGATAGTCCAACTCTTCCTTGCGCCGGCTCCAGCCAAGACAAATATCTATCACCTCGTCGATAGTCTCGGCGCGTTTGATATGTGGATTAACAGGCAGGCCCAACTCTTTGAATCTCTGCAAAGCCCCCCAGTGCTCCGCTGCCAAGGGCTGCGAAACCTGCCCCGTCGCATAGGCAAAAAACGAAAGTTTCCTCTCAGCCGTAATCCTCGCATCGAGCAGCTTCAAAGAACCCGCCGCAGCATTTCGAGGATTCGCAAAAGCCGCCTCACCGCCTTCCAACCGAACCTTGTTAAGCTCGGTAAATGCCGACGAAGGCATATAAATTTCCCCCCGAACTTCCAATACTTCCGGAATCGCACCGCCATCGAGCAAAACAAGCGGAACAGCCTTTATCGTCCGCACATTAGCCGTGACGTCATCGCCGACTTCACCATCGCCCCGGGTCGCCGCCGTCACAAGCTTCCCGCCCTCATACCGCAGGCTAATCGCAAGCCCGTCGATCTTCAACTCAACAACGTAGTCATATTTATCCGCGCCCAATCCCTTCGCGACTCGCTCATCGAACGCCCGCAATTCCTCGGCGTTATAAGTATTGTCCAAACTAAGCATCGCCGCCGAATGCCTCACCGAAGCAAAGCCTTCAATAGGCCGTTCCGAAACACGCTGAGTGGGAGAATCCGGCGTCACCAACTCCGGATGGGCATCTTCCAGAGCCTTCAACTGGGCGAACAACCGGTCATACTGCTGGTCGCTAATCTCAGGCTTATTCAGCACATAGTACAAATAATCATGCCCGCGAAGCCGGCCGCGAAGGCGTTCAACCTGTTTTTTAGCATCTTCACTCATAACAACCCGATTATCCGCTGCCAAACAACGTTTTGCAAGAGGGCAATCTCTCCGTGTTATCGGAACTATTCTGTCGGCGAGTTTTCCTGCTCAAAACCTCGTTTGATCGCATAAGCAAAGAAGCCCCCAACAATGAAACCACCGATGTGAGCAAACCAGGCCACGTTACCCCCAATCCCAGCCGTCGCATAAAGTGCGTTCAGCATTTGAAACCCAAACCACACTCCAAGGAGCATCCAGGCCGGTAAATGGACTATTCTAATCCAGAAAAGCAGCTTGATTCTCGCACGGGGATAAAAAACCAGATACGCCCCCATGACACCGGAGATTGCCCCACTGGCGCCTACCATTGGCAGAAATGGGTCCCAGACAAAAGCAGTCTCAACAACATTCGCACAAATTCCTGCAAACAGATAAAGAAACATGTACTTCCAGGGGCCCAACCTATCTTCCACAGGGGGACCAAAAACCCACAAGAAGAGCATGTTGAAAGCAAGATGGAAGATTCCGGCGTGTAAAAACATGGAACTGAAAATACTCGGGTGCAGAAAGCGGGCGGGGACAAAAGCAAACGAAGTCAAAAAATCCCCCGAAAGCCCGCCCGACAATAACTGCAACACAAAAACAAGTGCGCATGCTGCAATCACCGAGATTGTAACGAGCGGAACGCTCTGTCGGGCAGTTTCGTCACCCAGCGGAATAATTAACTTGGGCACAAGCAGGAGGCGACTGTAGACTTCGCCAAATTCGGCTACATCTCTCAGTTCCTGTAAACCGCAATCACCCTTGATAAGTGCTTCCCCAACCTCTAGAACCTCGGGATTGCTCTTCAAATGCCGAGCAACCGCTTTAGCTTCTCCGCCATCCGTCCATATTCCGTCACATCCCGAACACCTGTCCAGAATAATATTCGAATCGTAAGCGTAATTGAACTTATGCATAACCAGACTGCACCTCGGACAAAGTCTGTCGGGCTCTCTAATGTCTCGCCGCATTTGAACCGGTCTGGGCTCAAACAATGGTCTCTGCTCGGCAGATACCTTTTCGCTCTTCATAAGCTCTTTGACAAAATCCGGAAATTCGCCCGAATCAAACCAGATGCCTCTGCAATCGGGACAAATATCCACAGCGACCGTTCTGGACTTAATCTCTCTCAACCGACTTGAGCAAAATGGACACCTCATCCCTTATAACATAACCAAGATCGAGGTCGAATTCAAGTTTGGCCTTTGCCAAATCACGGCACCTCGACAGGTATGCACTCATCCGGATATTTTGTAAAAAAAAATAAAATAATTGTGTATTCGGCTAAGAAGCCTATAATGGCAAAACTGGTTAAATTGAAATGATCGCGTATTCGAGGCGTTTTGAAGCGTCACCGGCGCTGGCTGGCAAGATTCGGCTGCTCGTATTGCCGTCATTTTTATTGTTCTTACAGCCTGTATAAGTAAAGGCTGTTTATATATATAGAGAGAGGAATTGTGTGTTCCGGGAAGTTCTGATGCGGTCGTCGCAGTTTCTGCCGAATTTGCACTGGCAAGTGCTCAACAAGAGAAAAGGAAAGCAAGATGAACATTTATGTAGGTAATTTGTCGCGTGAAGTAACTGAAGACGACTTGCGCCAGGCCTTCGAGGCCCATGGACAGGTAGAAACCACCAATGTCATAAAGGACAGATTCACAGGCGAATCAAGAGGATTCGGCTTTGTGGAGATGCCCACGAAGACCGAGGCCGAGACCGCGATCAGCGAACTTAACGGCACCGATCTCAAGGGCCGATCAATCAACGTAAACGAAGCTCGCCCGAAAGCACCGAGCCGCGGCGGCGGTGGTGGTGGTGGACGCGGCGGACGCAGTGGCGGCGGCGGCGGACGCAGTGGCGGCGGCGGACGCAGTGGCGGCGGTGGCGGCTACGGCGGTGGTGGTGGCGGCGGTGGCGGACGACGCTACTAAAGAATGCCATTCACCCAAATCCGGCATATACCCAGACTTTGACCTTGCATTAATGCGAGTCGATAGTGGGACCGGTCTTTGCCGCAAAACTATTGACAAAATGCGCATGCGCCACTGTCCCTGTTGGCTGGGGTCAGTGGCGTTGCAGTTTGATCATCGGTAGCGCAGAAACTCTGCGTAGGGCAACTTTCAAAAATCGCCCTCGTAAAAAATATCCAATGACACCTCGGCTTAACACCGCAGCGATTCTGATGCGTCTTATCCGCCTTTTGTCGTGACATCGTCGATCAGGACAATCGTCGCTCCGACCTTCTCATCGGCACCGGCGGCGTCTTCTATATACAGACCCGAGGGCCGAGGCTCGCTGTCGACCAGGATCGCACGAACGTCACCGCGATACGGGCCAGTTCGAAAGACCATTCGCTCCACCGCACCGACCCTCTCGGCAAACGCAACATCCTTCTTAAGCCACTCACCATTGAGAGCAAGGTTATATGTCTGAGCGTTGCAGTCCAGCCTGACAGTAATATCGAGCCATTTGCCGGTGGTAATCGGCAGCGGATTTGTCGTCATCAGCTTCCTGTCGAGATACAGCCAATGCCTGTCGAATTTCAGCTTCATCGGCCGAAGCCCTGCAGCATCCTGAACTTCGAACTCCAGCGCTCTGCCCTGCGGAACCGCAGAAAGCAATATCCTAAATCCAACCGTCACCTGACTGCTCTGCGGCAAAGCCCTCTCGGCAATCGCCTGGTTATAAGGGGCCTCGTCCACAAGCGAAAGGCATTTATTGCCGGCCTTTTTTGGATCGGCTGCAATCGAAATCGGCGCCCATTTGGGTATGTAGAGATTCCATCGCTTAAGATCGGCATGGCTTTTGGCGTCCTCGAAATCTTCGCTGACATGCTCGCTGACTCTTCCCTTGATCGGCACGGTCGTGCGGCTGACCCAGATGTCCTCTTTGTTCACGCTGAAAACATTCCACAGAAAATCGCCCGGCGGATTGCCGTTACCTGGCATGATTCCGCGAACGTATTGCGGCCCGCGACTCCTGTGAATCCCCTGATACCTCATAGTCGGCACTTCCCCCTCGATGCAGAGCATATTGTCGAACTCATGCCCTTCATCGCCTGTCAGGACGACCATAGGATAGCGGTTGCCTCTCGTGGCGGAATGATTGTAGACCAGCGAGTATCGGCCGTCCTGGGTTCGCTGTCCCCATACCTTCGCTCCGCAAGTCTTGAGCGTCGAGTTCTTACTGATGCCCGTCCAGCTCTTGCCGTTATCGGCGCTGAGTGCCGACCACTGGTTCTTCCAGATACCCACCGTAATACCATCAGGCCTGCGATAAAAACAAAACGCCTTGCCCGCGCCTTTGAACGTAGTCATGTTTGCGTTGAACTGAAAAGCGTTCTGGACGTCGCCCGGATCGATCACGTAGAACCCGTCCTTGGCCCGGTCCTCCTCCCACCACTGCAGGGACATCAGCTTGTCGGTCAGAATTGACTCGCAGGCCTCGAGGAAACCGGTATCCTTACTCGTCTTATAGAACGGGTAGTTCGTATTACTCTCATTGAAGCCGGCGTGCCTGTTATACCGGATAAAGTAAATCGGACCGAAGCTGCCGTCTCTGTATACCTCGCGAACAACACGACCGAGGCCGTTACCCGCATTCGGAGATGTGCGCGAGTGGGCGCAATAGCTGTAAAAACCAAGCGCCAGTAACCGCCCGTTCGGGGCGACGTAAAAACCCATTCGCTGATGCATCACCGAAGGCGTCCCCTTGGGGATGTGAACCTCGCCTCGTATAATCTCAGGCAAAGCATATTCCGGAAACAAGACCTTCGGATTCGCCCAGTTGCGACCGTCTTTAGAAGTAGCAAGCATGGTACGTCCCGGCGGATTATGCTCTTCAAAGACGTTGCTCAAATAGTGGAGGTAGTACGTATCGTTCCAGTATGCCAGGAAAGGCTGATGATTATATGTCCAGCCTGTCTTGCCGCCTTCGGTCGGATGCGTGCGGTTGGCGCGAAACGCCTGGTAACGATGCACACCGACAGCGTGACGCAGGCCGCCGTCATACAGATGCTTGTCCGTCTGCTGCGTACCCACATATTTGATGGGCTCGGCGGCTGAATCTTCCAGCGATGGCGGCTGCTTCGCGATAACGGTGACACAAGCAAGCAAGTACAATACCAATACCGTCGAAATTAGCTTCCCGTTCATAAGACAACCTTTCTTAACTGAACAAATCAAACTAACCGATTCTTCTTCTAAAATCCCTAAGGTATGCTGCGCATACCAGCCTCACTACCTTTTTACAAAAATCCGCTGGTATGCCGTGCATACCAACGGCACTATTATTTACTAATTTGAATAAGCTCGAACGCATTGAGGATTGCTCGTGCGCCCTCACGGCCTTTACGTGCACAGTCAGGATACAAAGGCTCGCTCCTGTCTGCTTCATAGATCACTAATACATCAGAACCATCCGTTTCAAATTTAATAACCGAAGGGATAAGTTCCGAATCCTTATAAACATGCTGCGGAGCAACATTATAAGCGTTCTGAATTGACTTCACGCCCTTGCCGTCCCCTTTAGGCAGATTCGCTTTCCAGGTCCAGCCGCCTTCTGTGCGAACGCCGTTGGCATCCAGCGAGACAAGCTGTTCAGGTAGCGACCTGGCCGATATCGCAGGCATAGGAGGCATACCGCATACACAGTTAAGACAGTTACGAGTCGACTGCGTACAGGGCTCCCAGAAATTGTGATAGCTGTTAAGCTCATAAACGCCCGCAGGCAAATTCCGAATCACAAGCAATAAGTCACCAGCATAAGGCCCGACCCAGTCAACGCCGTAAGCCCAGCTGTTTGCGATAGGATCGCCTTCAGCCTTGCCCCTCGGACATCCCCCGCCGCCGAGATTGTCCCGGCAGATACCCTTTGCGCCGATACCGAGTTGTCCCTCGTTTCCGGTGGTCAGCCACAGTGTCACTCCCGTGCCGTCTATGCCGCCCTTGTCATACGGGAAAATCTGATAGTCGTGCATATACATATCCGCCCATGCAGGTGACGCCCATATCGTCCATCCCGGCTTTGCAAGGCCCGGATAAAGCTTTGAATTGTCGCAGACGTTTACAGCCAGATCGAGTTGGATAACAAGCCCGCCGCCCTTTGTGCGGAACTTCCAGATATCGCCCTTTGCGACCCCGACTGCGCAATTTTCATCGACACGCCAGTAATAGTATTTACCTTCTTTGAGCTTACCCGGATTGTATGACTCTTTGCCGAGTCCGAGTGTCCCCTTATGCGCCTTCGATCCCTTTTTCGCATTCGTAACTTTGTCAAAATCGTCGCCGAAATAAACATCGTGCGATTTTGCAAACGAGCTTGCCGTCCACGTCAGCTTCGTATTCGTATCGACCTTTTTAAGTAATGCATCGGGCGCCGGGTTTACAGCTTTTCCCGCGAGGGTGCTAAATCTCCAAACGTCGCCTTTAATAACCTTTCCACCGCTGACTTCGTCTACCCGCCAGAAATAAGTGCGACCAAACTCAAGCTCGCCCGGATTGTAAGTATTGG
>Ga0075123_10000499_pt1 | contig 20648 bp, 19 predicted proteins | sample AntAceMetag02UKX_FD_69808 | JGI IMG/M metagenome (GOLD analysis project Ga0075123, IMG submission 69808) | Saline lake microbial communities from Ace Lake, Antarctica - Antarctic Ace Lake Metagenome 02UKX | ecosystem: Environmental > Aquatic > Non-marine Saline and Alkaline > Saline | place... | reverse complement strand
GTTTGCGGTAATGCTGCACATCAATCTGAAGTGGTGTCCAGTGCCCCAATTCCCTACCAACAATCAAGCTGGTAACAAACTGCAGCGCATCAATCGTCTCTGATTTCCGTCCGATCAGGAAACTGAGGTCATTACCCTCGATGTCAATTAATATAGGCTGCGCCCGATCCGTATCGCTGTCTCCAAGCCTTACGGTAACGTTAGCATTCACGTGCATCTTTTCAAGAATGATGTTGATTGTCTCCCGGGCAATTGCAATTTCCTCAGACTCATCGCTGATGGATACTGCTTCTTTTGTTTCGGTTGAGGCTGACACTGGCATTTCATCCATAGTGGACGTGTCAGTGCTTTGGGATGATTCACTCAAACTAGTCTTCAGTTTCAATGCAACTCTTGCCTGCCGGATGCCCAAACCTAACAACCCCTTCTTGCCCTCATCCAGAATCTCAACGTCAATATCATCCTTGGTTAAGCCAAGTTCATTCAGCCCTTTCTCAATTGCTTCTTCAACTGAAGGTGCAATGACTTCCAGTTTGGTTCTTTCTTCAGTCATGATTCCCTCGCATATATTGGCTGGTCTTGATTAACTCACAATCATTTTCTTTTCTTGCGTTGCGGACGTTTCTTCTTTGGCATGACCGGTTTCATATTAACAGTTTTTTCTTCTGGTTCTTCCTCAGGTTCGGGGATATCTTCCGGTTCAACATCCACAATTTCCTTCTTCCCTTTACCTGTTTTAGTATCCTCATCTTTTTTCTTCAGGAAGGGGAAGATATTACTCCAATTCGCCCGCCCAAGGATAGCGTACTGGATAATGCCAAACACATTGCTGGTCAGGAAATAGATCGCCAATCCTGATGCAAGCGAATACGCCATAAAACCCATCAAAATCGGCATGTAGATGCTCATGGACTTAGTGAGCATTGCGGATTGATCATTGGCTGATGTAGGCGGCTGCAGCAATTTGGACTGCAGGAATGTTGTTGCCACAACGATGATAGCGAGTAATGGGATCGAAAGCCCAAAAAGGTTGATCCGTTCTGGTTGTCCCAGGTCCATCCACAGGAATTGATGCTCAAGAGGAAGCAGCTCAGCAGCGTTGATTAGTTTGGGATATATGATCTTTTCCAATTGAAAAAACTCAAATGGTGAGGAAGCCATTGCTTTCGTCACACTTTGATATAAACCCAGGATGAGCGGGAGTTGAATCAACGTCGGCAGACAGGAACCCAGGGGTTTAATCCCTTTTTCCTGATAGAGCTTCATCTGCTCCTGAGATAATTTTTCCTTGTCGTTTTTATACTTTTCCTGGATTTTCTTGTACCGTGGATCTTCCTGTAAACCCTGCATTGCCTTAGTCGCCTTGAATTGCTGAACGGTCAAGGGGTGGGTCAATAAGCGGATCAGGATGGTAAATAATATGATCGAAACGCCGAAATTGTGAACCAGCGAATTAATCAATAACAATACGTTTGTAAAAGGTTGAATAATGATGGTTTCCCACATGGAGTTATCCTTTAATTCTCAGGAGTAGTGGACCAAATCTGAACACCGGATAGGTTGAAACCGTAGAGCAGGTTATCGCCGTTGATAGATCCGACGATCACAAATTCCTCATTGACGGCTGGTGCTTGAATGATTTCACCACCGGGTGTAGATTCCCAAAGTGGTGTGCCTTCAGTGTCAAATGCTTTCATAACACCGTCTTCTGTGGCGAGTGTAAATCCACCCTCAATGCCTGTCAGACCACCGACAATTGGGCTGCCGAGTTCAATTTTCCAGAGTTGTTCGCCCTTTTCAGCATCCAGCACATAAATGTTCCCTGCTGAATCAGCGAAATATAATGCGTTTTCGATCAAGATCGCATTTCCCCACACACTTTCAGCGGAATCAAATGTCCAGATTATTTCACCATTCGAGGTATCTAAAGCGACCATCTGAGCGCCAAGTGAACCAACAAAAAGTGTGCTGCCATCCTCACTCAACAATGGTGTGCTGACAACAGCCCCCGCCAACTCTTGCGACCAAAGCTCATCGCCATCTTTTGAAATCGCATATACAAAGTGGTCCATGGAACTAACAAATATGGCATCTTCAGTGATTTGAGGTTGAGCCCAAATGTAATGACCAGTCTCAAACTTCCACAGGAATTTGCCGTCCTGGTCGTCAAGCGCATATAACGCCCCATCATTACAGGGGACATAAATAACGCCATTAGCTTCAGCCGCCTGGCCAATATAATAACTACTTGCATCAGGATAAGTCCATACTAATTTTCCTGATTCCTTTTCAAGCTTATGGAATTCATTCGCCAGGTCGCCAACATAGACGAACTCGTCCGTAACAAGCGGCGGAGCATAGAACACAACCTGATTGTCCGCTTCATCCGGATAAGCCCATTCCATGGAACCTGTTGCTGCATCCAGCCCATAAACGAAATTCGAGTATGAGACAAAGACCATATCACCTGATAAGGTGATCCCAGGCGAACCCGTTACTCTTGGACCGGGAACACATGCACTCAGGAGGAGGGTAATTCCTATAAATACTGTAATTAACAAAACATAGGTTTTTTTCATTCGTTTTCTCTTCTTAGGTAATGTCAGGGAACCGGGTCATATCCGCCCGGGTTAAAAGGATTACATCGTACAATTCGCTTTACAGCCATCCACCCCCCCTTCAGGACGCCATACTTATAAATCGCCTGATAACCATAATGCGAACAGGTTGGGTAGAACCGGCAAGTATCCGCAGGTATGAGGGGAGAAAATACTGTCTGATAAAACCGTATGATGGCAAGCAAAATCCATCGGGGGAATGTCTTCAACCGGATCGGGAGATCCTTCAAGTGAGGTTCAGAATTATGTTGTATGTAAATTTCTGTGTTTTCTGTCAACACACTTATTCTTTCATCAATCCAGCTTGATCAAACAGTGTCTTCAATCCATCCAGAAGTGATTGATAATCAGCTTCCAGGATGGGCTTTCTTGCAATAAGCACCAGGTCATATCCCTGCTGTAGATTTGTTTCATAATACCGGTAAGCTGACCGAAGTCGCCTTTTAGCTAAATTGCGCTGTACAGCCCCACCAACGGACCTGCCAGCGGTTATGGCAACTCTATTCTCATTTAATTGTAATTGGTTCGGTAAGAAACCTAATACAACTGCATGATGTGCAAAAGAAATCCCTTTTCTTCGCACACATTTAATCTCATCGCCTCTAGTTAATCGAGAACTCCGCTTCAATCGTCTTCCTGTTTAGAAGGACACCTTTAATTAAATCAAATCCAATCTTCCCTGGTCAGTAATCTTACCAACGGACATTTTTCACGTGGTTATTTGCTTTCTTAGCCAGTTCAAGCCGGCCTTTAGCCCGTCGTCTCTTTAATACATTGCGACCACCTTTTGTTTTCATGCGAGCTCGAAAGCCATGCACCCGTACGCGACGGCGTCGTTTGGGTTGGTATGTTCGTTTTGGCATTGTCAATGAGTCCTTTCTCTCAATATTTTTTCATTCAGTCTGCATTATCGCGCATTAAGACTAGCCAACAATTATACCGTAAGCATAAATGACGGTCAAACGATGATTGATAGCCAGTGCTGAACTGGTTTGATTTTATCAGAATGGGTGAATACGTCAAGAGGACAGCCTATTTTGCTATTAGGGAACCTATCAAGGCTGGTCGGGAAGAATGATGTGCTTCCATGCTCACCTCCAAGATCTCATTCCAGTGATCGTGAGCAGCAGAAGCTAGAACCCGAACGTAATTATCTGTCAAACCTGAGAGTTCCCATGACCCATCCTGATGCAAGGTGCTGGATTCCCATAACACCCACAGCGACCTGCCGATAAATTGGTCTCGATATGCACGGCTTGTTTCATTAAGAACCTCTCGAAGAATCGCATTACGCCGCTTCGCTACCTGCGCAGGGACATGCTCCTTCATATTAAAAGCTGCAGTCCCGGGGCGAGGGGAATATGTAAACACATGCCCACCAGCAAAACTTACTTTTTTTAGAAAGGCTTCTGAGGTTTGAAATGACTCCTCCGTTTCACCAGGAAAGCCTGTAATAACATCGGTTGTAATCGCCATTTCAGGTATTTCTTCTCGAATCATTCCGATCAAATCCAGATATTCGGCGCTCGTGATTGGCCTTCCCATCGCCTTGAGGATAGGATCATCCCCGGACTGCAGCGGAATGTGAAGCTGGCGGCAAAGCCGCTCATCTTGCCACAAGGATAGGAATACCGGATCAAAATCCCAGGGTTCAATTGAAGACAACCGCAATCTTTGGATCCCTGGCATCGCCAACACACCTGCAATCAAATCGTCCAACCATCTGGATTGAGGGAAGTCTTGTCCCCATGCGCCCAACTGGACCCCTGTCAGCACGATTTCTTTTGCCCCACCCGTCAACGCGGCCTGGACATCTCGTTGAATATCATCCAAAGCTCGTGAATGCGACCCTCCTCTTGCCAGACGGGTCAGACAATAAGTACAGTGGTTATTGCACCCCTCTTGTACTTTAATAAACGCCCGTGTGCGTCTTCGAACACCCGGCAGAGATTCCCGCACCAGCGTCAGCCTGGCAACTACCTCATCTGGGATGTTCAGGACTTTGGAAACCAGAGAATCTTTTTCGGCATTACTAACAACTTCAGAGACACCTGGAAGTGCACGAGCTTCTTCCGGATAAAGTGTCGCCCAGCAGCCTGTAGCAATCACTTTCTTTGCACCAACGCGCGCAGCTCTACGCAATTTCTTTCGAGAATCTGCGGCAGCTTTCACTGTAACCGCACAGGTATTGATGACCGCAATGTCTGCTACTCCTGGATCGCCAACGATCTCATGCCCTAACGCTCGGAAAATATTCGCCAGTCGTTCAACCTCACTTTGGTTCAACCGGCAGCCAACGATATCAAAGAAAATCTTCATCCGATTCACGGTTTGACAACGATAAAATCATCAAACAGGACATCAACACCTGCTTCAGTAAAATTCCCTACAATCAAACCTACATCCCCGTGTGTTAAGACGTCATCCTGCACCTGCACCAGGCTGGTCCCATTCACGATCAATGCCAGCTGTTCGCCCTGACAAACAGCCTGGATCTCATTCGTCTCATTCCCCTGATGGATTGCATCACTGTAATCCATGTGTTCCTGAGCAATCAAAACCTGTTCGCCTGCCAGTGTCCGAAAGACCCCATAATAACCATCTGAACCGATCACCAGGGCATAATAATTTTCTTCATCCTGGTATCTGCATAAGATCCCAAACATATTGTCATCGGGGCCGTTCAACTTAAGTGCCCGAGTATGGACCAGCGTATCCACAAAATTCAACCCTGGGACGCTCCAGAATTGGTAATTCGGGACATCCGCCCACAGCCTGAATCCGCTTTGCTCATAGCCGGCGAAGCTTAGTGAATCTGAATGTATTGTCCAATTACCCAGGGTATCCGAAAAATCGTCTTTAAAAAGCACCGGTTCATCCCCAACCCACGGCATTGTGTCAGCGGTGAAGGCTGTATCCTGACAGGCGGAGAGAAATAAAACCAATACCAATACCAATACCAATACGAACAATATCTTTATGCGCTTCATTGAATCCTCACAGACTGCAATTTTATAAATGATAACTCAGAAGAGCATTAACTTCAATGATAAAGGGACCACTTAATCCGCATAAAAAACCGGCAGGTTTCTACCGGCAATAAAAACGAGGATTTAATAATATTGAAGGTGACCATCAAAGGGGGGCAAGAATATGTTGGACAATTCTCGATCTAACCAAGCGTCGCTTTGCTCTTTTCGTATATAAAAAGACACCCTTGTTCAGGGCGTCGTAGTTCACGCAATCAGGACTAATGGTGATGAGGGATCTTATAAACGACCCCGCCGTGCCGTGTGCCGCTGAGTTTTGAACCTGCTTATGCAGGTTCGTCGTACCCATCAGATCCGCCTTGACTCAGGTCTATCGCGTCACTGAATGGAGATCAGACGTTATTAATATGTGTTGGCCCAAAACTGGTATGCTGCATCACGAACACAGCAGGGTAAATTACTTATACCATAATACAGAAACCTTGCAAAGAAGCGCAATGTTAAGATCGCAGCAGAAAAAACTATCCTTAATTCCCCGATGGATAATGTGATAATCTTGATAATATTACATCAGCGAGTGAAAAGAGAGGCATATGCTGCGTACGTTTATTGCGGTGGATTTCCCACCAGAGACCCTTACGAAGATCATAAATATCATCGGTTATTTCAAGACACTAACACCTATGGACGCGCTGAAATGGGTCTCAGCAGAGAACCTCCATCTGACCATTAAATTCATTGGAGATATCCCCAAAGACAAGCTGGTGCAAATCAGGACGATCATAAAAGAGGCCCTGATTGACAAACCCCAGTTTAAAATCGGGATTGGTGGATTGGGGATGTATCCAAACAAGCATAATCCCCATGTTATCTGGCTGGGTGTTACGTACGACCAGACTCTGAGAGATATCCATCATGTTCTCAATCATTCACTAAAAAGCGCAGGTATTGAACCGGATAACCGAGATTATTCACCCCATCTTACAATTGCTCGCATTAGACAGCGGACGCGAGATGAAACCCGCCAAGATATCGGCGCCACGCTATCCAAATTCAAAGTCGACTCCCTGGGCGAGATCAAGATAAATGAAATCATCCTCTATCAGAGTGAGCTGACTCGAAAGGGCCCAATCTACACGCCATTATTGTCCCAGCCATTGAATCAAGTATAATTTGGACACATGGTAAGGTTTTCTAGTTAACGAGGTGAAGTCTGGAAGCAATAACATTCGCAAGAAAAGCAGCAAATTTCCTTGAAGAGAAAAAAGGAGAGGATATCGTCGTTATTGATATCAAAGACATTTCCTCTTTTACAGATTATTTTGTGATCGTCACTGCGACTAGTGGACGGATGATTCAAAGCCTGACAGATTCATTGTCCCGAGCGATAAAGACAGAGTTCCACAAGTCAAGCCTGCCGGAAGGCCGGGCGGACTCAGGATGGATTGTTCTGGATTATGGCGATGTGGTCGTGCATCTGTTTTCGAAAGAGCAGCGTGATTATTACCGGTTGGAGGACCTCTGGTCTGAAGGTCAGGTTGTGCTGCGACTGATGTAGAAAATCCCAGGGGACATACACATACAAACTCAGAGTTAATTAAGAAGCTGCTTCTATAAAGCAGCTTTTCTTATTAAATGGATTTCTTATTGTTTGGTGATTTGATCAATCCAATTGTTGAATAAAAGTGATGGCCTGCCAGATTTCATCATCACTCAACTCTGGTGAAAACGCCGGCATGGAAAACCCTTCACCACCTGCGGATACTCACCAGAAAAGGTAATCTTCATTGTGGGAGTTTGCTGCTTCGACCAGGTCTAGTGCGTTGCCTTTGCCGTGTGCGTCCATTCCATGACAGCGCTGACACTTTTCTTTATAGATCGCCATTCCTAATCCCGCAGCATTGTCATCACCCGCAAAGGGATTCTCCAACCCCACAAATTCTGCAGGTATCTCATCCCCCGGTGTATTTGTCTGGCAAGCTGCTATGACGCTGAGACCAAAACAGAAAAACAAGACCATGAACAGCATCCGTTTCATTTCAATACCTCAGCCAACACTTCCTGACTGTGGTCGGATGGCTTGACGTTCTCAAAGACATGTTTGATCTTCCCATCCGGATCAATGATAAACGTTGTTCTATAGACACCTTCATATTCCCGCCCCATATATTTCTTCATCCCCCAGATACCAAAAGCTTCACATACTGCATGATCAGGGTCTGATAAGAGCGTGAAAGGAAGTGCATGTTTATCAATGAATTTTGAATGAGACTTTTCGGAATCCGGGCTGACACCAATGACATCAACGCCAGCAGCCTTGAAATCCTGATATGTGTCTCGAAATGAACAAGCTTCTTTTGTGCAGCCTGGTGTGTCATCCTTCGGATAGAAATAGATGACCACTGTCCGCCCCTGGTAATCGGATAAACGGTGTTCCCTGCCCTCGTTATCCTTAAGCATAAACCCAGGCGCTTCCATTCCTGCTGAGAGAACCATTATATCCTCCTGTTTACTATTAATTTGTTTGGTTAATTAATCATAAGTTTTATTGGTTAGAATTGCAACTCTATCCGGTCAGCGGATCCAGAAGGCAAATCCAAGCAAGTAGATGGGGATGAAGAATACCGATGCAGATGCAACCTGCATGACCCGCCACAAGGGTTTCTTCCCAAGCCGGACACGTTCCATCAACCATATCTCCAACAGCCCGATTGGCAGCGTCAGGAACACCGGCCAGAGCAGGAACCAAGGAAACCCAAGAATTGCACACAACGCCATCAGTAAATATGACAGCAGGATCATCGCATTGTGAAGCACCATCGCCTTTTCCCACCCAATCTCAGTGACGATCGTTTTGCGACCATAATGGAGGTCATCAGGAGATTGTTTGAGCTGGACCAGCAGACGGAATGCCAGAAATGTTGGGATCAAACCGATCACTGCCATTGTCAGCAGACGGTGCGATTCATGAGATTGTAGAAAAAACGCCAGTGCAGGCGGGGTCACAATAAAAAAGATGGCTTCGATGAAGATCTGAAACGGGCGCAGGGCATCCATCACCCGAGAAAGATAATACGCAACACCTGCAGCAATAAAGGCAGAAAGTAAAAATCCAAGACCCTGCCAGAGGAGGCACTCCACCACCCAACTGATGAAGATCGTTGTCGCAACGGTAAGGAAACTCGCGGCAGTTAGCGCAGCGACCAATCTGGTCCTTTTGACTGCAATTAATGACATGCCTTCAGGAAACCTCTGGTGATCTGACAGGGTATGAAGCAGGGCTAAAAGGTCCAGGCTTAACCCAACCATGAGGAGAAGAAGCCCGCCCTGGATGCATCCTGTCCAAGTGCGGATATGTTCAACATACTGGACAATACCAGCGCCCAAGGCATACATAACAATCAAGCTGATAAGACGGAACGGCTTGACAGCATTTAAAATCGTCTTGAAAATCATCCCTTCTCCTGAGTGATTCCTGATATGCCATGTGGTCGATTTTTCTTTTACACAACTCATTTACCATCAGATGGCTCAAGAATTAATTGTAGCCAAATGGTATAATAGTGGCAAGTCTCAACTTCTATTTTATCTATGCGAAAACTATACTGGATCGCTCCCATCGTTACACTCATATTGGCAAGTATGCTGGCTGTCTCTTTTTCATCCTCTCTGGCAGCCTCAGATGAGTTAGTGATGGCTGCGCCTGAGAGCTGCCCCTCGGGGGGGTGCGCTGCCGGTCAGCGGATTAATTTCAACGTGAGTTTCTCTGTTAATCCACAATCCAGCGATCCAAACACTCAGGTCTGCATCTACGCGACCAATGACGGGCAGTCAGGTGGGGGCAGTCCCTGGGCGGATTACTCGGACGGATGGATCTCCAGCACAGGTCTTGAAACAGGTGTGACCTACACCGAAGGACAAAGGGATTCCATTTGCAGCAGCCATACAGAAAGTGACGAAGAATGGATTAAAGGCGCGTACGCCACACTCACTCTTGGCTCAACCAGTGACGAGCTTGAGTTTGCCCTGCGCATCCACACAGACGCCGAGCTTGATGGGGAAGTAATTGTCAGAGTCTTCCAGGCGGATAGCGACGGGACTTTTAAAGACTCCTCAGCTGATCTAACCCAATCCATACCAGTTGTATCTGTGGCATCCAAAGAGAGTACAGCCTATGTTGGGCAAACAACGTCCGACTGTGGAGATCACTCACCCTGTTACGTCAACTCCAGTGATGATGAAGCAAACGGTGTGGGCACGGGTCTGCGTGATGCTATCATAGCGATGGATGCAGAATCAGAAATCCTGATATTGAACGATTATTCCATTAAAAGTAATACTGTGCTGGTTGACAAGAACCTCACCATCAGCGGCAATGACGCCGACTCGATGATCACCTTTGTTGGGGAGAGCGAAGATTGCAGCAATCCCATGCTGTCTTTTACAAACGAGGGAACACTTCAAGACTTGACCATCAATGATGGAACCTGTACCAGTATATCTCGCAATTTGATTAAGATTAACAGCACCGAGGATGTCACGATTGAACACAATACATTGAACTCCGGTTACCGTGCGATTGATATCCTATATAATACTGGAAATGTCAGCATTGCCTTCAACCAGATTTCAGACAACCTGAGCTATGCCATCTTCCGGGGGAGTGGGTCCAGCGGTGAAGTCAGTATCATCGCTAACAACATCACAAATAACAGCAGCGGCTACCAAGTCAACTGCAACAATATGGGGACGGCTGACCATAATTTCTGGGGGGAAGGCATTGACGCCACTAGCAGCGCCTTGAATTGCAGCGTTTCCAATGGTAAACAATTAGGCGCACCGATCCTGCTATCTTCCGGGGGAATTGGCGTTGAAGCTATCCGCCAGCAAGTCACAGGGACAGTCACTTATGTCTTCAACAACAAGATCGGGGTCAAACACACCGAAGGCAGTGATTTTGAGTTGTTCATTGTCAACCACGGCCAGGGAGAAGAAGAAAACATTCCCTTCTTTGAAGAAGGCACAGGCGCCATTGAAGCCTGTTCCAATTTCTATGATGTCTTTCTGGCAGAAGGCGCCGTCGTTGATGACCTCGTTCTGATATTGAAATATGACTTGAACGCAAGCTGCATCAGCACCATTGAATCCAGCGATTACTGCGGTCAGGCAGACAGCAGCAAGTATCCATTGTGGTGGTATGACCCGGCGAACAGCACCACTGACGGCTGGGTTACAACTGGACAGGATTCTGATGAGACGACAACATGTGACCTGACCAATAATTATATTAGCGTGACGATTGATGACACTAGCAGTCCTGGACTCACGTCGGATCTTGATTTCACCCCATTTGTGGTCGGTTTACAGCAGCCTGATGGCATAGCACTTTCCCAGTTCACCGTCACCTTTGATGTGTCAGAGAACGATCTTAAATGGATCACCACAAGTGAGGTCAATGTAAAAGGCTTCCATATCCTGCGCAGCGATACTGAAACCGGTACCTACTCGCGGGTCTCGCCCCTGTTGAATGCAATCGGTGACACCTTTATTGGCGGCATCTATAACTATACGGATCCTGATATCACCTTCACGCGCACCTATTATTACAAGCTCGAGGTCATTGACAGCAGTGGCGCCTCTATCGAAACCTATGGACCGGTGAGTGTCCTAACATCAACAGGCACCCCTACACCCACCCTGACCCGCACGCCCACATTAACCAGAACCCCAACCCAGACACGCACAACCTATGCCACCCGGACGGCAACCCTGTATTACTATCGATCCCCAACATCCTATTACCGTCCGTATACGTCCACACCTAAAGGTGGTCCTACACAGGTACGCACATATGGACCTTCTAAAACCCCGTCGAAAATCACCACATCCAACAGCGGAACAATATCGGCAACATTAACGCCTTACGATGGGAGCGGATATCCAGTTGACACACAAGTACCCTGGAGTACCGCAGGATATCCTGCTCCTGAGGATGAAGGTTCTAGAAGCACAAGTACGCCCACACCCGCTGCCAGTGCAAATGACCGGGATGAAGGACAGGATGAAGTTGATCATCCTGAGAGTGGGTCCACCTCAGGCGAACAAAATGAGGCTTCCCAGGCAGCAAAAAAGATCAAGTGGCAATATTTAGTTATTGGAGTTTCTGCTGGATTGATTTTAATGGTCGCTGCCAGTGTAATTCTGGCTAAATCGCGCTTTTTATCACCTTAATTCCCATTTTTTTGACTTTTTGTTTGATTTGTGCTATTCTTTGCTGGAATTAATTTCAGCAATCAGGATATATCTATGCAACGTGAAAGGGTATCTGAAAACGTCTACTGGTTCCAAAGTGAGATATATGCAGAGGTTTCAGCAGGGGTAATAGCTGGACCGCAATGGGCTGTTGTGATAGATACTTTGATGCCCCAGGAAACCCCGAGCATGCGAGAGTTCATTGATGAGAAATTAGGGTTACCCATCAAGTACGTCATCAATACACATCATCATGCGGACCATTGCTGGGGAAATTGCTTTTTCCCTGGTGCAACCATTATCGGACACGAACGCTGCCGTCAGATCCTTCTTGATCGGTCGCCGGCTGCGCTTGAAGTTGCCAGCCAAGAGAATCCTCTCTATCAAAAATTGACTATCGTCCCACCTCAGATAACTTTCTCAGAAGGGATATTCAATCTGCGTGTCGGTAAGAAAAATCTTAGGTTGATACCTGCCCCAGGCCATTCTGAAGATGGGATTGCAGTCCTAGTAGAGGAAGACCGCATCCTCTTTTCAGGCGATATTTTCATGCCCATCCCTTTCATTGTGGAAGGCGATGTGGATCAATCTATCCAGACCATTCAAAACATCATGAAGATCAGCCTGGAAAACATCATCCAGGGTCATGGGGACATCATCCTGCGCGGCGAGATTTTGGAAAAAGCCAAGGAAAACATCACCTACCTGAAAGCGATCCAAAAAGCAGTCCGGACTGCAAAGCGCCGGAAGAATCCAATCGAAATCCTTGACAGCATCAGCATTGAAGCCTGCGGGAAAAGCCGCATCCTCCTTGGGGGATTAGCCAGTGAGCTGCATAAACGCAACCTGCATTATCTCTATTACCAGACGATCAATGAAGAAAATGAAGCGCTGACCGAGGTTGAGTTAAGTTAGAGTCGAAATAAGCTAACCAAAACCATCAACGCCAGCATGCTGATCGGTTCAGCCCAAAATGCCCAGCCTTTCCGGTTCTCTTTTATCGCGGTCACGATGCCTGTCAGTGCATAAGCCACACCCGTCAGCAGCAAACCGAATTGGATCGGCGAAAGGGGAAGGTAATGCAGGCTGACCACGACTTCAGAGACGATCAGACTGCAGACAATCACCCACATCAAGTGCCATTCCCGCAATCGAAGATAAAGTGACCGAGAGATCACCAATACGGCACCAATGCTTAATAACGGCAGCTGTAAGTAGAGACGCAAGTTGGCTGAATAAACAACAATAGCTAATAATATAAAAAGGGCAAAAGATAATCCAGTCAAGCCCACCATTGCCAATGGGTGATGGATATCATCAGCAGAAGCCAGGTTGTATTCTGCCACGAAGACAGCCATCAACAGAAAGCTTCCCAATCCAAAGATCACCCACCAGAAAAGTCCGCCAGTGAAGTTATTTAAAGCTACGCCAACCGCTAATGTGGTCAGCACCGGAACAATCCAATGCTGGATATAGCCCCAGCGACTCTGATTCTGTTTTTTAGAAGGATGCGATTGAATTAACCAGTCCACTCCCGCAGCAGCCAAAACAACAGTCAGGGCAGTGATGCTGGTATTATAATCCAGGGAAAATTCAATTAAGATCCCCAGAACCGTGAACGCGAGCAGCTGCTTGGGAAAAGAAATGACCTGGGTTAAAGCGAAAGCCAGCATAATGGCTGCAGCCACAATAGACAGACGGTTAACATCAGGCAAGGAGTCTCGCAATCGCATGGCATCATTTTACCATGAGCCGCTTGACACCTCACAGATGACCATCCCATTTGATAATTTGTTATTAAATGAAGTGATCATCAGATAATGCGTTATCAATAGCAATGAAAATAGCCATTCACAGCCTAATGTGGTAAAATTTATAGTTGTATGAACACAAGTTCTGATATTAAAATTGAAAAACCAAAAATCATAGATGCCCTCATTTCGGGGTTCAACACTGTCGCAAGCAAGCCGTATTTGATACTGCTGCCTATCATTGTTGACCTCATTTTATGGTTTGGTCCAACATGGCGGGTAGATGAGTATTTTAAGCCCTTGCTGCAAAGCTTATCAAATTTACCTGGTCTGGATACACCTGAATATATTGAACTCATGCAAGAGAATCAAATCCTCTGGCAGGATCTGTTCAAGAATTTCAATCTTGCCATTACGCTGCGTACGCTGCCAATTGGTGTCCCCAGCTTGATGGTCGCGAAGGCCCCGATCCTGAATCCTCTTGGAACACCGATGACGATCAACCTGGAAACCGGTCTACAAGTCTTTGGGGTCTGGTTGATTTTTCTTATATTAGGCTTCTTCCTTGGCAGTGTTTATTTTCAGAACATTTCTATGCAAGTCATTGATGATAATAAAGATAAACGGTTTAGCAATCTGATCTATTCATTTCTACAAATTATCATTATGCCGATCTTACTAGTCATCATTCTGGTATTGTTGAGCATTCCCTCCATGTTCATCATCACCTTGCTCAGCATCGTCAGCCCAGGTATGGGCGACTTTGCCCTGCTGGTTGCAGGTGGTGTCATTTTATGGATCATCATGCCGTTGATCTTTACCCCCCATGGGATTTTCCTCTTTAAACAAAATCTCATCGCTGCCATGATGACCAGCATTAGCGTTGTGCGAATTTCTATGGGGAGGACTGCCTGGTTCATCATTCTGAGTTTTGTGCTTATCCAGGGTCTTGATTACCTCTGGCAGATCCCTAATGTTGATAACTGGCTGTTGATCGTGGGCATCTTTGGGCATGCTTTCATCGTCACAGCAATAATCGCTGCATCTTTCCATTACTTCATTGATGCAACGAAATTCACCCAGACGGTCATGAATAACCGATTGAAATCAACATAATTGAACCACAATAAATAAGAAGAAAACGGAGCATTTAGTTTGGCAAAAGAACCTCTTACTTATGATGCAAATGATATCCAAGTCCTTGAAGGCTTGGAAGCTGTCCGCCGCCGCCCCGGCATGTATGTGGGTGGGACTGATTTAAAAGCCCTTCACCACCTGATCTATGAGGTCGTTGATAACTCAATTGATGAAGTCCTCGCCGGATCATGCAACCGGATAGATGTAGAGATTAATGAAGATGGAAGCGTCACGGTAACAGATAACGGGCGAGGTATCCCGGTAGGTCCGCACCCTGAAAAGAAGATCTCCGCATTAGAGGTTGTGATGACAACACTCCATGCGGGTGGGAAGTTTGGTGGGCGGAGTTACAAGGTGTCCGGCGGGCTGCATGGTGTCGGCGTTTCAGCAGTCAATGCGCTCTCCGAATGGTGTGAGGTGCGCGTTTACCGTGATGGGAATGTCTACTTCCAACGGTACGAAAAAGGTATCCCACAGGCGCCGGTTAAAGCCATTGGGAAAGCGTCAAAATCACAAATAGGGACAACCACGACCTTTAAATTTGACCCAACGATCTTTAAAGGTGATTTCACCTACAAGTTCGAAACCCTTGCCCAGCGATTCAGGGAAATGGCATTCATTACGCGTGCTGTGACGATCAATTTAATCGATAAACGGGATGGCAAAGAAATTGCCTTTTACTTCGAGGGCGGGATATCTTCTTTTGTGAAGTACCTGAACCGCAATCGAGATCCTCTGCACGATGTGATCTTCGTTGAGAAAGAAATAGATAATATTGGTGTTGAAGTCGCCATCCAATATACGGATTCATATTCCGAATCAGTCTATGCTTTTGCCAACACAATCAACACGATTGATGGCGGCACACATCTAACGGGTTTGCGAATGGCATTGACACGTTCCATTAATGATTACGCCCGAAAGAACAGCCTTTTAAAGGATGCGGACAGCAATTTCTCAGGCGAGGATACCCGCGAAGGTCTCACAGCAATCGTCAGCATCAAACACCCTGACCCGCAATTTGAGAGTCAGACAAAAGTCAAACTGATGAACACCGAGGTTCAGACCTATGTTCAGCAGGTTGTGAATGATGGATTCAGCAGTTTCCTTGAACAAAATTCATCCACAGCCAAGAAGATCATCCAAAAATGTCTGACATCTGCACGCGCTCGGGTTGCTGCCCGTAAAGCACGGGACCTCGTCTTCCGGAAGTCAGCTTTGGAAAGCCTGACTCTACCGGGTAAGCTCGCTGACTGTTCTGAGAGAAATCCAGAAAAGACTGAACTCTATATTGTTGAGGGTGAGTCAGCTGGTGGTTCTGCAAAACAAGGCCGTGACCGCCATTTCCAGGCGATCCTGCCTTTGCGCGGTAAGATCCTGAACACTGAGCGAGCACGGCTGGATAAAATCTTGAATAACAACGAAATCAAATCATTGATCTCCGCTCTGGGCACCGGCATTGGAGATAATTTCTCTACTGAAGGCCTGCGCTACCATCACATCGTAATCATGACGGATGCGGATGTGGACGGCGCACACATCCGGACACTCCTGTTAACGTTCTTCTTCCGCTATATGCAGGCCCTGATCGAAGAGGGACACTTATACATTGCGCAGCCCCCCCTTTACTTGATTTCGCACGGTAAAGCAAAAGACTATGTTTACACCGAGGACGAACGAGAGGATTTGACCAAAGAAATCACTTCCAGCGGCGGCAAGTTCTCCCTGCAGCGCTATAAGGGCCTCGGTGAGATGAACCCTGTGCAGCTCTGGGACACCACCATGAACCCTGATAACCGGACCCTCCTGCAGGTGAACATCGAAGATGCTGCCGAGACTGACCGTACCTTTGACATGCTTATGGGCGCCAAAGTCCCCCCGCGGCGGCGCTTCATCCAGACCCACGCAAAAGAGGTCCGGAATCTGGATATCTAATTGATATAGTAAAACAGATGAATCAAAGGCTGCATATGAAGAAGTGCAGCCTTTTTTGATTCCATGACCGCTGGTCAGCTTGACCAGTCAAATATGATAAAATTTAACTTTGTTCATTTGATACTTTCACGCCATCAGAAAACCCTCATGAATGCATTTTTCGCAACGATCAGAATCTCGTTCCGCCGCCAGCTTACCTACCGCGCCGCTAACCTATCGGGGCTGGCAACCAACCTCATGTTTGGTTTCTTTCGCGCGTCCGTATTGATCGCCTTATACCAGGAAGAGACATCCATCAATGGCCTGAGCATCCAGGGGGCAATCACCTATGCCGGGCTGACCCAGGCGTTGATCGGCTTTTTGAGTTTCTTTCACTGGTATGAAATGATGCACACAGTCTACGATGGACAGATTGGTTCTGACCTGCTAAAACCACTTAATTTCTTCCTTTATTGGTTGGGCGTGGATACAGGGCGAGCTTTGGGGTCATTCCTCATCCGCAGCCTGCCCCTCTTTTTAGTTTTTACATGTTTTTACGATATTGTCCTGCCCCAATCCCTCCTGCAGTGGGGCGCTTTTATCCTTTCAATGATCCTCGCGCACCTGATCAGCTTCGCCTGGCGTTTCATGGTCAACCTGGCGGCGTTCTGGACACCCAATGCCCTCGGTATCGGCCGCTTCGCTTTTGGGTTGAGCTGGATATTCTCCGGTTTCTTCATGCCGCTGGCACTCTTCCCGGAGTGGCTGGCAGAAATCTGCCAGGTGACGCCCTTTGGCGCGACGGTTTATATCCCCATCCAGGTCTTTTTGGGGGCAGGTTCAGGAGAATCACTGCTGAATTACCTGCTGATCCAGGTATTCTGGGTTGTCACATTGGTTTTATTGGATCATCTCATCCTGGCACGCGGCGTCAGGAAACTGGTCATCCAGGGAGGTTGATATGCGGCGTTCACTCTCCCTCCTGTTCAGGCTGTTGCGGATCCAAATCCGTTCGCAACTCCAATACCCAACCTCCTTCATCCTGGAAGTGATTGGTAACACCGTTGTGATGGGATCGTTCTTCGTGGTGTTTGCCCTAACACTCAGCCGGTTTGAGAACATTGGCGGCTGGACACTCGGTGAAGTCGCTTTCATCTGGGGAATCACTGAGTTCAGCTTCGGGATGATGGACATGGTCTTCAGCGGATTTGATTACGACGCGTTCGGTCCAATGGTGCGGAAAGGACAGTTTGATCAGCTCCTCCTCCGCCCTGTAAACATCACGCTCCAGGTGTTGGGATCCAGGTTCGTCCTGCGCAACCTCGGCAAGATCATGGAAGGGTTGATCATTTTCCTTTATGGACTGAGCCAGATTGAAGCCCACTGGACGGTATTTAAAGTCCTCTATATCCCCATCCTTTCTATCAGCCAGGTCCTTTTCTTCGGCAGCCTGTTTATCATCGGTGCAACGACAACCTTCTGGACCATGGAACGCCTGGAGATCCTGAACATCTTTACCTATGGGGGGAGCGAGATCATGTCATATCCGATGCACATCTTTCCCCGCGCCATCCGGCTGGTTTTCACATTCCTGGTGCCCGCCATCTTCTTGAGCTACTTCCCTACCGTCTTCATCCTTGGGAAAACAGACCCGCTGAATGCTCCCGAGTTTACAGCTTTTCTGGCGCCGTTTGTGGGGATCGCCATGCTGTTGATCGCATTAAGATTCTGGCGCTTTGGCGTTCGGAACTATCAGAGTACAGGAAGTTAACCAATGGAACCCATCATCCAAGTCAACCAACTCGCAAAATCATTCAAGGTTTACCGAGACCACAAAGGCTATTTCGGCGCGCTGATAAACCTATTTGACCGCAAATATGATTTGATAAAAGCGGTTGACAAGATCAGCTTTAAGATCTATCCCGGCGAACTGGTTGGTTATATCGGGCCAAACGGCGCTGGCAAATCAACCACAATCAAGATGCTCACCGGACTGCTCGTACCGACTGCTGGTGAATTGACGGTTAATGGATATATCCCCTGGAAGGAACGCAAGGATTACGTTAAAGATATCGGGGCGGTCTTTGGTCAGCGGACGACACTCTGGTGGGACCTGCCATTGACGGATTCATTTGACCTCCTCAAACGTATTTATGAGATTCCTGATGAAACCTTCTCCAAGAACTACAACCTCTTCCGTGAGATCCTTGCCCTGGATGAATTCATGAAGATACCGGTCAGAGGACTCTCGTTAGGTCAACGCATGAGGGCAGACCTCTGCGCTGCCTTCCTGCACAATCCCAGCCTGGTCTTTCTGGATGAGCCAACGATCGGTCTGGATGTGGTGGCGAAGCAGCGGATCCGTGAATTTATTACATATATCAACCAGGAAAAACACACGACCATCCTGCTGACAACACATGATATCTCAGATATATCTAAGCTATGCGAAAGAGTCTTGATTATTGACCATGGAAAGATCCTCTTCAATGGAAAACTGGACGCCCTATTGTCAGAATTTGGGGGAAAACGGATCTTGAGTGTGGATTTTGCAGAACACTACCCCGAACCACTCCTAGATGGCGCGCAGATCATTCAGCGGAACGGCAACAAGGTCATCTACAGTTTCGAGCGAAAAACGATCTCTGCATCCAAATTGATCAACCAGCTCTCCAGTAAGTACCGGATCAGCGACCTGGAAGTCCGCGATCAACCTATTGAAGACACGATCCGGCGGATCTATGAAGAGCGGCTGCTGTATAATCATTCATATGGCAAGGAAAATCCTCCATCTTGATCTGGATGCGTTCTATTGCGCTGTAGAAGAGCTGCATGACCCAACGTTGAAGGGGAAGCCTTTTGCAGTCGGCGGCAAGGCTGACCAGCGTGGCGTCGTTGCTTCCTGCTCCTATGCTGCCCGGCAGTTTGGTATCCATTCTGCCATGCCAATGAGCTGGGCACTGCGCCTATGTCCTGACCTGATCGTGATCTCCGCCAGTCACGGCAATTACAGCGAGGTATCCAAACAGGTCATGGCACTGATTCAAATCTCTCCGTTTTTTGAACAAATCTCCATTGATGAAGCGTTTCTTGAGGTGTCAGACCTACCCGATCCTTTGTTCAAGATCGCCCAGGACCTGCAGCACCGCGTGAATCGGGAACTGCGCCTCCCCATCTCCATCGGTGGGGCAGCCAATAAACTGGTTGCAAAAATCGCTAATGACTGGGGAAAATCGCAAAAGAAAGGGACAGAACCGCCAAATACAATCACCATCATCCCGCCAGGTGAAGAAGCCTCCTTCCTGGCTCCCCTTCCTGTGCAATCCTTATGGGGTGTGGGACCAAAGTCTGCCCAAAAGCTGGCAGAAGTTGGGATCACCACCATCGGAGGGTTGGCAAACACGCCAGATGACACACTTGAGATGCTCTTTGGACAGTACGGCCCCGACCTGCGAAAGCGAGCAATGGGGATTGACAACCGCCAAATTGAGACCGGACATGAGGTGAAATCTGTCAGTAATGAGGTTACTTTCGTCAGAGATCTGACGGATGAAGAACAGCTCCTGCAGTGCTTCCGCAGCCTTTCTGAACAGGTTGGGAGGCGGCTGCGGAAAACATCCCTGGCAGGGACAACGGTACAGATCAAACTGCGCTGGTCAGACTTCACCACCATCACCCGCCAGGCAACCCTTCCCAACCCAACAAATCTGGATCTGGAAATTTATAATGAGGCTGTCTCTCTGTTCAAGGCAAATTGGACACCTAAAAGACCTGTCCGTTTGATTGGCGTTGGCGTTAGCAACCTGGGACCACCTGTACACCAGCTCTACCTCTGGGGGAATGAACATCAGAAAGAAGCGGACCTGCTCAATGCGGTTGACGATTTACGCAAGCGGTACGGTAGGGGCATTATTAAACGTGCACAGACATTATCAAATCATGAAGGCGGCAAGGAACCTGAGGAGGACGATTCTTGATCACCCTGC
>Ga0075123_10000498_pt1 | contig 20659 bp, 16 predicted proteins | sample AntAceMetag02UKX_FD_69808 | JGI IMG/M metagenome (GOLD analysis project Ga0075123, IMG submission 69808) | Saline lake microbial communities from Ace Lake, Antarctica - Antarctic Ace Lake Metagenome 02UKX | ecosystem: Environmental > Aquatic > Non-marine Saline and Alkaline > Saline | place... | reverse complement strand
TATTTTCTTATTTTGTCCCATGGCAGCCTCCATTTATTCAATTTATAGTTTATTCTTTATTTTAAGACTATAAAATAATTATGAAAGTTTTAAACTATATTAAACATACGGACTGTTGGAATAGTTACTTGAAATCAATCATAAATTCATCTTATATTTTAAAAATTTTTTGACAATATTATTTCATACCCTATTCATCCGCAATTAAAATACTGATCGGCTTCAGCGGCTCAATATTTGAACAGATAATCTGAATCGTCGATGAGATGGGAACAGCGAGGATCATTCCAATCGGTCCCCATATAAATCCCCAAAAAATTAAAGAGACAATAATTACCAGTGGACTCATATTCAAGCTTTTCCCCATTATAGCAGGGTCGAGAATATTACCCCAGGTCAACTGAATTAAAATGAGTAACAGCCCGATCCACAGTGCCGGGAAAAAACCACCAAATTGAAAAATAGCCACTAAGATCGGCGGAAATGTGGCGACTACAGAGCCGATGTTTGGAATAAAATTTAATAAAAATGTTAATAACCCCCAAATCCAGGCGAAATCGACGCCAAAAATTAGTAATACAATTGTTGCACAAAATCCTGTTCCCAGGCTTATCAGTATTTTAGCAAAAAAATACTTTTGAACGCCTTTGTTGATATTTTCCAACACACGGTAAATTGTTTCAGATTTTTCTCCTGGAAAGGCTTTACCGATATTGGTAACGAGATGTTCCCTGCCCAGCATAATGTAAACTGTAAACAACAAAATTAAAAATAAATTAGCTAAAAAATTAATAAAAGAACCCACACTTGATGATAAAATTGACGGCAATGATAATTTCTGCAATAAAGCAGCCCAGTCAATTTGAGTGTAATATTGTTGCACTTGTTCCTGGGGGATTTCCAGTCCTTTGATAATACTCAGATATAAATCATTGAATTTTTCCTGGTATTTTGGGAATTCAGTCGAAAATGCATTTATGTTAGAATAGATAACTAAACCGATAAGGTAAAAAACCACGAAAGTGATTATTAAAACAAGAAAAATGGCAACAAATTTAGGAATTTTGATTCGGCGCATTAATTTGAGCAGCGGTTCAAAAATATAAGATAGGAACAGTGCAATAAAAAGCGGTTTAAAAACCGATTGCAAGAGATGCAGAATAAATCCGACTGCTATTAAAACAAGTATCGCTAAAGATATTTTAACGGTTTTGCTATCTTGAAAACCTGAAATTTGTTTTTGCTGTTCTCTTTTTTTCATAAAGAATAATATTTCACAAAAATAGGATAATCTGAAATATTGTTATGCACTTAATATTGAACGATAAATATAATAATATATTTTTTTAATGTCAAGATGAATCTCTGATTAAGTTAAAAAAATGTTACATTTTGAAACTATGAAAAAAAATTCCTTGACATTATCGAATAATTAGGATAAATTGTAAAATTATTTTTTAACCAAAATTATTCAAAATTCACTACAGAGACGCTAAGCCGCAAAAAATCAACAAGATAAATGAACTGTTAATAAAAATATGAGTTTTGTTAAAATAGTTTCTATATTATTTTAGATGTTAACTCTTAAACATTCAAAACTTTGCACTCTTCGAGCACTTCGCGTCCTCTGCGTCTTTGCGGTGAAATATTTATTCAGGCTAAATATTTCTACTATCACTGATCCTAAACTCGAAAGGTTTTCTAATGGAAAAAGCACCTGGTTCTAATTTTTCAAAATCTTATGTTTATTTTGTGGCATATTTAGCTCTTGTTTTCATTAGCATTGCAGCGATGGCAAGTTATTTTGCTTATGATTGTATTGGGCCTCTTACGCCACTGTTGAAAGAAAAAATGAATTTGTCATCAACTCAAGTTTATTTCCTTTACAGTATTTATTCAATCCCTGTGATTTTTTTCGTTGTGTTTGGTGGAATATTAGCCGATAAATTGGGTGCCAAGAAGTCAGCAATTTTGTTCACCGCTATTTTCACACTGGGCACAGTATTAACTGCAAGCGAAAATTATGTCATCATGCTTGTAGGCAGGTTTCTTTTTGGCATTGGAGCCGAATGTTATTACGTCGTGATGAGTAAAGTATTAGCCAAGTGGTTTAAGGGTAAGGGATTAGCAATGGCATTTGGTATCAATTTATTCCTCTGCCGGGCTGGAACTTACGCAGCATTTTTTGGACTGCCATGGTTAGCTGAAAATTATACTCTTAGCTCTGCGCTCTGGATTGTAGCAGGAATCAACATTTTCGGACTGGCAGTAACTTTCCTTTATGGATTATTGGATAGTTATGGTGAAAAGAAAAAAATTGTATCCTTTGTCGAAGAAAATGATGATGAAGAATTTCATCTTCTCGATGCTTTCCGTCTTCCTTTAGCTTTCTGGGTTATCAGTCTGCTTTGTGTTACCTATTATTCAGCAATTTTTCCGTTTCAGGGAGCGGCAACCGATTTTTTTACTGAACGATATGGAATGAATCATGTTGCTGCTGGCAGACTTGCCGGTACAATAATTCTCATTTCAATGCTCAGTACCTGGTTTTTTGGCGCTATTGTTGATAAAATTGGTAAGAGAGCCACCATGATGATCATCGGTTCATTAGCAATGATTCCCTGTCACGTATCAATGGCATACACAAACATTACTCCCTGGATACCAATGATCGTTCTCGGATTTTCATTTTCACTTGTCCCGGCTGCTCTTTGGCCAGCACTGCCACTTATGGTAAAGGAAAAACAACTGGGCACAGCTTATGGTGTCATCGCTATGGTACAAAATATTGGATTATTTGCATTTCCGCTCGCCGTTGGCGTCATTCGTGACAGGACAGGAAGTTACAATCCAGCGATGATAATGTTTGCCGGACTTGGTGTTTTAGGTCTTATTTTTGCTTTCTGTCTCAAAGCAATTGAATCAAAAGGCGGGCATTATCTTGAAAAAGCGTAACCCAGGTGGCAGATGCAGCAACAGTCGGAAGGATACTATATTAAACTCATTTCTGCTGCAAATGCTATTTTTTACAATAATACAGAATTATATTTTTTATTTTTGTTCTGTGGACTGTTCAATTCTGTGGGTTAAATATTGTCACTTTATTAAATCATAAGAGCAACGTCAAAAACAAACAGGAGCATAAATGAAAAATCCTGAACTACAAAAAATCCTTAACAATAAAAAAGACAAGATTCATCTTGTTAGTCCGGCAAAAAATGGAAATATTCCAGTTGTTGCGGTATCGGGGATTTCTCTGGCTGAAGCCTGGGAAAATGCCATGATCGGACTTTATAGCTACGGCTGTGAAATTCGTACCCAATATGATGCCAAAGACAAAGACGGCAATTATCTCGATTTACCAAGCAAAGACTGTTCTGTTTTAATCTCCATTGAACAGCCAGCTTCCGAACCAATGATCCACATGGGTGGTATTCCCGGCGGTTTTGAGGATCTGGAAGAATATGTGCAGGAAGTTCGAGACGGAATAAAAGACCACTGGATCCGTGATCCGCTTGATCCGGAGGATACTAAATGGCAATACACATATCACGGCAGACTTTTTTGTTATGAAGTCCCATTAAATTTATACGATGAATTTTTATGTCAATTGCCGAAGGAGGAAAAGAAGAGATTTTTAGAGCGTGAAACCGCTCATTTTTTATTAGATCATGATTATGTCAAAATTGTTGAAAAAGAAATTCAAGGTCAAAAGCAAAAAATTGTGCAGATCGATCAGATTAAATATGTAATTGAAAAATTATCAAAACAACCGTTTACGCGACAGGCACAGGCGATCACCTGGCAGCCCTATATGGATACCGATATTTACGACCCCGCCTGTCTGCAAAGTATGTGGTTCAGAATTCTTGAAAATGAAAATGGTGAACAGACATTGAATATGAACATTCGTTTCCGCAGCCGGGACGCTTACGATGCCTCGTTCATGAATTGTTTTGCGTTCATTCATGTAATGGAATATGTGGCAAAAGAAGTCAGTGATCGCATCAGTAAAGAAGTAAAAATAGGCAGATACATTGATGAATCCGATTCTTTTCATATTTATGGAAAACGAATCCCGGATTTTGAAGGTAGATTTCTGACCAATTTATTAAATCGTGATTTTTCAAACAGGACTTTCTCTCGCAAAGATGCTGAACCGTTTTTTGAAGAGCGAAGGAAAAAATTGCAGGAGATGTTTTGTTAAATATTTGAAATCAATTTGTAATTAACTACGGAAATTCCAAGCTCCAAATTACAAAATTCAAATAAATTCCAAATCCCAATATTCAATGATAGAAATGGATTTTATTTTTGTTTTAAGAATTGTAATTTAGAGATTGGAGTTTATATGAATTTTGGATTTTATTTTTTGGAATTTGGACATGAAACATATAAATATTATTAGCAGTTTATTACTTATTCTCATCCTGTTTTCTTCATGCAAGCGTCCCAAAATAAAATACGATGAAACCAAAGAAGCCCGCGGTATCTGGGTAACACGCTGGGAGTGGGCAAAACAAGAAATTATTAATGATCCGCAAGCTCAAAAAGAGCGAATTATTGAAATCTTTGATCTGATCAAAAAAGCACGATTAAATTTTATCCTGTTTCAAGTGCGCGGAAATGGGGATGCTTTTTACAGATCAAATTATGAACCCTGGTCAGATTTGCTCACAGGGAAACTAGGGAAAAATCCCGGCTGGGATCCACTTGCGTTTGCAATTGAGCAGGCTCATTTGCGCGGATTGGAACTGCATACCTGGATAAATACATTTCCAGCCTGGCGCGGGACTTCTCCCCCACCTCATACAAATCCTGAGCAAGTTTACAACGCACACCCTGAATGGATTGTCTGTGATAAAAATGGTGTACCAATGCCACTTAGTTCGCACTATGTTAATTTAAGCCCGGGAATTCCAGCGGTTCGTGATTACGTCAATAAAGTCGGTATGGATATTGTAAAAAATTATGACATTGACGGTTTTCATTTTGACTACATTCGCTATCCTGAAAAATCGTCTGATCTCGGATATTCTCAAGATGCGGTTAGCATACAATTATTTAACTCTCCCGATGAAAATCCAAAAAATTTAAATTGGGGCGACTGGCAGAGAGAAAATATCAACCAGCTTGTTAGAAAATTTTACGATGATGCTACTGCATTAAAACCGTGGCTCAGGATTTCAGCAGCCATTATTGGCAAATATAATTATAGTATCTGGAACGGCTATCATATCGTCTATCAAGATGCGCTCCAGTGGATCAAGGAGAAAAAAATTGATTTTATTGTCCCGATGATCTATTGGCAAACAGACCATGCTACCGCACCATTTGGCAAGATCACTAAAGACTGGCTAAAAAATTATGTTCACGCAAGGTACATTTTTCCCGGAATGTCCATTAATAGATTGGGCACAAAAAACTGGTCTGTAGATGAAGTTTTGAAACAAGCAACCATTACACGAAAAAATGGTGGAAACGGTATGGTATTTTTCAGTTTTTCCGGGTTGGAAAAAGCCATGTCCCGGTTAAAAAATGATGGTTTCCAATATTTTGCCAATTTTCCGCCAATGGGTTGGAAAGATAATCAGCCACCTATGGACCCGAGTAATCTAAAAGCACAGTTTCTCAAATCTGGGAAAGTTATGTTGGAATGGGCGCCTCCGGACAGTACGCTGGAGCCAACAAATATTCGCCGCTACAATATTTTTCGCTCAGAAGTCAGTCCTGTGGATATTACAAAAGCAACAAATCTCATTCATATTACGGCGAGTCCAGTATTATTTTTTATAGATAATTCCATCAAAATTAATCGCACCTATTTTTATGTAGTAACTGCATTGGATAGAGTGAATAATCAGAGTCCGCCATCTAACGAAGTGAAATTAACTGTGCCAAAAATTGTTAAACGGGATAGCAGTGAAGTTTATTATACCTTAAAGGATTAATAATTGCATTCTAATTATTTAAATAAAATATTCCGATCAGCTTTTTTGTTATATTTATTTTTTTCATTATTCAAGTTTCAACTTTTTGCTCAAAGTAATGAATGGTTTGTTTACAACTCAAAGAATTCCGGAATCAAAGACAATTTTGCTTTATCCCTTACTTTTGACAAAAAAGGAAATACCTGGATAGGAACAAAATACAGTGGGCTGGTTAAATTCGATGGAATAAAGTGGGAAATTTTTATGCCGGATAGTTCCATTCAACCACATTCCAATTATAATTCAAATCGTTTGTTTTCTGGGCCGCAATATAACGCATTTTATGCGATTACCATAGATGAAAATGATATCAAATGGATAGGCACAAAAATTGGCGGATTAGTAAAATTTGATGGTGTGGAATGGACAGTTTTCAATACCAAGAATTCCCCACTTCCTAATGATTACGTCTGGTCAGTCGTTCTTGATAAAAATGCTGATAAGTGGATGGGAACTATTGGAGGGGGAGTTGCAAAATTTGATGGTATTAACTGGACAATCTATAACACTGAAAATTCAGAACTTCCACATAATGATGTTTATACAATTATTATTGATAATAAAAATAATAAATGGATTGGGACAGCAGGGGGGCTGGCAAAATTTGATGGCTCAAGCTGGGAAATTTACAATAGTAGTAATTCGGAATTACCTGTAAACACTATTTGGGCAATAGCTATTGATTCAGAAAATAATAAATGGATTGGCACTAACGGTGGTGGTCTGATAAAATTTGATGGATCAAATTGGTATTCCTACAGCATAATAAATTCAGGAATTCCTGACAATAACATCATCTCCATTTCAATTGATTCAAATAATAATAAGTGGATCGGAACATTGCATGAAGGACTCATAAAATTTGACGATTTTAGCTGGCAACTTTATAATAGTGACAACTCTGAGCTTCCGGATAATACAATATGGGATATTAAGATTGATAAAAAGGAAAATATCTGGATCGGAACCAACTTAGGGCTCGCTTTAATTCGCACAAATATAACAGGATTTGACGGTACTAATTTTCAGAATTTTGAAAAACCTTTACAGTTTATTCTTGATCAAAACTATCCCAATCCTTTTAAGTTGGACACTACTATTCGTTTCAAAATATTTCAAAAATCACAAGCGGCTATTTCCATCTATAACATTCAGGGAAAATTTATAAAAAAATTAATTAAAGATGAGTATTTTCCCGGTTCATATTCTGTCTTCTGGAATGGTAAAGATGAGAATGGCATTAAAATGCCATGCGGAACTTATTTTTGTCTTATGAAGTCCAAAGCCAATACTATAACTCGCAAGATAGTTCTGTTAAGATGAAGAAAGATCATTTAATTATTGCAATTGTCAATTGCGGTGAATAGTTACTAAAAATTAAACATAAACTTAGGAGGAACCAAATGAGTAAAAATCGAACGATTTTTGTATCTCTTTTTCTGGCAACGTTAACTATCTTTTTATTATCATGTCAAGGAGGAAAACAACAAATGTTCAATTCGGTAAATGATCTGGTAACTGTAATGCAGAAACACACGCCTGTTCAAATTCTGGGTGATCAAAATGGCGCTATGCTGGCAATAACTCCTGAATACGGCGGTAAAATAATTGCCATGTCGATTGATGGCGTAAATGGAAAAAATTTGATCTGGCCCAATCCTCAGATCGGTACTGATGAATTCTGGAGCGGTGAGAAACGAAATTGGAACCTGGGAGGCGCTCGCACCTGGATTGCGCCAGAGTCGGATTTCTATTTAGATGCTCAAAACAAGTGGTTTGTGCCTTACGAAATGGATCCGGGCAATTATAAACTCATCCGCCATAAAGGGAATGAATTGGTCTGTGCCAGTGAATTTGAAATTAACAATGTAAAAGAGCAAAAATTTCATGTTCAAATTACCAGAACTATTAAGCTGATGGATTCATATCCCGATTTTGCGGATAAGGATTTGAAATATGTCGGGATGAAATTCACACATGAGTTGAAAAATTTATCAGATAAAACCATTGGCAAAGATGTCGGCTATATGGGACTCTGGAGTCTCATTCAACTGGACCCGGCTGGCACCATGATCATTCCCATTAAAAAAGACCCGGCTCATGACAATATTGCTCTGCGCGATTATGGTCCAACTAATTTTAATTCTGTCCCACCAGAAAGATTGACGATTACGGATGATTGGGTTGCTGTTAAAATTGATGGTGAGTATCGCTGCAAACTTGGTTTTGCTCCCTGGGCAGTTAAGAATGGAATCGCTTTTTTGCGTTATGAAAAAGGAATCGACAAAGGAATCCTTTACCTGAAAGAATTTGAAGTTGAACATGAAGGCATCTATCTTGATCATCCATGGGAAAAAATTTATGACTACGGCGACGCCATTCAAATGTACAACGATGATGGACGCCTTGGTGGTTTCTGCGAAATTGAATGTCACGGTCCGGCAAAGGAACTTGCGCCCAACGAAACACTAAGTCATACTGTTACTTTTTCAATTTTTTCGGGAAAGCTTGAACAACTAAAGGAGATTATCGGGAGTAAATTGGAAGTAAATATGGATGAAGTGAAGCTGTATTAAGAGGCAGAGCGCATGGCGCATAGAGCAAAGCGTTTTACAATTCATGTCTTTTTTTTATCATTAATTTTTGTACAGACAACAATTCGCTTTGCTCTATGCCAACATCCAATCTTAAAAAATAAACTAATATCAACCCGGGAAGTGAAAAAACGCTCACAATCGTTAAAGCCCAATGCAACCCAATATTATCTGCAATGGCGCCAACTGGAGTCATTAGCAATCCAGCTATCCCCCAGCCTAAACCCATCATCACGGCTGACATAAAACTGGCATTGTTCGGAGCAAGCCGCTGTCCCAGAATTATATTTACCGGAATTGATGATGAGAGAAAAAATCCCATTAGACCTAAAAACGGAAATCCCCAAATAGAAGGCAAATTTAAAAAAGTTAGTGCAAATGGAACAATAAAAATAAATGAAGCCATTAATAATTTTCTCGAACCGAGGCGGTCAAAAACATATCCTCCAATTAATATTCCTAATACAGAAAAAATTTGAAAAACAGCTAATCCAACTGCACCAAAAAAAGTTGATCTTCCCAGGGAAGTTAAATAGAGCGGAATGAATCCAGAAAATGCCAGAATAATCGTTGCCCTGATAACAACGATCAAGTAAAGATTCAGTACCAGCGATGCATTTGATTTAATAAGATTTTTAATTAATGGAACAACAGCAGAATTTGATGTAACTATTGTTTGTCCCATCAAATAACGATAGGAATATAAAAATAGCAGCAAAACAGGGATGATGGTAATAATTGTTGATTTCAATCCAAATTGAGTTGTAAACGGTATTATAAACACCAACCCCACGGTCACTCCCAAAGCACCTGCCGTGTTAAAAATGGACATTGCCAACCCTTTTCTGTTGTTGCCTAGGGTGCCGACCATAGCTGCCGCCTGCGGATGAAAAATGGCTGTTCCAATTCCGCTCATGCACAAAATTAATAACAAAGTCCAATATTGATTCACCCAGCCGATAAGAGCCATGAAGGTCCCTGCCAATACAGGGCCGATCAAGACAAAATAATTACGTTTCATTCTATCAGCGACAAGTCCTGCAATTGGTTGCAACAACGAATTGGATATCGAAAAAATGGAAATCAATAATCCCGCCGATGCTAATGATATGTCCAGTCTAATAACGATTATTGGCAATAAGGGCGCTAAAAATCCATTATAAAAATCATTAACAAAATGTCCGCATGTTGCCAGAAATAGATTTTTTTTCCAGGTTACTTTTTCTTCGGTTATTGATGGTGATAATGTTGTTGCTGAAATACTTTTCATTCGACTTAATTTTTTGATAAAAGATGAGTAATTATTCAACTTGTGATGAGTAATTTTCAGCCGCTAACAAAATCGCTCCAACAATTCCTGCATCATTGCCCATCTGCGCTCTGACAACTTTCAAATGCTGGGTGATTGCTTTTATTGAAAATTGTTTCACAGATTTTTCAATCTGTTGAATAAACTCGTCTCCTGCTTCTGCTACGCCGCCGCCAATTATTACAACTTCAGGATCAATTACATTGGAAATACTTGCAATGCCAGCACCAAGGTATTCGCATGTTTCATTTATTGTTTCCTGGGCGAGACCTTCGTTCATTTTTGCCTTCTCAAATATAAACTCAGTGCTCAACTTATTAATATCATAAGCTAATCCTAAACGTTTCAATTTTTTTCGATACCTTGTTACCATTGCAGGCGCTGAGGTGTAAGCCTCTAAACATCCTTTATTTCCACAATGGCAGCGTTTTCCGTTGTGTTCAATAATAATATGCCCCACTTCGGCTGCTGAATAATGCTCTCCTCGCAACACTTGATTGTTAATTAAAATTCCTCCACCGATTCCAGTCCCGAGAGTAAGACAGAGAATATTTTTGTGACCTTTGCCGGCTCCTTTTCGAGCCTCTGCCAGCGCCATTACATTTGCATCGTTATCAGCCCATGTTGGCAGATCATATTTTTCTTCTATTGTTTTCTTTATCAGCGCTTCTGTCCAATTTGGTAAGTTTGGTGTATTACCTCGAAGCTGCCCCTTTTCAAAATCAATGCTTCCAGGACTGCCCACTCCGATAGCTACTATTTTTTCTTTACGCTTATCGGCTTCTTCCTGCAATTCATAAACGGAAGCAAAAATATTTTCAAATATTTTCTCTTGAGACTGGTCAGCTTGTGAAGGTCGGCTCAATTTAATAATAATTTCTCCATCTTCAGTTCCCAGGGCATATTTCAAATTTGTCCCCCCGAGATCCAACCCAATAAATAAATCCATAAATTCTTCCTATTTTTTTGTTTTGCATTATCTATTTCATTTGTATTAATGAGCTTCTTAACTCAAAAGGATTTTCTTTACTTTTTTTTCCTCTCACCATTTTGCTTAATGCATCAAACATTTTTTTAACAATTCTATATCGAGCCACGTTATCTGGCAATGGATATTTGCGTTTATTTTCCAACAAAGATATAAAAGGCTTTACAATTTGTTTAAGTGGAATATTGTTCCCATTTTCTTTTTGAAATACCCAGGCTGCATGCAAAGCAGCTCCGAGTGCAGCAGCCTCTCCCTGTACCGGCACAACTTCTGTCTCAAAAATATCTGCAATTGTCTGGCGCCATACTTCTGATTGTGACAATCCGCCTGTTAGTCTGATTTCTTTAGCCTGAACCGACATTTTCTGGAATCCGCTGTACAAATTGAGAATGTGACCTTCGAGTACTGCTCGGCACAGGTACAATTTCTTGAAATCTCCAGGATTAAATCCAAAATAAAATGGAGCAGCCAGGGGCAAATCAGGTGTTCGCTCTCCCCCGAACCAGGGAATTATTAACCTGCCATTACATCCCGGATTCACCTGTTTCACAATTTCATCGAATTGCAGGTGCGATAGATCGTATTGTTTTAAAACAGTGTTGTAACCATTAGCAAGATTGGAAACACATAATAATGAAAAGTAATTTCCTGTACTGTCACAAAAACAAGCAATTTCTCCATCGGGATCAAAAAATGCTTTTTCTAAAAATGAATATGCCGTACCGCTTGTACCAAGACTGATGGTTACAATCCCCGGGCTGACATTTCCTGTTCCTACTGCGCCATACATATTATCACCACAACCGGCATCGATTCGGCATTGCGGATTGAAACCAAATCGCTCCACTAATTTTTTTGAAATATTTCCAATAGACCGATCTGATGGCAACACAGCCGGCAATTTATTTTTCAAATCAGGCGATATTTTTTGAATAATTTTATTGGACCAAATTTTCTTTTCCGGATGCCATAGCGCCATTCCTGATGTATCTCCTGGCTCCATCACCCGAACACCATTATCTTTGCCCCCAGTTAGATACCAATTCACAAAATTATGAACAAGAAACAATGTTCTTGTTTTTTGGAAAGCATCCGGCTCATGTCTTGCAAAATGGTATATTTTTGACGCTGTGTAACCTGTGCGCTGCGTGTTCCCGACTTCAGCGATCATTTGGCTATGCCCACCAACTGCATTAGTAAGCAAATCACATTCTTTTTGTGTCGAAAAATCATTCCACAATTTGCTTTTAGAGCGTGATAAATTTCCTTTTTCGCCCAAACAGACTAAACCATGTTGCTGTCCTGAAACAGAAATTGATTTAATATTATAAATGGGAAAAGATGACTTCGCCAGCCTGCTGAATAACATTTCAAGAGCATCAATCCACATCAATGGATCAGATTCTGATTCACCTTCCCCGAAATTTTGTTCGACACCATTTTGAGTGTTATATTGCGGTAAATCAACATCATAGTTAACCAGATCAGTGTATAAAACTTCAGCCTTTTCCAAATCAATTAAAATTAGCTTGCAGCTTTGAGTAGAACAGTCAACACCAACAAAAAGGTTTTGCACTGTAGTGCTCCTTTCGGAATTAAAATAAATTTTAAAAATATTTTACATGCCGAAGGCAAATTTTTGGCGATAAGTCATATTGCCAAATGAAGGATCACAGGGTGGAAAATTTCTCCAGCGGTTTACCCGCATAAGAATACAATTTTCCATCCGGGGACTGTTTAATGTTGAGGAAACCATAGAAGATTGTATAACAACTCCATCAGGATCAATTACAAACCGTACAATGATTCTTCCCTTCAAACCTGGATCATTTTTTAATTCTTGTTTGTAACAATCTTGCAGCGTTCTCATGTGCGACCGCACAACTCTTATTACATCTTCCGACGATCTTTCTCTTTTTACTGCATTTGACTGCGGTAATTTTCTAAAATAACTTGATTTTACTTTTTCATATTGAACATTTCGAGCTATTGTTTCAGTTTTTGCCTTATTAAGCCGCTCCATATTTTTTACTAAATTGTTAATTTGTTTATCAGGGCTTTTACGTTCGCCTTTAAAATTAGCAATTTTTTCATAGCCCGAAATTTCTTCTAATTTTCTCAGATACCCTCTGCTGCCGTATCTTGGTATTTCAATCGCCTTCAATTTTGATAAAACTGTTGACAGATGGTCTGAATTTTTAGCTGCATACTCTATTAAATCCTGAATATATTCATAATCACTGTTTCTGCCCTTGCTTGAAATAATTCCCAACAAACCAACAGAACCAACTTCTCGTTCAAGTTCACTTCTTGAAGAAAAGCGTTTTTCTGCATTTGATTTTCTCAATGCGTCTAATTCTTCTTTTGAATAACTAGGGATTCTTTTTTCTTCCTCAGCCAAATTTCCTGTCTCTTCTAAAGGTGATAAATTGTTAATAGAATCGAAAATATTTAAATCAAAGTTTTCCACCCATTGCGCTAAACCTGTGATCATCTGGGTGTCTTGATCAAAATCCGACGATATTCTGGCTTGTTGAGATATAGCGCTTTGTTTACTGCTATCTAATAATAAATGAGCATATTGTTTCTGTATTTTGGTTATCATTTTTGAATCTATTTCAATAGATGTAATGTTTTCAAAATAAAGAATATTAATAATATTTATCACAAAAGAAAAAATTAAAATGAATAAAAATCTATAATCGATTGAACTGAAAAAATTTTTCTTAAATTCTTTAGGGAATTTCTCAATTGAATAACCGATATTCAGTTCTGCAACACTTCCACTGATATTAGAAATAGAATGCCTATTTTCATAGACATCGTTTCTGCCGGTTCCCTTGATATTGTCTTTCACTCCATACTCCAATTGTAAAACGCTGGTGAAATATCTTAATTTCAAAATATAAAGCTTAGAGTTTAAAATACGAATTTTTTTTAATAAAAGTCAAGTTAAAATCAATCAAAAATAAAATTAAAATTTTTTTTCAAATTTAAATTGAATCAAATAATCAGTCTTAAATTACAAATTTATTTTGAACAGTTCAAGCCATTAATTATTTATTAATGGCTGGTTTGTAATTCGTTTTGTTTTAATCATTATAAGCAACAAAAATTATACCATGCTATTTTGTAATTATCTTATATATTACATTTTTTAAATCTCAATATAAATAAAAATAAAATATTTTCCTTGCATTTTAAGTAAAAAAATTTATCTTATAGCGTGATTAATGATTCTGTTTATTTAGCTCAAAAACCCTCCCGAAGATTTCATGTGTAACTAAATATAGAGTATATAAAAATAATCACTACCATATATTGATGTTTCTGTTTTATAAAACCTTCGGGAGGGTACTTTTTCAACAAAGTCATTAATTAAACTATAAATGTTACAATTCAGTTAGTCATTAAAAGTCATTCTGATCTAAGCGCCAGTTGGCGGAGCATCAGAATGATAGTAATTTACTATATCATTGACTAATCTGAATATTTAATTTAAAATACTTTATTGGAGGAAAATATGAATATTGGAATTCCAAAAGAAATTTTTCCTGATGAAAAACGTATTTCATTAACAGCGCAAGGCGTTTATTCACTTGTTAAAGAAGGTCATAATGTTTTTATCGAAAAAGGCGCTGGAGTGAACAGCAGTTTTACCGATGAAAATTTCCAAAAAATGGGTGGAGAAATCGTTTTTTCTCCGGATGAGGTTTATAAACGATCGGATTTAATCGTTAAAGTGATGCCCCCAACCGAACAAGAGACTGAACTTTTATGTCCCGAGCAAATGATCTTCTCCTTTCTACAAATGGCTTTTCAAACAAAAAGCGCGCTGGCAAATTTAATTGATAAAAAAGTAACCGCCATCGGCACTGAACTGATCGAAATTGCGCCAAAATATCGACCAGTATTAGTTGCGATGAGTGAAATTGCAGGAAATATGATGCCGCAAATTGCGGGACGCTTCTTGCAGGGAGATAAAGGAGGCAGAGCGATCGCTATTGGTGGTTTCCCAGGAATCCCCCCATCTACTATTGTTATTCTTGGAGCGGGGAATTTAGGTTTTAATACAGCAAAAAATTTTGTAAATTTAGGCGCTCAAGTTATTGTACTCGATGAAAATATATCAAGATTACGTCATGTCGAAAATGAACTTGGCGGTCGTGTGATCACTTCTATTGCCAATCATTACTCCATCAAAAAAGCCTTAAAATCTGCTGATGTGTTCATTGGTGCAGTATTTCAGACTTCTAAAAAAACGCCAATTTTAATTACTCGCGATCAAATAAAAATGATGAAAAAGGGATCATTAATTATTGACGCATCCATTGATCACGGGGGGTGTGTTGAAACCAGCAGACCGACAACACATTCGGATCCGGTTTTCGTGGAAGAGAAAGTTATCCATTATTGCGTACCGAATATAACTGCTGCTGTAGCTTGTACATCTTCCAGAGCCCTTAATAACATTGTATTGCCATTTATTCTCGAAATAACCAGAGATGGATTTAAAGCTACCTGCGAACATAACGGCATCCTTATTTCAGGCATGTATATTCATAAAGGGAAATGTATTAATAAAGGTATCGCTGATCTGTTTGACCTCGAATATCATAAGTATAAATGTTAAACTAAAAGTAACTGTTTGAATAAAATAATTGAAATAATATTTAAGAAAAAAAAGAGAGAACAATATGAAAATGACTGAAGAATATTATAAAAAATTAACGACACCAGAAGACGCTGTCTCAATAATTGAAAGTGGAACAAGAATATATATTTCAGGAAATGCTGCAACTCCATTTCCATTGGTTAAAGCGCTTGCCGCACGAAAGGATACTTTAAGTGATGTTGATGTTGTCCACGTTTTGCTTTTAGGAAACGATCCTCTTTCTGCTCCAGGCATGGAAGGGCACTTCAGACATAAATCCTTATTTGTAGGTACTGGCGATAGAAAAGCAGTTCAAGAAGGAAAAGCCGACTATTTTCCGATTTTTCTGAACGAAATTCCCTGGCTTTTTATTCATGGCACTCTTCCCCTTGATGCAGCTATAGTTCAAACTTCTCCGCCCGATGCGCACGGATTTCTTTCTTATGGAGTTGAAAATCTGGCAACAAAAGCGGCTGCAGAAAATGCTAAGCAACTAATCGTTCAAATAAATGATAAAATGCCGCGCACTTTGGGTAATTGTTTTATTCACATTTCAAGAGTGACAAAGCTTGTTGAGATTTCAGAAGAACTTCCTGAATTAAAAATCAATCCACCTTCAGAAGTGGAACAAAAAATTGGCAATTACATAGCCGATCTTGTAGAAGATAGATCGACATTACAATTGGGAATCGGCGGAATTCCCAACGCTGCTTTAAGCGCAATGAGTAATAAAAAAGAGCTCGGTATTCATACAGAGATGGTATCCGATGGAATTATGGACGCTATTGAAAAAGGAATTATCACAGGATCTAAAAAAACACTGCATCCAGGCAAGGTTGTTGCAACATTCATATTAGGCAGTAAAAAACTTTATGACTTTGCTCATAATAATCCTCTTTTTGAGATGCATCCCGTTGACTACAGCAACGATCCATTCATTATTGCACAGAATGAAAAAATGGTTGCCATTAACTCAGCCATTGAAGTTGATTTAACTGGTCAGGTATGTTCTGACTCAATAGGATACAAAATTTATTCAGGATTTGGCGGGCAGGTTGATTTTATTAGAGGAGCGGCGAGATCAAAAGGCGGTAAGCCGATTATCGCTTTGCCTTCTACGGCAAAAAATGATACGCTCAGCAAAATTGTTACCCATCTAAAAGAAGGTGCCGGGGTTGTAACCAGCCGAGGTGATGTTCACTATGTTGTCACTGAATATGGAGCAGCCTTCTTACACGGAAAAAGTTTACGTAGAAGAGCGGAAGCGCTCATCAAAATAGCTCATCCCAAGTTCAGAGACGAAATGACATTTTTCGCTAAGAAACAAAATTTAATTTAACCTGAATAATTCATGACCCTGTTGAAAAAGTATCCTCCCGAAGGTTTCATAAAACAGAAACATCAATATATGGTAGTGATTAATTTTATATACACTATATTTAGTTACATTAAAAACCTTCGGGAGGATTTTCCGGACTAAATCAACAGAGTCATTCATTAGCAAAAAACAAGTTATTTTTTTTAAAAAATAGTTTCCGCAAAAAAAAAGGCGGACAGGTTGCCCAGAATCGTTTTGCCTATCTTTGTGGTGATACCTGAATAGTTACTTATTTTTCAAGTATATAACAGGAGAAAAGAATGACCAAACTGACAATTGATGATCTGAATTTAAAAAATAAACGCGTGCTAATTCGAGTTGATTTTAATGTTCCTTTAAATGATAACTTAGAAGTAACAAACGATGCAAGAATCAGGGCAGCTCTTCCAACAATAAAAAAAGTAATTGAATCTGATGGCAAAGCCATACTCATGTCCCACCTGGGCAGACCAAAGGGAAAAGTTATTGATTCACAAAGAATGAAACCAGTTGCTGAACAGTTATCTGGACTTATTGGCAAAGAAGTAAAGTATGTGGATGATTGCATTGGTGAAAAAGTTGAACAAGCAATTGATCAGCTAAAAAATGGGGAAATTTTATTACTTGAAAATCTTCGTTTCCATGAAGAAGAAACAAAAAATGATCCTGAATTTGCCAAACAATTAGCAAAATTGGGTGATACGTATGTGAACGATGCTTTCGGTACTGCGCACCGCGCTCACGCCTCAACTGAAGGCGTTACAAAATATTTTGACCAATGTGCTGCCGGTTACTTAATACAGAAAGAATTGAAATACCTGGGCAGCGCTATTGAAAATCCGCAACGACCATTTGTTGCAATTCTTGGTGGAGCGAAAATATCAGGAAAAATTGATGTCATAGATAATCTATTGGACAAGGTTGATGCTTTGTTGATCGGCGGAGGAATGACTTATACTTTTTTAAAGGCAAAAAATATCAAAATTGGCAAATCCCTTCTTGAAGAAGATAAAATCGAATTAGCTGGCGAGACATTAAAAAAAATTTCAGCAAAAAACGTAAATTTCAATCTACCTATTGATCATGTTATAGCCACTGATGTTTCAGAATCAGCGCAAATTAAAATTACCAATGATGAAAATATACCTGCAAATTGGGTTGGTGTGGATATCGGTCCCAAAACTATTGAAAAGTTCATCGGCATTTTACAATTAGCCCGTACCGCAGTTTGGAACGGTCCAATGGGTGTTTTTGAAATTGATAAATTTTCTAAAGGAACACTAAGTATTGCTAATATTTTAGCGGACATCACTGATAAAGGTGCAATCACTGTAGTCGGTGGCGGTGATTCGGTTGCTGCATTAGCAAAAGCCAATAAAACTGAAAAAATAACTCATGTCTCTACTGGTGGAGGCGCTTCATTAGAATTTCTTGGTGGAATAAAATTACCTGGCATTGAAGCGTTGAGTGATAAATAAATCATTAAAATAAATACCCATCGGAAGGAATTACTATTTCAATTTTTCTTTGCACTGCATCTAACTGATTGGAATATGAATGATCGACAACGTTCAGAAATATTCAAAACTTTATTTTGAATTTCATGAAAAAATATTCAATGTTCAAGTAAAATGTATGCAGCATTTAGTAGCTGTTTTACCATTTAATAAACTTAACAGCATTGATGTCACAGCACGATTGGCAGACAAAATGCCAATTTTAGATAGCGAACAACTATTAATAGATGATAAAAATTTAGAATATATTTTTGATTACATTTTTCCAGTCTTGAAAAAATATTCATATCGCAGGAAAAAGCAACTATTACGACTTGAGGAATTAAATGATAAACGCAGGTTCTCTTTAAAACAATTGGTATTGGCGCTTATCAGCAATGATAAACATATATTTAATGAAATTTCACTTCGATATGATATTTCATCCCAAATACTGGAGATGGTAAGTGAATTAATTGCCGCGCCTTATTTTGAATTGAACGCTGAATATTTTACAAAAAAGCTGTCTAAAATTCATTGGAGAGAATCATTTTGTCCTGTATGCGGAAATAAACCTTCAATGGCAAAAATCAATGAACAAAACCGGACTAAAACACTCTGGTGCCGTTATTGTGATACGACATGGACGTTTTATGATAAGGTATGTCCCTTCTGTCTCAATGAAGATATTGAATCCCAGAAATTTATTTTTCCTTCAAACAGAAAACCATTCAGGATTGAAGCATGCAATAATTGCAATAACTATTTAAAAACCATCGACGATCTAATCGCGAAGGATGAAATACATTTCAGCGTGGCAAACGTGGCAACATATTATCTTGATCTATTGGCTAAAAAATATGGATACAATTTAAACAACTATTTTAAATTTTATTTTGAACCAGATTAAAAGGCAGCTATGAAAAAAAATAACAAATCTAAATTAGAATTAGTCATAAATGATCAACCGGTTCCGCTAAATCATTTTGCTACGACGTTAATACAAAACATCGTATTAGCTATTGTCACATCTTTAAAATTAGATTCAGCGCCAAAAAAAATTGAAATAAATTTGAAACCATGAAGCCGAATGGTATAATTACTTTATCAACTGATTTTGGACCTAAAGATAATTTTGTTGGTATTATGAAAGGGGTTATTTATGGCATCAACCCTCAAGCGCGAATTGTGGACATTACTCATCACATTCCTCCCCAGAACGTAAATACAGCTTCTTTTATTTTGAATAGCAGCTACGGTTACTTCCCCGACGGGACAATACATGTTGTGGTTGTTGATCCCGGTGTTGGCAGTAATAGACGCATATTAGCTGTTGCTACTGACAATTATTTCTTCATTGCTCCGGATAATCAAATCCTGAAATATATCTTTTACAAAAATGAAACCTTAACCATAGTTGAAGTGTTAAACAAAACATATTTTCATAAACACATCAGCCGCACTTTTCATGGGAGGGATATTTTTGCACCTGTTGCCGCTCATTTATCCAACGGCGTTCCCATTGAAGCGCTGGGCAATGTTATCACCGATTTCGATCGCGGCGAAATTCATAAACCAATTTTTTTGAACAAGAAAATTATTGGTACAATCATCCACATTGATGCTTTTGGAAATTTGATTACAAATATTGAGGAGAAGGATTTATCAAACAAATTTTTAAATATCAAAATAGGAAAAAGAATATTAAACAATTTGTCAAATTCTTATGCCGAAGTTAAAATTGGTGAACCACTGGCAATTTTTGGCAGTTCTAATTTTTTAGAAATTGCCATTCGTAATGGAAATGCACAACGTAAATTATCTTTGAATATAGGCGATAAGATTGAGGTAATTCTAAGCAAATAATTCGTTAGCCACAAAGGCACTAAGTTATTATTTGTAACTTTTTAGCTATTTTGTTGAACAAATGTCATTCTTCATCCCAACAGAAACTGTCGGGATGAAGAATCTCATATTATAAAACAAAATTGTAGAATAAAAGTCGAAATTCCTGTACAGTTACCTTATCTTTTTAAGGAAATACAGACTGTGCTTCGGTCGCAAGCTCACTCAGAATGACATTTGTAAACATGCTGAATAGTGCCAGTTTCTTGAAAGTTGCTATTATTTTTTATATTGATTTTATTATCTATTTGAGAGGTCTGGTCTAACTCAAATCATATAAATGACTCTGTTGATTTATTACCTTTTTAGAATTGAAATGTCAACATGTAGTATTGTTGGTGCTGAATCATGTCAATATGTTGTGGT
>Ga0075123_10000493_pt1 | contig 20706 bp, 16 predicted proteins | sample AntAceMetag02UKX_FD_69808 | JGI IMG/M metagenome (GOLD analysis project Ga0075123, IMG submission 69808) | Saline lake microbial communities from Ace Lake, Antarctica - Antarctic Ace Lake Metagenome 02UKX | ecosystem: Environmental > Aquatic > Non-marine Saline and Alkaline > Saline | place... | reverse complement strand
CAATCCTAAATTGGAATGGGCGACCGCTTGATCATAATAGGACGTATGCTGCATCGTCCGTCCACGTGCCAGGTAGATACCCACGGCGATTGCAGTCACCACAAGCGGGATAACCACCGCTACAGCCAGCAGCGTTCTCCATGAGAGTTTCAGCCCGCCTTCTGAATCCGCTGACTGTTCTTTACCAAATAGCTTCCTGAAAAATGCGCCCATACGGCGTTTGGCGTCACGCCGCCATTCAAAGAAAGCCGCCAATCCTTTGAGCCCTTTCTCTCTAAGTTGTTCTTTTGAGGTGTGCAGGGGTTCGCTGACCGGTAAGCCCGGTGTCTGGCGAGGAGGAAGGTTACCTCTTTCCCGCTGCTTTCTAACCTCTTGCTGAACTGCATTCTCCGGTTGCACAGGTTGTTGAGGCACCGGCGCCTGGCTTCTGACCTCCTGAGTGTCGCCCAACCCAGTCCGATCCGGTTCCGCTTCCGTTTCTGGTTCAGGTAACGTCTGCGCTTCTGAGGGTGCAGGATCCACAGCCTGTTCAACCACTGGTTCTGTTGAAGAAACCGGTTTGGCAAATTCCTGTCGCTGGATCTGTCCTTCCCCGGGGTTCATCTGCACAAGGTCCAACCGGAAATCGGCTGGTGCCTGGTTGAGCAGACGCCGGCGAAGCTGCCCCAAGTCAGGGAAATCGCCGATCAGGAGCAGTTCTTCTGACCAGGTCTCCGGCGGCGTGTCCGTGACGAATAGATATCCCCCCTCACCCAGGCTGGCTTGATAGTATCGGAGGGTTGGCGTCTGGCTCAATCCCAAGCCTCGATCCGTCATGCTGGAATCATAAAAATGTTCCAGACCTTGCTGGGTCAGGATATAAGCATGGGCAAACCCGCTTTGGGCAAGATACAGGGTGTGCCGGTGGATAGCAGCCAGGTTGAGCGCGCCTGTGACCGCGCTGCCCTGCCCGGCAGACTTGAGATTCTTCTCCATTAACATCAGGTTCAGCGTCTCAACCAGAGTGCGCAACGCAGCCGTGACCGAACCGCTGGTCTTATAAAAATCCTGAGCCAGTCGTTCCAGCCAATCATGAAAGACGTCTTGTGAGCTTGCATCGCTGCCGCTGGTGATCAGCGACAGGATCAGCATGTCCTCCGCCCGGCTTCGAGCAGCGCGCCGTGGAGGCGCAGCTGCATGGAGGCCTGACTGGCTCACGAGCTGTTCTCCTTGTTGAAGATGAATCGGGATTACGTTCAAATCATACATAGGCACCTAACCTATCCGGATGGAAGAAACTCTACCACTCCATTATACACATTCCCCTGCTAAGGTATAATTTTTTCCATGGAGTTTAAAAGATACGATAATTTCAATGCGCTGGCGAATTACCAGAACGAATGGGACCAGCTGCTGAAAAACAGCGTCAGCCATGTGCCATTTCTCACATTTGAGTATTTAAAATCCTGGTGGCAGACCCGGGGTGGTGGCGAGTGGCCTGTAGAAAGCCGGCTGGCCCTTGTCGCCGCCTTCGAAGATAACCATCTGGTCGGCATCGCGCCCCTTTTCCATACTGAAAACCTCGCCGGCGATTCCGCCTTGATGTTCGTGGGAGCCATTGAGGTTTCTGATTTCCTCGATTTCATCGTCAAACCGGAAGACCTGCCCCCTTTCCTCTCCGGGTTGATCGACTTCCTTTTAAAGGATGCCGGACTCTCTGCCTGGCAGGTGCTTGACCTGTACAACATCCTGGACGAGTCCCCAAGCCTGGATGCCCTGAAGTTGGAAGGGGAGAAGCGCGGCTGGCCTCATGAACAAAGCCACCTGCAGCCCTCTCCCTACATTACCCTGCCTGGTGATTTTGAGACCTACCTGGCTGGGATTGATAAGAAACAGCGCCATGAGATCCGCCGCAAGCTACGCAACCTGGACGCCAGCCCGGTGGACGGTGGATTCTACATTGTTCAGGAAGCCGGCCAGCTCCATGCAGAGGTTGAAGCCTTCCTGGACATGATGGCGCAGGACCCCGCCAAACAGGCTTTCCTTACGCCAACCATGCGCCAGCACATCCACAACACCGCCCGGTCAGCCTTTGAACACGGCTGGCTCCAGCTTGCATTCTTCACCCTGGACGGTGAGAAAGCAGCCGCCAGTATGAATTTTCTTTTCAACAACCGACTCTGGCTCTACAACTCCGGGTGGGAATGGGCATACCGGGAATTCTCCCCCGGTTGGCTCCTCCTGGCGTACCTCCTCCGGTGGGCGACAGAAAACGGCATCCAGGGCTTTGACTTCATGCGCGGCGATGAATCCTACAAATACAAGTTCGGCGGCATTGACCGGTATGTCAATCAGGTGATAATCAAACCATAAATTGTGAATAGGGAATAATGGTAGGTCATGCATGGTGAGGAAGCTGCGCATCCGAACCTGCGTGACACCCTCCTGTCATTGCGAACCCCTGAAAGGGGTGAAGCAATCTCGGAATCACACCCTCCATACTTTGTCCAATCCAGACCCACTAAAAATCAACTGAATCTCTCACATTTGTCACGTGGGCTTCGCCACACGTGACCTACTTCTATATAAGAATAATAGAAATATTATTCATATTTAAAACTTATTTAATTCCTCAAATAAAACTTTCCCCTCTTTAGGCTTCATATCATCTGCATAAAGAGTCCATGTAATAATGGGGGTTTTATCTTCTAATTGATAATAAGTATTATTGTCAACATGATATCTCAATGGGTGTTCCAAACTGAGATCAAGAATCTGATTTGGAAATAATACATTATCGGAATTAATAATTATTCTCTTTAAATATGCTTTGCCGATAATTTTATCAATTTCTTTGTTTTTATAAGAGAATTTACTTGGAAATTCAAATGAAAAATCAAGTTGAAAATAATTTATTAATTTAGGCGAATTAATGATTCTTATTTGTAAATCATAGACATGCAACTCACCTGTATAAGGTATTTTAATAAAATAATTAAATTTTACATCAACATCTGGTTTTATTCCTCTATTTACTACATCAATTATTTTATAATGTTCCATAGGTTCAATAGTTGTATTCCTCCTCCTATAATATTTTAGATCTCTGGCTTGGTGCGCTGTATTACTTTGAGGAATTTCTACTATATATGCAACATCATTTGGATTAGAGCTTAAATCAACAGAATGAATGAGTAATCCTTTAATCGGTGGTTGAATACTCGAAATAATCTGATCAAGCCATTCTTTAGAATAGCTGAGACGATCTATTGGTGAAAGTTGTTCTGGTAGATGTCTCCTTTCATCTTCATCATATTCTGCAATACCGAATATGATTATCCCACCTGCAGAATTAGCCATTGCTGATATATCTTTTGTGATCTCAAATTTTTTTCTATCAGTTCTATCTAGTGATTCTGCACGTTTATATTCAAGATAAGAATGCTCTTCAATCTCGTCTTGTATAAATTGAATCAATCTTTGTTCATCCCACTTTTCTTCTGATACCATAATATCCTCCCAATTAATTCTAAGTATAAATTAGTAATAATTATAATTCTCATTTCTTCGATAATGAGCTATCATAATAACTCTTATTAGAAACCCTTCCCTATCCTCCACTCCGTACTCCCAATTTCTTATAAATTTCTAACATCCAGGGCCCTCTCCGCTGCTTGACGGCAATTTTTGGTCATGGTAACATTAATTTTGTGCTGCTTTAGCACTCTCGACCTGAGAGTGCTAAAATTTAACAGAGGCGCCTATGGAATTGACAGATCGAGAGAAACTGATCCTAACTCTTATCATCCACGAGCATATCCACTCGGCGCAGCCGGTTGGATCCAAGACCATCGTGGATAAATACAACCTGTCCATGAGTTCTGCAACGGTGCGTAATGAAATGTCACTACTGACGGATTACGGACTCCTCCGCCAGCCGCATACATCTGCAGGGCGTGTGCCCTCAGAGGAGGGCTACCGTTACTTTGTCGGCAATCTGATCCAGAAGACCGGACTTCCCACCAACACCCGCCGGACGATCACGCACCAGTTCTATCAATCCCGCCAGGATGTTGAACAGTGGCTCCGCTTGGCAGCCTCCGTGCTTGCCACCCAGTCTCAAGCGGCTTCGCTGGTCACTGCGCCGCATTCAGAGAAAGCGATTTTCAAACATCTGGAGTTGATTACCACCCGCGGCCGCCAGGTCTTGATGGTCCTGGTCCTGATGGACGGCGAGGTCCACGAGCAGATCATTAACCTTTCGGAGAGGATCACGCAGGAACACCTCTCAGAGGTCGCCAACCAGTTCTCACAACGCTTTGTCCGGTTGGATGCAGAAGCAATCTCCCATATACGGGAGCAGTTCGACAGCCTTGAGCAGGATATCCTTGATGTCCTCATCATGGAAATGGCTTCCATTGAGGAAGCCTCGACCGGCGAGATATACCTGGACGGGATGACCAATGTGCTCTCCAAGCCGGAATTCGCCGAATCAGACGAAGCCCGCCAGGCACTGCATATTCTTGAAGAACGCTCTCTACTTGAGAACCTCCTGGCAAGTACCGTGATGAACTCTGATGTGGGCGGCATCCAGGTCCTTATCGGCGGTGAGGGTACCTGGGAAGAGCTCCGCCAGTGCTCTATTGTGCTGGCGCGCTACGGCGATCCTGATACACTGACCGGTTCTGTCGGCGTCCTGGGTCCAATCCGCATGCCCTATGACCGCACGATCTCAACCGTCCGCTTCGTTGCCAATGTGCTCAGCGATCTCGTTTCAGAAAACATGGCAGTATAAATCGTGCAATCATTTTAATCAATCATCCAAATTCTGGAGATTTTTATGCCAAAAGAAAAACAGGAAAAATCGAAGAAACAGGAACGTCCCGAAGAAGAACAGGACGCCACCGCCGACGCCAAGAAAGAGAAACAGGAGCTTGAAGAAACGCCCACGATGGTCGCACTGACCTTCGACGAATACGATGCCCTGGAAAAGGAGGTTGAATCCCTCCAGGCAGAGGTTAAAACACAGAAGGACGGCTGGCTGCGAGCTCGCGCTGACCTGGACAACTACAGGAAGCGCGTCCAACGCGATGCTGCTCGCTCATATTCGGATGCGATGACCAGCGTCCTGAAGATCTTCCTCAATGTGTCTGATGACCTTGAGCGTGCTCTGAAGAATAAACCTGAAAATGAAGCGGCTGAAGGCTGGGTCAACGGGATTGAGCTGATCTGCCAAAAACTAGAAAATCAAATAAAAAACCAGGGTGTGGAACGGTTGGAGGTTAACTCCGGAGATACATTCGACCCGAACATCCACGAAGCCATCACCCAGGAAGACAACCCGGACTTCAAAGAAGGACAGATTATAGACGTCGTCCAACCGGGTTATCGCATATCTGACCGTATCATACGCCCCGCAAAGGTGCGGGTCGCCAGATAAATAACAGGAGGCAAAGAATTATGGGAAAAATCATAGGTATCGATCTTGGGACAACGAACTCGGTTGGCGCTGTAATGGTCGGCGGCGAACCCGTTGTGATCCCCTCAGCAGAAGGTGAACGCCTTGTTCCCTCTGTCGTAGCTGTCAATAAGAACGGTGAACGGCTGGTAGGTCGGGTTGCCCGCAACCAGGCAATCACCAATCCGGAAAATACAATCTTCTCCATCAAGCGATTCATGGGTCGCAAGTACGATGACCCAGAAGTCCAGCGCTCGTTAAAGCTGGTCCCTTATCAGGTTGCCAAAGCGCCCAACGGCGACTTGCGCGTTATACTGGCAGGTAAGGAATATTCCCCACCTGAAGTCTCAGCCATGATCCTCTCCAAGATCAAGCGCGATGCCGAAGCATACTTAGGCGAACCTGTCACCCAGGCAGTCATCACAGTCCCCGCTTACTTCAATGACGCCCAACGGAATGCCACCAAGGATGCCGGTAAGATCGCTGGTCTGGAAGTCCTCCGGATCATCAACGAACCGACTGCGTCCTCCCTGGCATATGGTTTGGACAAGAAGAAGAACGAGGTAATCAGCGTATATGACCTGGGTGGCGGTACCTTTGATATCTCGATCCTTGATGTTGGCGAAGGTGTCTTCCAGGTCCGTTCCACCAGCGGCGACACATTCCTGGGCGGAGACGATTTCGACCAGCGGATCATCGACTATATCGCTGATGAGTTCAAAAAGGAAAATGGGATCAACCTGCGGGAAGACCGTCAATCTCTCCAGCGGCTGAAGGAAGCTGCCGAGAAGGCAAAGATTGAGCTCTCCTCCACCATGCAGGCAGAGATCAACCTGCCTTATATCACCGCTGATGCTTCAGGGCCGAAACACCTTGTGATGACCCTCACCCGCGCCAAACTGGAGCAGCTGACGGGCGACCTGATCACCCGCAGCCTGACACCTGTAAAACAGGCTCTGGACGACGCCAACCTTTCAAAGAAGGACATTAATGAGATTGTCCTGGTGGGTGGGATGACCCGGATGCCAAAGATCCAATCCGAGGTTGAGAAAATGTTCGGTAAAGAACCGCACAAAGGTGTCAACCCGGATGAAGTGGTCGCAGTTGGCGCAGCCATTCAGGCTGGCGTCCTCAGCGGTGAGGTGAAGGACATCCTCCTGCTTGATGTGACCCCGCTGACCCTATCGGTTGAAACACTCGGTGGCGTGGCAACCCCATTGATCAAACGCAATACAACCATCCCCACCCGCGAAAGCCAGGTTTTCTCCACCGCCAGTGACAGCCAAACCCAGGTAGAGATCCACGTCCTCCAGGGCGAACGCCCCATGGCAGTAAACAATAAATCTCTAGGCAAATTCGTCCTCGACGGAATTCCCCCAGCGCCGCGCGGCGTCCCCCAAATTGAAGTGACCTTCGATATTAACGCCAACGGCATCCTGGAAGTCACCGCTCAGGACAAAGCCACCGGGCGCAGCCAGAACATCACCATTACGGCCTCCTCAGGATTGAGCGAGGCAGAAGTGGAAAAGATGCGCCAGGAAGCCGAGCAGCATGCTGAGGAAGATCGTAAGCACCGAGACCTCATTGAAGCCCAAAACCGAGCGGACAATATGGTCTATTCAGCAGAGAAAACCCTCAAGGACCTGGGCGATAAGGTCCCCGACGATATCAAACAAAAGGTCGATGATGCAGTCGGCAAGGTACGCGAGGTCAAGGACGGTGAAGACCTTGAAGCCATCAACAAAGCGGCTGACCAATTGACGGAGGTCCTCCAGCAGGTCGGGCAGGCAGCATACCAACAGCAGCAAGCTGAAGGTACCCAGCCTGATGCGACTCCAGAAGAAGGTTCGGCGTCTGACGACAAATCGGGAGACGATGATGTCGTAGATGGCGAATTTAAGCAGGTCTGATTCAAAGCACTGCTGAAAGTTATCTTACAGGTGCCCGGCGTCTTGTCCGGGCACCTGATACAATTCTCAAGCCCGAAACGGCAACCCCGGATGCTATCCGAACTGGTATTATTCGTTCAATATCATACAGAACAATAAATAATTATGGATAAACGTGATTACTATGAAATACTCGGCGTTCCCAGAGGGGCAAGCGACGATGATCTCAAGTCAGCTTTCCGGCAACTCGCCCGTCAATATCACCCCGATGTAAGCGACGACCCGGACGCCGAAGAAAAATTCAAAGAGATCAATGAAGCCTACGCTATCCTCTCAGACAGCGAGAAACGCGCCGCCTATGATCGGTATGGTCACGCTGGCGTCAATACACAGGGGATGCCAGATTTCACGAATATTGACCTTTCAGATATCCTTGAAGGCATTTTCGGGTTTGGTGGCTTCGGCGGTTTCGGCGGGATGAACGGCAGACGCTCTCGCAACAACCCCCGACGCGGCGCAGACCTCTCCAGCCGGATCAGGCTGACCTTCGAAGAGTCCGCCTTCGGCGTGGAAAAGGAAATCAAGATCACCCGCAACGACACCTGCCATACCTGCAATGGCTCAGGTGCAGCACCTGGTACTTCTGCCCGGACCTGTCCACAGTGCAACGGTTCAGGAGAAATCCGGCAGATGCATCAAACCCTGCTGGGATCCATGGTGCAGGTAGCCACCTGCCCACGCTGTCAAGGGCGCGGTGAGATCATTGAAACGCCCTGCACCACCTGTAATGGGCGCGGCCTCGAGAGAAAGACCTTCATTAAAAAGGTGTCCATCCCGGCTGGGATTTCCGAAGGAATGCAAATCCGGCTGGCTGGCGAAGGGGAGCCAGGTGTGAATGGCGGTCCCAATGGGAATTATTTCCTTGAAATAGACATCCAGAAGCACAGCTATTTCAGAAGGCTCAACGATGATGTCCTTCTGGATCTGGATATCAACATCGCTCAGGCTGTCCTGGGAGATGAGATCCGCGTCCCCACGCTGAATGGAGATGTGGATTTACGGATACCACCAGGCATACAGCCCGGCAAAGTGTTCCGGCTGCGCGGTCAGGGAATTTCCCACCTGCGGGGTTCCGGGACAGGCGACCAGTTGGTGACCGTTTCAGTCCAGGTCCCGACAAAGCTGAGCGCAGATCAGCGAGAGTTATTTGAGAAACTCGCCCAGACAATGGACCCGGATATCAAGATTCAAGACCAGAGTTTCTTTGATAAGTTGAGGGAGGTGTTCGGTGGCTGATCCTGGGGAAGAAGTCCACTGGATAGAAGTCAAGATACAATGCAATGGAGAGCTTGCTGAAGCCCTGGCAGAAGTGCTGGGGCGTTTTGTTTCTAATGGCGTGGCACTGGAAAGCATCACAGCATTCAATCCGCACACAAACAAAAACAAACCTACCGGAGAGATGACCGTCTCAGGTTATCTGGCGGTCAACGAACACCTGGAAGAAAAACAACAGAAACTTGAAGAATCTCTCTGGCACCTCAGCCAGATCGCCCCTGTAGCCAAGCCGCAGTTTACGCCGGTGCGTGATGAGGACTGGATGGCTGCCTGGAAACAGCATTACACGCCCATTGCCATTGGTGAATCCTTGCTGATCTCACCCGCCTGGGAAACGCCGGAAAGCAAACCAGGGCAGGTGATCATCCGGATCAATCCGGCAATGGCATTCGGTACCGGTGCGCACCCCACCACCCAGCTTTGCCTGCGGCTCTTAGAACGCCACATCCATTCCGGTATGGCAGTGATTGATGTCGGCTGCGGCTCTGGGATTCTCACAATCGCCGCGCTGAAACTCGGTGCTGAATCCGCCCTATCGGTCGATATCAGCGATGAAGCGGTCGCATCAACAAAAGAAAACATTGGATTGAATCAGATTCAACCGGAGTGTTATCAGGTTGGGAAGGGCTCTGTGGAGGAGATCCTCACCGGCCGCTTTTCATTCAAGGAAGCGCCGCTGGTGATGGTCAATATCCTCGCACCGGTCATCATCCACCTCTTTGAGCAGGGTTTGAGAGATTTGGTCTCCACTGGCGGGAGGCTGCTTCTCTCCGGCATCCTCGATCATCAGTTTCAGGATGTCATGAAAATATCCCAGCGCTCAGGTTTCTCTCTGATCGAACAGTTAACTCATGACGACTGGGTTGCGCTCGCCCTAGCCAGGATTAAATAAGAAACAATGGACTTCGTTGGACCAAAGAGAAGCTCATATTAAATTCCCCCACTCACTGACACATCAGCATCTGAGACCTCTTATGGTCACCACAGCATTAATACTCCCAACTTTCACGTATAATTACCCCATCATGGCAATCAATCCACCCAAGAAGATACCTTTTAATTCTAAAACTATCCACTGTCTCCTTATCGACCTGGACGATACCCTTTACCCACACGATTCCGGCGTCTGGGAGATGATCCGTGCCCGGATGCAGCAGTACATGCTGGAAGAGATGCACTTTCCTCCGGATGAGGTCCCCGTCCTGCGCCAGCGCCTGTGGAAGAAGTACGGCACCACCCTGCGCGGCTTGCAGGCAGAATTTGAAGTGGATATGGCAGCATACCTGGCATATGTCCATGATGTTCCCATCGAAGCATGTCTCACACCGGACCCTGAACTGCCGTACATGTTAGACCGTCTGCCTCAGCGTAAGTTCATCTTCACCAACGCCCACACTGCCCATGCCCATCGGATCATGGATCACCTTGGCGTCTCCAGTTATTTTGAAGGGATTATCGATATCTATGCCATGGCGCCCTACTGCAAACCACAGGTCGAGGCATTCCACAAAGCCCTTGAGCTGATCAGCGAACCGCCCGAAGCCTGCCTGCTGGTGGATGATTCCCCGGAGAACCTGTCCACAGCGCAAGCCCTCGGCATGGCAACAGTCTCCATTGGCATCCACCGCCACGACAGCAGCCCTTATATCAACACGATCCATGACCTGGCAGCGCTATAAAGTTGAATAATAATAATCATTTCCTCACATTCTAAGCTGGTTTTCGAATGAGAATCTCACCTGAAGCCCTTAAAAAGATCCAACAATTATCCGTGGAAACCTTCAAATCCCTGGTGACGATCCGCCGCGACCTGCACCAGCACCCCGAACTCTCCGGCGAAGAAGCCTGGACGGCGGCATATCTGGCGGACAGACTGTATGACCTGGGCCTCAATGTTCGAACGGGGGTCTACGGTCACGGCTTGGTAGCTGACCTAATCACCAACCCCGCCAGGCCGACCGTCGCCCTCCGGGTCGATATGGACGCCCTGCCCATCCAGGAGACCAATTCTGTCCCCTACCGCTCTCGGATTCCAGGCGTCATGCATGCCTGCGGACATGATGTTCACAGCGCGATTGGGGTCGGCGTGGCAGCGGTCCTCTCGCAAATAGCTTCAGACCTTCCCGGCAACATCCGTTTCATCTTCCAGCCAGAAGAAGAGGAGATCACCGGCGCACTGGGCATGATCGAAGCTGGTGTGCTGGCTGACCCCAGACCGGATGCGATCTTCGGGCTGCATGTCGCACCCCTGCCTGCCGGACAGGTCGCCTGGACGGATGGGCTCTTCCTCGCTGGGTTTGATCACTATCTGGCCGTCCTCTCCTCTCCCCATAAGAACGCTGATGCTTCTCTGGACCATCTGGACGCGGTCGCCCGGCGCTGCTGCGAGATAATCCTCGATCTCAACGAATTCCACCTGCCCATCACCTGGGAAACCATGCATAATTTCTGGCGGATGATGCAGACCGGACCGGAGAACCTGCGCCGTTTCACCATCTATGACGCTTCGGTTGATGAGGAAGAAGACTCTCCCTGGCGCGGTCAGTTTGGGATTGGGATCAAAGCTGCCAGCCCGCGGTTGAGTCATTCAGCAATAAAGCAGATCAGGACTGTTCTAAATAAAATTTGCCGGACAGCCCAGACGGGCGTGAGTTTTGAATTGATAGATACCATGCAGGATATGCGCAATCATCCCAACCTGGTCCGTTCGACACTCTCGGCTCTCCAGGCTGCCCTTGGCGTAGATAATACCATTCAACTAAAAGCAGCCTTTCCTTTCAACTGTGAGGATTTTGCATACTATACGAAACAACTACCCGGTGCGATGTACTGGCTGGGCGCGGCGGACCCGGACACACACAAGTATGCCATGCTGCATACGCCCGACTTTGATGTGGATGAAAACTGCCTCAAGACAGGAACGACGGCAATGGCTGTCCTCCTGCAGGAGTCGTTACTCAAATTCATCGCCTGAAAAATATTCCCCTTTATACCAATTGTTAATATAATTGTGGTAATCTTCATAAAGTGACTGGAAACAACAGATTTTCTTGGGGTTATTGATCCCAGGAAGGATATGATTTAATAATAACGCATCGTGTAAATCAGGAAGTATAGGAGTGATTATGAAATCCAAAGGCATCCGAACCTGTCTGACCATCGGGATCAGCATTGTTGTCCTGGCAATCATCTTCGTAGCGGGTATTGGCGTGGGGTACTACATCCCCCGCCTGCTTGGAACGAATAATTCCGTTCCAGACCTGGTCGAATCCACGACTGAAACGGAATCAGAGGTTACCCCATCCATTGGGGATATCATCTCAGAAGCGACAGAATCCATTTCTGAAGAAGAAACCCCTGTGGTATATGAGGACTTGTTCGCTCCCTTCTGGGAGACCTGGGATATCGTCCACGAACTTTATGTGGATCAGCCTGTGGATGACCTTACCCTGATGCGAGGCGCAATCGAAGGGATGTTGGCAGCTTTAGGCGACAAGCATACCTCCTATATGACACCGGAAGAATTTAAACAGGCAAACGAATCCCTGGAAGGTGAATATGAAGGGATCGGCGCTTGGGTCGATATCACTGGCAATTATGTTGAGATCATCAGCCCGATGAGAGGCTCACCTGCTGCTGAAGCAGGATTGCAGCCCAAAGATAAAGTTATTGGGATTGACGGCGAAGACATGACCGGTATCCCCGGCGACCTCGTCCTGCAGCGCATCCTGGGACAAGCAGGCACGGACGTGACCATCACGATCCAGCGTGGGGATGAAGTCTTTGAAGTCATCATCACCCGGGAACATATTGTTGTGCCTACCGTTGATTATGAAATGCTGGACAATAATATTGCCTATATAGCGCTCTATAATTACGGCGATAATTCCACCGATCAGCTCCGGGCTGCGCTTCAGGCACTCCTGGCACAAAATCCGGATGGGCTGATCTTTGATTTGCGGGATAATGGCGGCGGCTACCTCAACACAGCGATTGAAGTCGTCTCGGAATTCATCGGCGATGGCGTTGTAATGTATGAGCAATACGGCAATGGTGAGACCTACAGTTACGAAGCACTCCCTGGCGGGCTGGCGACGGACATCCCATTGGTCGTGCTGGTCAACACCGGCACTGCATCCGCCTCTGAAATCACAGCCGGCGCAATCCAAGACCTGGGACGAGCACCGCTGGTCGGTGTCACTTCCTATGGGAAAGGCTCCGTTCAATCCTGGATCGCTCTTGAAGATGAGGCTGGCGGTGTACGGGTCACGATTGCCCGCTGGCTCACGCCTGACGGACGTCAGATCAGCGCTGTCGGTTTGGAGCCTGACTATGTGGTCGAAATGACCGCAGAGGATTACGAAGAAGGTCTTGACCCACAGCTTGAGAAAGCCATTGAAGTCCTTGAAGACCTGATCGATTAACGATATAGAAAAAGGTATTAATGTACTTTTTCCCAACATTTAATTTTAGCTATCTGCTCTATATGCTCCCTGCCGTACTCCTGGGTTTGATCATCCAGCTCTATGTCAAAGCGAGTTATTCACGCTGGAGCCAGGTGCAAAACCATCAGGAACTCACAGGCGCACAGGTGGCACAAAAGCTTGCGGATCGGATGGGACTTTACGATCTCCAACTGGAGGACATATCCGGTCAGCTCACGGACCACTATGACCCCCGCAGGAATGTCCTGAGCCTATCCCGCGATATCGCTCAGGGATCAAGCGTGGCGGCGATGGCGATCACAGCGCACGAGTTAGGTCATGCTCAGCAGGACCAGGAAGATTATGTCTTGCTGCGGATGCGTTCCGCGATGGTTCCCATTGTAAATATCGGGACAAAAGCCGGTTGGATCTTCATCCTTCTGGGAATCCTTCTGGAGATCAGCAACCTCGCCTGGCTGGGTGTGATTGCTTTCTCCGCTGGGGCGATCTTCTCGATTGCTACCCTCCCTGTAGAGCTAAACGCCTCCAAACGAGCCCGCCTGCTGCTCCAAACCAGTGGCTTGATCACGACTGAGGAAGAAAAAAAAGGTATCAATCAGGTCCTTAATGCTGCAGCGCTGACCTATGTTGCCGCAATTGCAGCGTCTGTTATGCAATTGTTGTACTTCTCCTCATTGGTGGGCAGCATGAATCGAAGGCGGAGATAAAAGCCCTCTGAAGAAGGGGTAATTTTACCTGGACATCGGATTACTCACCTGACAAACAAAACAGGTACACATCAAACAGATATATAAGAGACGCCCAATGGGCATCTCTTGTCAATCCACAGGAGTCACTCTCAACAGTTGAAACCCAATCTATTTCTTATTCACGAAGAGCATCCGCCCAAATGTGAAAACACCAAGTGTGATCGCCAGGACCAGCGCTGTGGTCGCAACCAGCGGTGTGCTGCCGTGCTTCACCCAAATGCCAATAAAAGCCCAAACCAATACCAACGGGTATGCCACCTCCCGCCGCAGGAAGATCATTAATAATCCTAAGAGGGAAGCTACACCGAGCATGATCACGGTCCAAACCGGCGCGGTCAGCGGGGCACCACGCCACCCCCAGGTATATAACACCTGCGCAACATTCGCCACCACAGCCACGGTAGCCCAACCCAGGTAAATCCCAAATGGAACATTAACCAACAGGGTTTGCGTCAAGGGACGTTTCTCTATCCCGATCTGAAGCTTCAAAAAGATCACAATCAGACTGATCAGCAGCCCGAAGATGGGGATGAGGGTCAGGGTGAACTGCAAATAATGCCAGAGCAAGATCCAGGCGGCATTTAACAGATTCGCAGCCACGAACAACCCAGCAATTGCATCAATTTTCGTATCTGCCAGGCCTTTAGGCGTCAATGAATAGACCATGAACGCGATCAAAGCTGCGTAGATCAAACCCCAGATTGAGAAAACATATCCGGCAGGCACGAACAGGATCGGGAACTGGTCCGAAACTTCACCCGTGGTCAGCCCATTGATTGGCAGAGCATTAGCCAGGATGTTGACAACCAGAGTCAAAACCAAGCTGAGGATCATAAGAATGCGTTTGTTTTTCATTACTCTCTCCTAAATGTATCTACTTGTTGTAATTAAATGATAGGGATTCGCCGATTAATTCAAAACCTTTGTATAAGCTTTTTGCCTATATCCCCATCCACAAATGCGGTTCTCCGAAAATCTATCCCCGAGCGAAGAATATTATTATGTCCACCAGGGAACGTTATATTCAGCAAATCCTGGTAAACTATTTATCAATTCAATCAAAGAGAAGCCGGTGATAGCTAATTCTTTGGTTGATGACAGGTAGATGATGCAGCTAATGTGTGGTAGCTGTGTAGAACAATTTATTCTCTTCTCACAAAGATAAACCGTCCAAATGTAAAAATAACTAAGACAATCGCCATAGTCAGAGCCATGTTTGCAACTAAGGGTGCATCTGCACTCTTCACCCAGATACCAATGAAAGCCCATACCAGAACAAGAGGGAAAGCCACCTCGCGCCGTGTGTAGATCGTTGACATCCCCATCAGAGAAGACACCCAGATCATGAGCACAGCCCAGATCTGTGCATTTATTAACGCGCCGGTCCATCCCAGCACGTACAACACCTGCGACACATTCGCGACAACTACCACCGTTACCCACCCTAAATAGATCCCATAGGGGACGTTGATCAACAGCATTTGCCTGAAAGAACGCCTCTCGATACCAATTTGAAGCTTCAGGTATATCATAAACAAGCTGATGAACAAACCAAAAATGGGGATGAGGGTTAACGTAAACAGCAAATAATGCCACAGGATGAGCCAGGACGCATTGAATAAACATGAAACAACAAACCACCAGGTAATATCATCAATCTTCTTATCAGCCAGACCTTGGGGAGTCATTGAATAAACACAGAATGCGATCAAAGCCAGATAGATTAGGATCCAGATTGAAAAAACGTAAGTGTCAGGCACGAAATAAACCGAGAATCGATCTGAGATTTCCCTTGTGGTCACCCCATTGATTGGCAGGGCTTCTGCAAGGATGTTAATAACCAGCATCAAAGCAAGACTGATGATTATAATGATCCGCTTGGATCTCATCAACTACTCCTGATTAAATCTGACTTAATCTAATTATAATGAATCATTGATAGAAATGGGGTATTTACATAGCTTTTTTATCTCAAATCCCACATTCACTTAATTTATGTGTCCGACCTTCTTAAACCCAGATTCATTTTCCCCATACATTTCATTTTCTCCCCTGCTACCTGCACCCATTTTCCAAATTCCTGATGCCTTAAGGTTCACCCCATGCGCATGCCGATTTAAATCGAACATGTTATAATTCGGAACGGAAAAATACGGCCTAAAATAATACCCCAGCACCCTCCCCTAACAGGGATATTCTATATTGAATAGGGAAGTGGTGTTTTGAAAGGATTGTTCATGCGTAGGATGATGCGCTTTCGGGTGGTCGCAGTCTTAACGATAAGCATACTGCTCTTGACCAGTTGTAACCCAGCTCTGACAGCAACAATCGAGGTTTTCACCGCCACTCTGGAACAAACGCCGACCACAGTCGCTCAAGAATCCGCCGGAATGACACCAGAGCCTTCCCAAATTGGAGAGGAAACACCCACGCCAACACTCGTGGTGTCAACCGCAATACCCATTGTGGAAACGCGCCTTCCACCTGAACAGTGGCAGGAATGGCCGGTTGTCCCTGAATTGACCGGTCGTGAGCTTGAAATCTATCAGCGCGGCCTCGCCTTGGGCAATGACCCTACCCATTTTTCAAAAGTTGGAGACTGTCAGGCGATCAAAGATGTCCTCATGGGTATTTACGATACTCCCGACCGCTACTTCCTGACCGAGTACCAGTTGTACCTGCAGGAGACCATTGACTATTTTGCGGGTTCTTTCGACAGGGATGGACAGGCAGTCAAAGGAGGCTATAACGCCGCTGCCGTGATTTCGCCGATCTGGGCGGACCCGGAAGTCTGCAATGCAGGTGAAACACCCATTGAATGCGAATACCGCCTCCACAAACCCAGTTTTGTCATCATCAGCCTGGAAGTCTGGTGGGAGGGGCGAACGTTGGAACGCTATGAGGATTATATGCGTCAGATCATTGAATTCTTCATTGAGAATGGCGTGGTCCCAATCCTCTCTACGAAAGCAGATAACGTGGAAGGCGATCACCGGATCAACCTGGCAACCGCCCGGCTGGCGTATGAATATCACATCCCTTTATGGAACTTCTGGCGGTCCGTGCAGTCAATGCCGAACCACGGGATTGACCCGGAACGAGACGGCTTCCACATCAGCTATGACGCCTGGACGGTGCGCAGTTTTACCGCGTTACAAGCTTTGGACGCTATTTGGCACAGTGTCAGTGAAATGGATCATGCAGATATCGAATCAACCCAAGAAATTCCTGAAGCCGAAGTGGATTTTGCATCAATCGAGATCAAACCGACTCCACAGACAACCTCCATTCCTTTAGGAAATGAGAATTGGGTATTCTCCCTGGGACAGCGCTCAGACGAAGTGACTCGCAGCGCAGGAATCTTCGCATACGACACAATCCAGCAAACACTCTACCAGATCTTTGGACCGGGTTACCGTCTTGAGGATATTGATTACACCGGCACGCAGCTCCTGGTGAGCAGAGAAAATGAACTTTTTCTCAGCAATCTGGATGGCACAACACAGCTTATCAGTGATCAATTCGCCAGCACCAAACGCAATGCCAGCGCATTCTGGCTTCCTGACAGCAGTCGGTTGGTTTTACTGACAGAGGAAGTGGAAGGATATATTCTCTGGATGGTTGACCCCCTCACCGACACCTGGGAGAAGCTCGCTGAAGGAGAGATCACAGGGATTGTCAAACCCACCAGCACCGACACCATCTACTGGTATCAGGGTGAATGTGAGCCAGAGTCGGTTTGTGAAGACAATACGGTCTGGCGCACTCAGGCAGGGACCAGCGAATCCTTCTTTGAATTCGACAAGATCGCCTTCTCGTTTAATGGCGGGACTTTTGCCTGGGTGGCAGCAGAAGGGGATAATTACCTTATGCTGAACACGTCATTAACAGACCAGACGCTGCAGGATTATTTGTACTTTCCGGGGAACCGACTGATCGACCTGGTTTGGTCACCCGTTGAAGACAGCCTGGTCCTGCTTACAGCAACCCGTAGTGATTACTCTGGAAAATCTTCAGATGCCCGTGTTTTTTTAGTGAACGCAGCTGGCATGTCCTATCTGGAATATCACTCTTTCCCCGGGTTGAATCCCAGCGTTCATTGGAATGAAGAAGGCGATGAAGTCCTGCTGGTATCAACCCTCCTGGATGAGGAAGGCTATCAGCTTAGTTTTCGTCAGACAGACCTTTTGTCCGGATTATATGATACGCTTGATGAGGTCCTTTCTATCCAATCGGATGACTTCATCAAGATTGACAAATTATACTGGTTTGTTCCGAAATCATAATATTGGAGGATAATTCAAATGAAATTAACAAAACCATTAATCAGCCTGGCACTGGCAGCATTGCTGGTTATTTCGCTGTCCGCCTGCGCCAGTAAAGATGAACCTGCTGAGACCATTGAGCTTTATCATCAGGCGCTTGTTGACAAAGACCAGGAGCGGCTGATCAACCTGTCCTGCACAGATTGGGAATCCCAGGCGCTGCAGGATCTGGACAGCTTTGTCAGTGTGGAAACCACCCTGGTTGATTTTTCCTGTCAGACAACCGATGACCAGGGCGATGCTGCGTGGGTTACCTGTGAAGGCGCAATCTCTGCCAGTTATGATGGGGAAGTGACGGAATTCTCCCTTTCAGGGCGCACTTATATCGCTATCCGCCAGGGCGGCGAATGGCGTATGTGTGGCTACCAGTAAAGCGGAGAATCTCATGCGCTGGCTCAAAGACCATCTCTTCACAAAAGAAAACCTTTGGGCTGTTCTGCTTTGTCTATTGATTGCCTTATTGGTGATTTTCAGCGCAGACAGGACGCCTCTCTGGATATATCAAGGATTTTAAATGTCCTTAATTAATATCCTCATCCTTATTGCCGCTGCGTTAGTCATCCGCCTGACCTTCCCAGGAAAGCTGCGCCGCTGGGCACTGCTGGTTGCATCTGTCCTGGCAATTTTCTGGCTCCAACCCGCCCTTTCCATCCGCCGATTGGATTTCTGGTTCCCAACAGCAACGTTGGGACTAGTGTTCCTCTGCTGGGGATTGACCGCGGAAAAGGACCAGCTGAAAGACCGACGTAATTGGCTCGCTGCAGGTCTGGCAGTTGGCACAGTGCTGCTGATCGCGGGGACACGTTTCATCAGCCTCGAAGGCGTGGTTACGCCCACACGACCGCCCCAATTCTATCTGGTGGTTGCTGCACTGCTGGTCACTGTTGGGCTGATGACTGTCATAACCCGCTTTCTCAAACCCACACGTGCGGTGCTTAATGTCGGCATCCTTGTCTTGCTGTTGCTCTTCTTGATCCTCAAAAACCCCATGTTGTCCGCTCTAGCCAGCACTGGATTGCGGCAGTTAACCTCTCAGGATATTTCTCTTGCCCAGGCGAGTGAATTGAGCTGGTTGGGATTCTCTTATCTTGCCTTCCGCCTGATCCACACCCTGATTGACCGACTAAATGGACGCCTGAAGGAGATCAAGTTGGGAGAATATTTGATTTACACCATCTTCTTCCCGGCTTTCCTGTCAGGACCTTTAGATCGCCTGCAGCGGTTCCGAAAAGACCTGGATACCCCTCAAAAACTCACGGCTGATGAACTGCGCCTGAGCGGGAAACGCTTGGCTGTAGGTCTTTTCCGTAAATTCATCCTGGCGGATACGCTCGCATTTATCGCCATCTCGGAGACCAATGCTGCCCAGGCGAAATCGGCAGGTTGGTTATGGCTTCTATTAGCAGCTTATTCATTCCAGCTCTACTTTGATTTTGCTGGGTACACTGACATTGCCATTGGTGCAGGGCTCTTGCTTGGGTTCCACCTTCCAGAGAATTTTAATCAACCTTACCGACAACCGAACCTGACGCTTTTCTGGAATAACTGGCATATGACCCTCACACAGTGGATCCGCGGTTATTTCTTCAATCCATTGACACGGTCGCTTCGTAAGGGTAGAAAACTAAGCGCTCCGACGATCATCTTCATCACTCAGATGAGTACCATGCTGCTGATAGCTCTCTGGCATGGGATCACACTGAATTTCATCATCTGGGGCGTCTGGCATGGTTTGGGTTTGTTCATCCACAACCGTTTGAACGCCCTTGCCTCGCCCAAAATGGCTTCGATGAAGGAAGAAAAACCGTGGCTGGGAACGGTTTTTAAGGTCAGCGGCGTGCTGCTGACGTTCCTTTTCGTGACCCTCGGCTGGGTATGGTTTGCCCTGCCAACCACTACCTCAGCCCTATCAACATTCGCCGGGCTGTTCGGGAAAAGTTAATGCGGAGGTTAAAGCAGCGAATGCGGATAAAATTCGTCATTTTTCTTTTAATAATCATGGTCCTTGTTGGGGCATGCACGCCTGTTCAGACACCAACGCCTACACCAACTGCTGTTGCGACCAGTACCAATCCACCCGAACCCACCGAAACATACACACCTGAATTAACTGAGACAAAGGCTTCGCCCTCAACTGCCACGCCTTCGCCAACCGCGACACCCGACCTGCGACTCATACCGGAGGTTTGGCAAGCTTGGCCGGTCACGCCGGAACTGAGTGCAGCAATGCTAGAAGTATATGAACAGGGGCAGGAGGTCGACCGCGATCCGCACGTATTTTCCGTGATCGGTGACTGTCAAAGCTCACCGACCTATTTCCTCAGTATGTATGACGAAGATCGCTATACACTTGAAAAGGGCCAGGAATACTTACAGGTGACCATTGATTGGTACGCAGGGTCCTTTTCACACCGCAGTCTGACCGTCAAGAATGGGATGACCGCACCGAGTGCTCTCAATCCCCTCTGGGTGGACCCGGAACTATGCGAGTCAACAGAGACGCCGATTGAATGCGAAATCCGCTTG
>Ga0075123_10000491_pt1 | contig 20821 bp, 21 predicted proteins | sample AntAceMetag02UKX_FD_69808 | JGI IMG/M metagenome (GOLD analysis project Ga0075123, IMG submission 69808) | Saline lake microbial communities from Ace Lake, Antarctica - Antarctic Ace Lake Metagenome 02UKX | ecosystem: Environmental > Aquatic > Non-marine Saline and Alkaline > Saline | place... | reverse complement strand
TTGCCAAGGAAATTGAAGCAGATCTTATTGAGCTTAAGCCCAAAAATGAAAAAAAATCTAAAGGTTTTATGAAATATTTCTGGGGAGGAAGGGCAGTAATGAGGAATATTAAGCCCGAGTTACTTCCTCTTAATAAGGATATTCAGGAATATGATGTTTTGTTTATTGGTACACCAGTCTGGGCTTTTAGCTATGCCCCGGCTCTAAATTCATTTTTATCTGAGAATCAATTCATAGGTAAGAAAATTGGTTTATTCTGTTGTCATGGTGGCGGTAAGGGTAATGTGTTTAAAAATATGAAAGAAGCTTTAGAAAATAATAAGATTTTAGGAGAGGTTGATTTTTTTGAGCCCTTAAAAAAAGAAACAGAAGCAAAAGTTAAAAAAGCTAAAGATTGGGCAGTAAGTATAGTAAAGGACTTAGAATAAATTGAATAAGGATAATCAAGAGGAAAAAAGTTTTTTTACAGTCATAAATTGTATAGATGGTCGAGTGCAGTTACCGGTTATTAATTATCTTAAAGAAAGATTTCAAGCGGACTATATAGATTCGATTACTGAACCGGGACCTAATTTAATCCTGTCAGACGGTAGTGAGACTGATATTATTGAATCTATTTTAAGAAGACTTAATCTTTCTTTGGAGCGTAATAAATCTACAGGCATAGCTATAGCGGGTCATTATGACTGCCGAGCTAATCCGGCTGGATATGATGAGCAGATAATCCATATAAAGAAAGCTGTAGTTTTTCTTAAAAAACATTATCAGACAGTTCCAGTAATAGGCTTATGGGTAGATGAGAACTGGAAAGTCCATGAAGTAGAAGGCGATTAGTTTGAGATTAATAGCCTCTAAGACAAAATTACTTTTTTTACAAAAATCTTCCTTTATTATATATAATAAAACCCCTTGACAAGAAGTATATATTATGCTAAATTATCCCAATATTGTTTAAAATTACAGAGGATTAATTAATGAAAAGTACAAAGACAACAACACCAAATCAAAGTGAAATTAAGCGCGGCTGGTTTATAGTTGACGCCAAGGATAAAATTTTAGGTAAAGTTGCCGCTAAGATTGCTACTTATCTGCAAGGCAAGAATAAAGCTGATTATACACCTTATATCGATATGGGTGATCAGGTTATCGTTATTAATGCCCAGCAGGTAGCTACTACAGGCAAAAAGCTTAAACAAAAGATGTATAAAAGATATTCAGGTTATCCAAGCGGTCTAAAGGAAACACCTTTAGAAGTAATGCTAGAGACAAAACCTGAAGAAGTAATTAGTCATGCTGTTAAAGGCATGTTGCCTAAGAATAAATTAGGCAGTAGAATGTTAACAAGATTAAAAGTATACAGGGACGCTAAGCATCCTCATAAAGCTCAAAATCCCTCAGTATTAGAAATATAAAGGAGAAATATGGTAACTGCAGCAACAACAACTAAGCCAATTAAAAAAATACAAAGCGGTAAACGTAAAACCGCCATATGCAGAGTTACGCTCACTTCTGGTAAGGGTAGCATTAAAGCTAATGGTAAAGAGTTGGATAAGTATTTTTTATCTACTGTCCATCAGGGTATTGTAAGAGACCCGCTTTTACTTACTAATTGTAATGAGAAATACGACGTTTCTTTAAACGTCAAAGGTGGCGGACTGTCTGGACAGGCAGGAGCCTCAAGACTGGCTATCGCCAGAGCACTTACCCAAGAAGACGCAGAGTTAAGAGTAGTCTTAAAAAAAGCAGGATTTCTATCTAGTGATCCTCGGCAAAAGGAGCGTAAAAAATTCGGCCGGAAAAAGGCACGTAAACGCTTCCAGTTCTCCAAGCGTTAATAAATTCCAAAAAATACATTTATATTTACATTTCGTGCCTATCGTATTAAGTTTTCGGCTATAATTAACTTGACGCGATAGGCATTTTATTTTATAATTTTTACATCTAGAGGCATGTCTTAATAAGTTGATAACTTACTAAATTTTAATAACTTACAAAAAAAGAAAGCAAGCAATAATGAAAACTAATAACAAGAAAATTAAAGTTGCTATTGTAGGGGCCACAGGCTACACAGGAGCTGAATTAATCAAGGTTCTCTTAAATCATAATCATGTGGAAATCACTTCTTTAACAGCTAAGATAGAGAGTGAGAGTAAGATAAGTGATATCTTTGGAAAATTTTTAGGTCAGTGTGATATGATGTGTAAAAATCTGGATGTGGATGAAGTCGCCAAGAATGCTGATCTTGTTTTTCTGGCTTTACCACACGGGGTTTCAATGCACTACGCTGATGCCTTTTTAAAGAAAGGCCTAAAGGTTATTGATTTAAGTGCTGATTACAGATTAAAGAGCCTAGAAGAATATACAAAGTGGTATAATATTAAGCATAAGGATGTAGATAATATCGCTAAAAGTGTTTATGGTCTACCTGAGATATATAGGAAGGAAATTAAGAATGCTGAGCTGATTGCTAATCCGGGTTGTTATCCGACAGTTTCAATTTTATCAACTCTGCCGGCAGTAGCTAAAAATGATATTGGTTTAGCAGATGTAATTATAGATGCCAAAAGTGGTATTACAGGTGCTGGAAGAAAAGCTGTTTTAAGCCTTCATTATTCTGAGGTAAATGAAAGTGTTAAGGCTTATAAAATAAATGAGCATCAGCATATCCCTGAAATTAATCAGGAATTATCTAATGCTGATGGAAATAACTTTGAAGTAAGTTTCATTCCGCATATTGTACCTTTAAATAGGGGTATATTGGCGACTTGCTATATTAAGTACAGGGAAAAATTAGATGCTAATGAGATTTATAATCTTTACAAAGAATATTACAAGGACGAACCTTTTGTAAAGGTTTTAGATAAAGATAAATTGCCTGAAATTAAGGATGTAGTTAATACTAACTTTTGTCATTTAGGAATTAAAGTGGATGAAGATAAGGGTCTGGTAGTAGCCATAGGTGTTATAGATAATCTCCTTAAAGGGGCAAGCGGCCAGGCAGTTCAGAATATGAATATTATGTGCGGCTTTAATGAAGAAGAAGGTTTAATATAATGAAAGTTCATAAAACAGGGGTAACCACTCCTCTGGGTTTTAAATCTTCAGGTGTGCATTGTGGAATAAAGATGAGGAAGCTGGATTTGGGTTTATTGATTTCTCAGGTGCCGGCTCAAGTCTCGGCTGTTTTTACAACCAATAAGCTTTATTCACCGCATATAGATATAGATAAAGCCAATATTAAGAAATCAAAGACCCAAGCTATCGTGGTTAATTCAGGTAATGCCAACTGTTATAACGGTAAAAAGGGTTATGATGACGCCTTAAGTATTATTAGTAAGGCAGCTAGTATTTTGAAAGTTAAAGCTTCAGCCGTGCTTTTTGCTTCAACCGGGATAATCGCTAAGCCTTTGCCGTTAGCGTTAATGAATAAGAAGATACCTAAGCTTGTAAAGAAATTAAGCAAAGATGTAAAAGATGAATTTTCGCATTCAATTCTGACAACGGATAGAGAGGTTAAACAATTAACAGTTAGTTCTAATATTGCAGGCAAGCAAGTAAGTATCGGTGGTTGTATAAAGGGGGCAGGGATGATTTGTCCGGATATGGCCACGACCCTTTGTTTTTTAACAACTGATGCAGTAATAAAAAAAGATGCTTTAAAAAAAGTGCTTCATCAGGCTGTAGCTGAAACTTTAAATATGCTTACAGTTGAAGGGGATATGAGCCCTAATGATAGTGTTTTTTTAATGGCCAATGGAATGGCAAAAAATAAAGCCATTGAAAAAACTCATAAGAGTTACTTGCAGTTTAAAAAGGCTTTAGTCTATGTCTTAATGGAGTTATCTAAGAAACTTATCTTAGATGCTGAAGGAGCCACAAAACTTATTAAGGTTCACGTCAAAGGAGCCAAGACTTCAAAAGAGGCCAAGAAGGCAGCCTTCTCAGTGGCTAATTCAACCTTAGTCAAGACGGCCTGTTATGGAGAGGATCCTAACTGGGGCAGAGTTGTCTCAGCAGTTGGGGCATCCAGGGTAACCCTAAAACCAGATAAGGTTGAGGTGAGTTTTGATAATATATTAGTTTTTAAACATATGCAGCCGCAGAAATATGATGTAAATAAATTAGCGAGAGCTTTTAAGAAGAAAGAAATAGATATTAATATTAATCTGCACTCTGGTTTAAAAGAAGCCACCGTGCTAACCTGTGATTTAAGCAAGAAGTATATTGTGATAAATGCACACTACAGGACATAAATGAAAAGTGTAATTAAAAAAGCCGATGTTTTAATAGAAGCTCTTCCGTATATCCAGAAGTTTAAGGATAAGATAGTAGTTATCAAATACGGTGGGGCGGCTATGGAAAATGAAGAAATGAGACAAGGTACCTTAGAAGATATAGTCTTTATGAACTTTGTAGGTATTAAACCTGTTTTAGTTCATGGCGGTGGGCCTTTTATCAGTAAAAATATGCATCAGGCCGGGATTACGCCCAAGTTTATTGATGGTCACAGGGTAACCGATGAGAAGACAATTAAGATAGTTGAGAAGACGCTTGCTGACTTAAACAAGAAGATTGTAAAAGAAATTCATGAATTGGGGGCTAGTGCCGAGAGTTTTGGGGGAAATGAATGCGATTTAATTGAAATTAAGGAACCCTCTAAAAGTCAAATGAATGTATTCGGGTATGTGGGTGAGATTGATTCAATTAATGTAGATAAAATTAACAAGGCTCTTAAAATAAATAAGATACCGGTTGTTTATCCGGTAGCGGGTGATAAAAATAAGCATCCCTTTAATATTAATGCTGATATAGCCAGTTCTAAAATAGCTGCAGCTTTAAAGGCGCAGAAATTAGTTTTATTAACCAATACTAACGGAATTATGATGGATCAGGCGGATACGGAGTCAATGATGTCGACATTGCATGCTAATGAGATAGCTGATTTAATAGAGAGAAAAGTAATCCAGGGTGGTATGTTACCTAAAGTAAATGCCTGTATTGAAGCCTTAAAGGACGAAGTTAATAAGGCGCATATTATTGACGGCAGAATACCTCATTCGTTATTACTGGAAATATTCACTGATCAGGGAATTGGAACGGAAATAATTCACGGATAAAATTATGAAAACAAAAGATATTATTAAAGATCATGATTTATATGTTATGCAGACCTATGGCAGATATCCTTTAGTTATCGCTAAGGCTAAGGGGCAATATGTCTGGGATAATAATGGCAAGAAATACTTAGACTTTTTTCCGGGCTGGGCAGTTAGCGGAATAGGTCATTGTCATCCTCTAGTGGTTAAAAGAGCTAAGGAGCAAGTTGCTAAGGTTATTCATGTACCGAATAATTATTATAATCTCCTGCAGGGAAAATTAGCTAAGGAGATTATTAAGAATTCATTCTCGGGGACAGTATTTTTCTGTAATTCAGGAGCTGAGGCTATTGAAGGAGCAATTAAATTAGTGAGAAAATACGGCTATCCTAAGAAGTATGAAATTATTTCCATGAAGAAATCTTTTCATGGAAGAACGTTGGCGGCTATAACTTTAACCGGTCAGCCTAAATATCATAAAGGATTTAAGCCACTACCTAAAGGCTTTAAGCATGTAGAGTTTAATAACTTTGAAGCCTTAAAGAAGGCAGTAACAAAGAAAACAGCAGCTATAGTCATTGAGCCTATTCAGGGTGAAGGCGGAATAAATGTAGCTACAAAAGAATATCTAAAGAAGGTAAAAGCTCTTTGTAATAATCAGGATATTTTATTGATTTTTGATGAAGTTCAGTCAGGTATGGGTAGAACAGGTAAGATGTTTGCCTTTGAGCATTACGGGATTAAGCCGGATGTAATGACTTTGGCTAAGACTTTAGGCGGCGGATTTCCTATAGGAGCCTTGGTAGCTTCAAAAAAGGTTTCTAAGGTGTTGACTCCGGGAACACATGCCAGCACCTTTGGAGGAAGTCCTATAGTCTGTGCAGCTTCACTAGCTGTTTTTGAGGCCATCAAAAAGGATAAACTGCTTTTAAATGTTAATAAAGTGGGCAGTTATTTAGTTAAAGAATTAGAAATTTTAAAGAAAAAATACCCTCATATAATTAAGGGGATAAAAGGCAAAGGTCTAATGCTAGGCATTGAATTACATATTGATGGGACAGCTCTGCCTGTCTTGGCCTTAAAAGAAGGTTTATTAATTAATTGTACCCAAGGCAATATTTTAAGAATGTTACCTCCGTTAAATATTACTAAGCATAATGTGGATGAGGCCCTAAAACTCTTTGAAAAGGTTTTAAAAAAGGTGTAGAGATGTTAAAAAGAAAAGATTTGATTTCACTTGATGTAATGAGCAAAAACGAAATTGATGAGATACTTGAGCTAAGCCTGAAATTAAAAAAAGGCAAAGCACCTGCGTGTAAGTTAAAAGATAAAACCTTAGGTTTATTATTTGAGAAACCCTCTAATAGAACCAAAGTGTCCTTCTGGGCGGGTATGGTTCAACTGGGCGGTCACTGTATCTATCTTTCACCGGCTGAAATTCAGCTGGGTAAAAGGGAAGCAGTTAAAGATGCAGCCAAGGTTTTATCCAGGTATCTGGATGTTATTGCCGCTAGGACTTATTCGCATGAAACCTTATTAGAGCTAGCCAAATACTCATCTGTACCGGTTATAAATGCCTTGACTGATTTATTGCATCCTTGTCAGGCTCTAGCAGATGTTTTTACTATTTTTGAGCAGAAAAAGAAGTTTAAAGGTGTTAAGTTGGTTTATGTTGGTGATGGGAACAATGTCCTGCATTCATTATTATATGCAGCTTCAAAGGTTGGCTTAGATATTGCATATGCTACTCCCAAAGGTTATGAACCTGATAAAGGGGTTGTCCAAAAGGCTTTAGCTATATCTAAGAAAATGGGCTCAGTTGTTAAGGGTTATACGAACCCTAAGGAAGCTGTAGTTGATGCGGACTTTATATATACCGATGTCTGGGCCAGTATGCATCAGGAGAATGAGCTTGCTCAAAGAAAGAAGATCTTTAAGCCGTATCAGATTAATAGTGCTTTATTAAAAGCAGCTAAAAAAGACACCATGGTTTTACATTGCCTGCCGGCTAAAAGAGGTTTAGAAATAACTGATGAAGTTATGGATGGCAAGCAGTCTCTGGTTTATGATGAGGCAGAAAACAGACTCCATGTAGAGAAGGCAATATTATACTTATTAATAAAGGCGAACAAAAAATGATGAAGAAAATTTTATTTTTAGTTCTGGGTTTAGTTTTTAGTTTAGTAGCTGCTCAAGGTGTCAATGCGGATATGGTTTTTTTACACAATGGCGCCTGCTATGAAGGTGAGATTATAGCTGATAATGAAGATGAGCTGACCATTAAACTTGATATCGGTGATTTAACTATAGACTATTGTGATATTGAGGCAGTTCAAGTTGATAAAAAGAAAAAAGATATAAAAGTAGCCAAAAATGATGTCAAACTTTCAGATAAGATGTTGGTTATCTCAAAGCTGAAGAAAAAGGCTGCAAAAATAAATGATTACCGCTGTAAGATGCGTTCGGAGTTGTATGATGGTACAACTCTCAGCGGAACTGTGCTTTGTAAAGCTCCTGATAAATTAAAAGCCACTTATCTGGTGACTTCTAATTCGCAGGATATCGGCCGCATGGAAGTAAAAGCTATAACTGACGGAGAGGTTTTCTGGTTATATTATCCACAGTTAAATGTTATCTATAAGCAGGCCGCGGGTACTGAGGATAGTGTGGCACCCGGAATGGATGATTTGATGCCGGCTTCACTTTTTGATAAGCTAAATGATTCTAACTGCACCTATTTAGGAGATGAATCACTAGATAGCGTAAAGACAGTCTGCTTTGAGACAAGTCTTGAAGGTGATGCCGCTAAATTAAGCGCAATGGGTGAGACTAAAGAGATAGATAAATGTAAGATGTATTTTAGAACTAGTGACGGTTTTTTAGTTAAAAATGTAGGTTATGATAAAGAAGGAACGATTTTATTTATTAATACCACAAGAGATATTGAAACAAATATAAAAGTGGATGAAAATGAATTCTATTTTGCTGCACCTGAAGGTGTTAAGGTGATTGATGCCTCGACGTTGGCTAATTTAGAAGACATGATTTAAGATAAGTTTCGATTAGAATAATTTTTAAGAAAGGTAAGAAATGAAAAAGATAGTCTTAGCATATTCAGGCGGACTTGATACTTCTATAGCTGTTGGCTGGTTAAAAGAAAGAGGCTTTGAGGTTATTGCTTATTGCGGTGATGTAGGCCAAAAGATTGATGCCAAGAAGCTTGCCAAAAAAGCAAAAGATACGGGTGTAAAAAAACTCATTATTAAAGACTTAAAGAATGAGTTTGTTAAGGATTATATTATCCCGGCTATTAAAGCTAATGCTATCTATGAAGATAAATACTTTCTGTCCACAGCCTTATCCAGGCCGATTATAGCTAAGGCTCAGGTAGAGATAGCTAAAAAAGAAAAAGCCGGATATTTAGGTCACGGCTGTACGGGTAAAGGTAATGACCAGGTCAGGTTTGAGATGGGTTTTGCTTCATTGGCACCTAACTTAAAGGTTGTTGCTCCGGCTAGAGAATGGGATTTTGCCTCAAGAGAAGAACAGGTTGATTATGCTTTGAAACATAAGATACCCGTAGATATAACTAAAAAGAGTCCTTACTCCATAGATGAGAATATCTGGGGAGTAAGTATTGAATGTGGTGTTCTAGAAGATCCCACAAAAGTTTTACCTGAAGATGCTTATTTAATAACTCAATCATTAAAGAATGCTCCGACTGAAGAAGCAGCAATAAAGATTAGTTTTAAAGAGGGTGTGCCGGTAGCTTTAAACGGTAAGAAAATGAGTGTTTATAAAATTATTGAGAAATTAAATGCACTCGGAGGTAAGCATGGTATCGGCAGAAGTGATATGATTGAAAATAGGTCAGTGGGTATAAAATCAAGAGAGGTTTATGAGGCTCCGGCAGCGGCAATCTTAGTTGCGGCTCATAAGGAATTAGAGGCTATGACTCTTGATAAAGCCACTATGCACTATAAGGCTATTTTAGAAAAACAGTATACCGATTTAATTTATCATGGCTGTTGGTTTACGCCATTAAAAGAAGCCATAGATGCTTTTATTAATAAAACTCAAAGTGTAGTTAGCGGTGAAATAAGCCTTAAGCTCTATAAAGGGAATATAACTGTAGCTGGCAGAAAGTCAGATTATTCGCTCTATTCAAAAGAATTAGCGACTTACTCTGAGGATGATGCCTTTGATAGAACTGCAGCCAGCGGTTTTATCAAGATTATCAGTCTGCCATATAAAATTACAGGAAAGAGAAAAAAATGAGCAAAAAGTTATATGGAACAGTTTTTGCTAAAAAGAACACCAAAGAGGTAGAGGATTTTGTAGCCAGTATCAATGTGGACTATAAACTGCTTAAATATGATATTTTAGGCAATATAGCCCATGCTAAGATGCTAGGCAAGAAAAAGATTATACCCAAGAAGGATTCTTTGGCTTTAGTGAGGGGACTTATGAATATTCTAAAGAAGGCAGAGTCTGGTAAAATTAGCCTGTCTCCTTCCGGTATAGAAGATGTACATACTTATGTAAATCTGCTTCTAGATAAAGAGGTTTCTAAAAAAGTATCTGATAAACTGCATACAGCCAGGTCCAGAAATGACCAGGTCACTTTGGATACGAGGATGTATTGTCTGGATGTTACTCAGGAAGTTGCTCTAAAGATTATTGATTTACAGAAAACTATCTTAAAGCAGGCTGAGAAGAATATTTCTGTCATTATGCCGGTCTATACCCATTTACAGCCGGCTCAGGCAATTTTAGCTTCGCATTTACTTTGCGCTTATGTAGAAATGCTTCAAAAAGATAAGCTGAGAATGATGCATGCGGTTAGTAATGCTGATGAACTGCCTTTAGGTAGTTGTGCGGCCAGGGGAACAACTCTAGATATAGATAGAAAATTTGTAGCTAAAGAATTAGGTTTCTTAAAGGTGAGTAGAAATTCCATTGAGTCAGTTTCATCTAGGGATTATATCTTAGAGATTCTCTCAGCGGTAAATATTCTGGCTGTTAACTTATCCAGAATAGCAGAGGATTTAATCATCTATTCAACTTATGAGTTTTCATTTATTGAGGTTGATGAAAGTTATTTAACCGGCTCCAGTATGATGCCTAATAAAAGAAATGCAGATACCCTGGAATTAGTCAGGGGTTTTGCTTCTAAGGCTTTAGCATCACTTACGCAGGTCTCAGGACTCCTAAAAGGTCTGCCTCATGCCTATAACAGGGATATGCAGTTTGATAAAGAAGCTCTCTTTGAATCTCTTGAAGGCATAATTGCAGCTCTTACAATAACAGACGGAATATTTAGCAGTTTAAAATTTAATAAAAAGAAATTAAAAAGCTATTTAGCTGAGAATGATTTTATTTTTGCCACAGACATAGCCGAATATCTTATTAAAAAGGGTCTTACTTATAGAGAGGCACACGATGTCACCGGTAAATTAATCAGGCTCTGCCTGGATAAGAAAATGATGATTAAGGATATAACAGAAAAAAATTTAAAGAAGATATGTAAATATTTCAGTAAGACTGTGCTTGATAAATTGACTGATGCTTCAATTTCAGTCAAAGCAGTAAAATCAGAAGGAGGCACTTCACTTGCCTCAGTAGAAAAACAAATCGGGCACTGGAGAAAGGTATTAAAGTAAATGCACGAGTTTAAGTATAAGGGAAATGAATTTTATTGTGAGAATGTTTCTATTAAGAAGTTAGCTTCTGAATTTTCAACTCCTCTTTATGTCTATAGTCATAAGACTCTAGTTGATCATTTTCGTAAGATAAAGGCCGCCTTTAGTGAATTCAAGCCTTTAATCTGTTTTGCAGCTAAGGCTAATGCTAACTTAAATATCCTGCGAATTTTAATTGAGGAAGGTGCCGGTTTAGATGTAGTCTCAGGCGGTGAACTTTATAAGGGTCTTGAGGCCGGAGTTGATCCTAAAAGGATAGTCTATGCTTCTGTGGGTAAGACTGATGGGGAAATTCGTGAAGCCTTAAAGGCGGGGATATTATTCTTTAATGTCGAATCAGTTCCTGAATTAGAGAATATCAACCGTATTGCCGCATCACTCAAGAAAAAAGCTAATGTAGCCATCAGAATTAATCCTGATGTAGACCCCGAGACTCATGAATATATTACGACTTCTAAGAAGGAAAATAAGTTTGGAATTGATTTAGCAGTGGCAAGAAGAATTTTTTCGTCTTTGTGTAGATACCCTTGGGTTAATCTAAACGGAATTCACTTGCATATCGGTTCTCAAATTACCAAGGCCAAGCCTTATAAGGATGCCTTAAAGAAGATTATAAGTTTTATTAAGACTAATAATATTGAATTGGATTATATTAATTTAGGCGGTGGTTTAGGTATAATTTATGATAATGAAAAACCACAGACGGCTGAGAGCTTTGCCAAAGCAATTGCTCCTTTATTAAGAAAGATTAAGGCGAGGCTTATTTTAGAGCCTGGCAGGTTTATAGTGGGAAACAGCGGTATTTTAGTGGCGAAGAGCATTTATATTAAAGAAGCCTCTACAAAGACCTTTGTGATTACAGACACAGCAATGAATGATTTAATGCGGCCATCACTTTATCAGGCCTATCATACAATTTTGCCCCTAAAGAAGGCCAAGGGTAATTTTAAGAAGCTAGTTGATATAGTCGGCCCTGTTTGTGAATCGGGAGATTTTTTAGGTAAGAGCCGGAAATTTCCCAAGGTAGAAAGCGGCTGCTTCTTGGCGGTATTAGGAGCTGGGGCTTACGGATTTTCTATGTCTTCAAATTATAATGCCCGGCCTAGAGCAGCAGAAGTTCTAGTGAAGGGTAATAAGTACTATCTTATAAGAAAGAGAGAGACTTATAAGGATTTAATCGCCACGGATATAAAGGTGAAAGGACTATAAATGAGTTTTGATTTTATTAAGGCCGAAGGAGCCGGTAATGATTTTATCATTATTGATGAAGAGAATTTACCTGCAGGTATAGACTTAAAGAAGCTGGTAGTTGAAGTCTGTGAGCGTAAGAAATCTATAGGCGCTGATGGGGTTATGCTCTATTCTAAATCAGAGACCGGTGATTTTAAGATGCGTATATTTAATCCTGATGGTGCACAAGCAGAAATGTGCGGCAATGGAGCACGCTGCATGGGGCTTTATGCCTATACTTATAAAGGGCATAAGCATAAGATGACTATGGAAACTTTAGCTGGAGTTATTGAGATAGAAATTAATAACGGTATTCCGCGCCTGAAACTAACTGACCCTAAAGATGCTAAGCTTAGTTTTATTATTGATATTGATGGAAATGATTTAGGGATATCATTTATAAATACAGGTGTGCCTCATGTGGTTTGTGTAGCCGATAAGGTAGATGAAGTTTCTTTAGATGATATAGGCCCTAAGATAAGAAATCATAAAGAATTTCTACCAGGGGGGACAAATGCTAATTTTATTGAAGTGCTTAATAAGCATAATTTAAAAATTAGAACTTATGAAAGAGGAGTTGAAGCTGAAACCTTAGCTTGCGGTACGGGCTCAGCAGCCTCAGCTGTCATAGCAGCTATGTTAAATAAAGTTAAGTCTCCGGTTGGTGTTAAGACTGCTTCAGGTGAGACATTAAAAATATATTTTGATTTAGAAGATAATGAATGTAAGAATTTATACTTAGAAGGTGCCTGTAATTTAATTTATAAGGGCAAGTATATAGTAACTTAAAGCAGCTCATAGCTCATAGCTGATAGCTGTAAGCTCTTTGCTTTTTTACTTAATCCTTAGAGCGAATAAAATGAGCGTCTTAATTCTTAGAGTGAGCGAACGCGAACGTCTTGATAATTGTTTAATTAAGGAGGGAAATATTATGTTTAAAGGCTGTTATACAGCGATGGTAACACCATTTGATAAAGAAGGCCAGATAGATGAGGCTAAGTTTCGAGAACTGATTGATTTTCAAATTGAGAATGGCGTCACTGGTCTAGTGCCCTGCGGCTGTACAGGGGAGGCGGCAACTCTTAATCATAATGAACAGAAAAAATTAATTAAGATAGCGATTGAGGCCGTCAATAAAAGAGTGCCGGTTTTAGCCGGAACAGGTTCCAATAGCACTCAAGAAGCTCTTGAGCTGACTGAATATGCTAAGAAGTCAGGTGCTGATGGAGCTCTAATAATTACCCCTTATTATAATAAGCCGACTCCTAAGGGTCAGATAATTCATTATGAGTCTATTGCCAAGGCAGTTGATATTCCAATCGTCTTATACAATGTTCCTTCAAGGACAGGTATATGCATGCTGCCGGAAACAATTGCAACATTAAATAAGATTGAAAATATTGTTGCGGTTAAGGAAGCCAGTGGCTCATTAGAGCAGGTAAGTCAAATTTTATCCCTTTGTGATATAACGGTTTTATCAGGAGATGATGCACTGACTATTCCTATGATGTCAATCGGAGCTGCGGGTGTTGTTTCAGTGGCTGGTAATATTATTCCTGAGGAGATTTCTAGTATGGTGGCTGCTTTTATAGAAGGTGATGTCACAAGAGCAAAAGAATTACATCACAAGCTTTATCCGGTATTTAAGGCAATGTTTATAGAAACTAATCCTATAAGTGTAAAGACGGCCATGAAGTTTATGAATGTTTTAAACGGTGCTTTGCGTTTACCACTTTGTGCCATGACTGAAAGTAATGAAACAAAACTTAAAGAAGCACTTATTGAAGCAGGTTTAATTGGAAGATGAATGAGGATTAGATTTACGGAACAAAGTAAACGTAAGTCTTTATCCGAATTCATCCCGCACCCAGTAAAAACATAATGTATTATGTATATGTACTCAAATGTCCGATTACAAATAAGCTTTATTACGGTTATACTAAAGATTTAAAACGACGCTTGCTCGAACATAATAGAAAAAAAGCGTGGTCTCTTGTATATTACGAAGCTTATAATAAAGAGACGGATGCCAGAAGAAGGGAAAAAGCAATAAAGAATTCCGGCCAGGCTATCAAGGCACTTAAGACAAGAATTAAAGATTCTCTGAGATAATATTGCTGGGTGCGGGATTCAATTCACGCATATAATTTATGACATTTTAAAAAATGACAAAATTTATGTGCTCATTAAGGAGAAAAGGAATGATTAAAGTAATTATTAGTGGTGCGTCTGGCAGAATGTCAAAACTTATTGCCGCACTTATCGCTCAAGAAAAGGGCATGAAAGTCGTAGCTGCCTTAGAAAGAAAGGGTCATTCTGATATCGGTAAAAAGTTTTCTGATGTTGTGGGTATAAATTCAGCAGCATTAAATTGCCGAATAACTGATAATCTAAAGAATGTCATTGAAGAGTCTGATATAATTCTTGAATATACAACTCCTAAGAGTACATTAGAGCATCTACAGGAAGCCATTAAGTCTAAGAAGGCTATGGTTATTGGGACAACAGGTTGTACCAAGATAGAGATGGATAAAATCAAGAATGCTGCGGTGAAGATTCCGATATTTTTCTCACCCAATACCAGTCTCGGAGTTAATTTAGTCTTTGATGTTTTAGAGAGATTAGCCAGTGTGCTGCCAACTGATTATAATGTGGAGATAGTTGAGACTCATCATATTCATAAGAAAGATGCGCCCAGCGGAACAGCTAAGAAAATGGCTGATATTATTGCTACTGCTAGAAAACAAAAGCCGGATAAGGTTATTACCTACGGTAGAAAAGGCAGAGCTGAAAGCCGTCCTGAAAGCCAGATTTGTATCCATGCCCTCAGGGCTGGAAATATACAGGGCAAGCATGAGATTAGGTTTATTTCTCAAGAAGATGAGATTACGATTACGCACAATGCCTTCTCCCGCAATATTTTTGCCAAGGGAGCAGTCGCGGCGTTAAATTTTATTGCTACTAAGAAAAAGGGTCTTTTTACAACTGAAGATCTTATTTAAGATGGAATAATGTGAATATCCCCACAGTCATTCTTTATAAAGCTGTTGGGATAAATTCGGCCTTATAATTTACGTTCCTTAATAGTCACGTAAAATATGGCCTCATTTAGAAAGGAATAAAATGGGCATTAACATTCAAATAGCAGACCGGCTAAAGAAGTTACCGCCGTATCTTTTTGTTGAAGTTGATAAAAAGAAAAAAAAGAAAAAAGATGAAGGCAAAGATATTATTGATTTAGGTGTAGGCGATCCGGATACTCCGACGCCTGATTATATCATTAAGAAGCTTTGTGAAGAAGCAGCAAACCCTGATACCCATACATATCCTATGGGAAAAGGACTAAGTTCTTTTAGGGAAGCAATTGCCAAATGGTATAAGAAAAGATTCAATGTTACTCTTGATCCAGACACAGAGATTCTGCCTCTTATCGGCTCGAAAGAAGGTATTGCCCATATGCCTTTAGCCTTTATAAATGCGCAGGATGTCGTCCTAGTGCCCGATCCTTGTTATCCGCCGTATAAATCTGGGACAATTTTAGCCGGAGGCAATCCGCATTACATGCCTTTATTAGAACAGAATGGTTTTTTACCTGATTTAGATGCAATTGATAATCAGGTGGCTAAAAGTGCTAAACTGATGTTTATAAATTATCCTAATAATCCGACAGGTGCTTGTGCTAATGAATATTTTTATAAAAGAGTGGTAGAGTTTGCTGAAAATAATAATATTATTGTTGCCTCTGATGCTGCTTATTCAGAGCTTTTCTTTGAAGAACCCAAGCCCATGAGTTTTTTAGAGATAGAAGGGGCTAAAGAAGTAGGCGTAGAGTTTCATTCTTTATCCAAGACCTTTAATATGACTGGCTGGAGAATAGGTTTTGCCTGCGGCAATAAAGAAGTTATCGCAGGTTTAGCTAAAGTAAAAGAGAATATAGATTCAGGTGTTTTTGAGGCTATTCAGCATGCAGCTATAGAAGCCCTGGAATTAGAAACAAATCACGTTGATGAACTTTTAAAGATGTATAAAGAGAGACGTGATATCTTTGTTGATGGACTAAATTCACTAGGCTGGAAAGTTGCCAAACCTAAGGCAACCTTCTATGTCTGGCTTCCGGTACCTCCTGGTTATACTTCAATGGAGCTCTCAGATAGCTTATTGGAAAAAGCCAATATAGTGGTTACTCCTGGAGTTGGTTTTGGAGAAAATGGAGAAGGCTACATCAGAGTAGCTTTAACCGTCGATAAAACTCGCATAGTCGAAGCAATAGAAAGGATTAAGAAACTCCATGAGTAAACTCTACATCGGTGTTGGTTCTAATAAAGGCAACCGCGAGGAATATATTAAAAGAGCCTTAGAGCATTTAAAGAATGAGGAAGATATAAAGATGCTCAAGCAGTCAGCTGTTATTGAAACAGACCCTGTAGGCAATCCTGAGCAGGAAAGATTTTTAAATCTGGTTATTGAAATTGAAACCTTTCTTGATCCGTATACCCTCTTTAAGCGTCTTAAAAATATTGAACGCTTCTTAGGCCGTAAAGAAACTGATGAAAAGTGGGGTCCAAGAGAAATAGATTTAGATATATTATTATTTGATGATCTAGTTATTAAAGGTAAAAACTTAAAAATTCCGCATCCCCAAATGCATAAAAGAGGTTTTGTCTTGAAGCCTTTGTGTGAAATTGCCCCGGATGTAATTCATCCGGGCTTAAATAAAAGTGCTAAAGACCTACTTGAGGGTTTAGATAAAGAAGATGCTAGTAGTAAAGAGAGTACAGAAACTGAAGCAACTTATCAGGAAACAGAAAGCACAGAATAAAAAAATAGGTTTTGTGCCGACTATGGGTTTCCTGCATCAAGGTCATTTAAGCCTTATAAAACAAGCCAGGCTTGAGAATGATTTTGTTGTCTTAAGTATTTTCATCAATCCTACCCAATTCGGACCTAAAGAAGATTTCAAAAAATATCCCAGAAATTTAAAAGGTGATTTATCACTTGCTAAAATAAACGGTGTGGATATATTTTTTAATCCCAGTGTTAATGAAATGTACAAAAATGATTTTCAGACTTCTGTCTGTGCAGGTGAATTGGCTAGTAAACTTTGCGGTCTAAGCCGCCCGGAACATTTTGATGGAGTCTGTACTGTCGTAGCTAAACTCTTTAATATAACAAATCCCGACGTCGCTTATTTTGGGCAAAAAGATTATCAGCAGGCCTTAATTATAAAAAAAATGATTACTGATTTAAACTTCAATATCAAACTAAAAGTTATGCCGATTATTAGAGAGTCTGACGGCTTAGCAATGAGTTCTAGAAATAAGCATTTGTCGACGACAGATAGACAGAAAGCCCTTGTTATTTCTCAGGCTCTAAAAGCGGCTTCGTTAGAGTTTAAAAAGGGATGCACGGAAACAGCCGAATTAAAAAAAATAATAAAAAAATTAATATCTGGGGAAAAATATGTTAATATTGACTATATAGAAATACTTGACGCTGGCTCCCTCCAGAGAGTAAAGTATATTAAGAAGAAAGTAGTAGTGGCGGTGGCAGTAAAAATTAAGACCACCAGATTAATTGACAATGTTATTTTAAAGCCTTAAGGGATTAGGATGTTAAAAATAGGACTCATTGGTTGCGGGACCATTGGTAGTGAGATAGCCCGAGCCATAACTGATAGATTTAGTCAAGAAGCTGAGTTAGTTGCTCTTTGTGAAATAGATGAGCAGAAAGCAAAAGATTTTTTGGATACATTAGTTAAAAAACCTGAATTGCTTTCCATGGATGAGCTGATTCAAAAGAGTGAGTTAGTTGTAGAAGCAGCTGGTGGAGAAGTTGTAGCTGAATTGGTAAAAAAATGTTTAGATAAAGAAGTTGATGTAATGGCTATTAGTATCGGCGGCTTTATTGGGCATGAAGAACTTTTTAAGATGGTGGAAAAGAGCAAGTCTAGGCTTTACCTGCCCTCAGGCGCGCTTTGTGGCCTGGATGCGGTTAAGGCAGCTAAAATATCGAATATTACCCGGGCTGAGCTTATTACTCGTAAACCCCCTAAGGGTTTAAAGGGGGCACCTTATTTAGAAAAGCAGAATATTGATATAGATAATATAGAGAAAGAAACAGTGATCTTTGAAGGAAGTGCTAAAGAGGCCATTAAGGCATTTCCAAAAAATATAAATGTTTCAGCTCTTTTAAGCTTAACAAGTATTGGAGCTGATGAGACAAAAGTGAAGATTTTATCATCACCAGAGTTTACCAGGAATTCACATCAGATGATTATTGAAGGGGATTTTGGACATATAGAAACTCTAAGTGAGAATAAACCCTCACCCAATAATCCCAAAACAAGCTATTTAGCAGTGCTCTCATGTATCGCCTGTTTAAAACAGATATTGAGTCGAGTTAAACTAGGGACTTAATTTTTTGTAAAAGAAGGGGGAGGAGGTGAAAAGGGATGGCGACTAAAGTACTTAAATGTAATATTAAGAAAGAGTCGGGCTATCTTTATTTTATCGATAAAGATGGTGATGTAGCTAAGGCTAAGATGGCTCGAGGTGGCAAGAAAAAGAAGGCCGCTAAGAAAAAGGTTGTAAGGAAAAAAGTAGCTAAGAAAAAAGTAGCTAAGAAAAAAGTTGTAAAAAAAGGTAAGAAAAAGAAGAGATAAGGTTTAATACCTTATACACATATCAGGAAAAAGCCCTTTGCAGTATTTTATATTGCAAGGGCTTTTTTTGTATTTGCTTCTAATAGAGGTAATTGCTATTTCATTTTGGTTTTGTTATAATACGACTTTAAAAGAAATTTGGGGAAATAAGGTAAATTATTAATGAAAAAAGACTATCTGTATATTAAAGGGGCGCGGGAGCATAATCTTAAGGATATTAGTCTAAAGCTTCCTAAGAATGCGATTACGGTCATTACCGGTTTAAGTGGTTCGGGAAAATCATCTCTGGCTTTTGATACTGTTTATGCTGAAGGTAGGCGCAGGTATGTGGAGAGTTTATCGGCCTATGCTAGGCAGTTTTTGGAGCAGTTGCAAAAACCAGATGTGGACTATATTGAAGGTCTCTCACCGGCTATATCTATTGAGCAAAGGCGTCATTCGCCTAATCCGCGTTCAACAGTAGGTACAACTACAGAAATATATGATTATTTAAGACTTTTATACGCCAAGATAGGAAAGAGTCATTGTTATAAATGCGGCAAACCGATAACTTCTCAATCTTTGGATGTCATTGTGGATACTATTTTAAAGTTACCTAAAGAAAGTAAAATTATTTTATTAGCTCCTAGAGTAGAGGGGAAAAAGGGTCAGCATAAACAGGTTTTGGAAGATTTAATTAAAGAAGGTTTTGTAAGAGTACGAATAGATGGTGAGATTAAAGAATTAAAAGATAAAATAAAGCTGGATAAAAATAAGAAGCATACCCTTGAAGCTGTAATTGATAGATTAGTTGTTAAAGAGGGCATTAGAAGCCGGCTCTCAGAATCAGTGGAGACAGCTTTATTGACTGGTTCTGGAGTTATGAGGGTCTATTTAGTTAATAAAAAAGAAGATTTGTACTACAGCAGTCTGGCGGCTTGTCCGGATTGTGGAATTAGCTATGAAGAGCTGAGCCCGCGGGCCTTTTCATTTAACAGTCCTTATGGAGCCTGCAGCTTTTGTAATGGCTTAGGCACTAAAGTAGAAATAGACCCCGAGTTAGTTGTTCCTGATAAATCAAAAAGTTTAAGAGAAAATGCCATTGACCCTTGGAGGCGAGGAGGGCGCGGATATATTATGTATTATCGCCGACTTATAAGAGAAGTGGCTGATTTTTTTGAGATTGATTTTGATAAGCCGTATAGTAAGCTAACCAAAAAAGAAAAAGATATTATTCTCTACGGGAGTGAGGAATTTCAGCATTGGCACAAGGGTTACGAAGGAGCTATCCCGCATTTAGAGCGTCTTTTTAAAACAACCGAAAGTGAATTCTTAAAAACGCATATTAATCAATATATGAGTAGTCATCCCTGCGGCGAGTGTAAGGGGGCGCGCCTCAAGCCGGAAGTATTGGCGGTAACAATAAATAATATAAACATCCGGGAACTTTGTTTATTAACTGTAAGTGAAGCCTGCGATTTTTTTGATAAATTAAAATTAAATGAAACTCAAAAAATACTATCCCGTCAGATTTTAAAAGAGATAAAAGAACGTCTGGGTTTCCTAAGAGATGTCGGTTTATCATATCTGACGATAGAGAGAAAAGCTAATAGTCTCTCTGGAGGCGAAGCCCAAAGGATTCGTCTGGCAACTCAGATAGGTTCTCGTCTTACCGGAGTTTTATATGTTTTAGATGAACCTAGTATCGGGTTGCATCAAAAGGATAATAATAAGCTTTTAAATACCCTCAAGTCCTTAAAAGAACTTAAGAATACCCTATTAGTGGTTGAGCATGATGAAGCCACCATAAGAAGTGCCGATTATATAGTTGATTTAGGTCCTGGTGCCGGTAGGCATGGGGGTGAAATAGTGGCTCAAGGGACTTTAAAAGATATCTTAAAGTCATCTCGATCACTGACGGCTCAATATCTAAAAAAAGAACTGGAAATAAAAATCCCGGTTTCACGCCGGCCTCATAAAAATACTAAATGCCTCGAAGTAGTAGGGGCCAAAGAACATAATCTAAAAAATATAAATGTTAAAATTCCCTTAGGGTTATTTACCTGTGTTACCGGTGTCTCAGGTTCTGGTAAGAGTACTTTGGTTGACGAAGTGCTTTATAGAGCACTGGCTTCTAAGTTGTATCGTTCAAA
>Ga0075123_10000488_pt1 | contig 20838 bp, 18 predicted proteins | sample AntAceMetag02UKX_FD_69808 | JGI IMG/M metagenome (GOLD analysis project Ga0075123, IMG submission 69808) | Saline lake microbial communities from Ace Lake, Antarctica - Antarctic Ace Lake Metagenome 02UKX | ecosystem: Environmental > Aquatic > Non-marine Saline and Alkaline > Saline | place... | reverse complement strand
CATAATTAATTCTCCTTGTTTTACGGTTACATAAATTATGAAGCAACGACCAATTTTGATAAAAGTTCAAAATTAGTAAAGTTACTTTATTTTTGAGGCAACCCGTAGAAATACTCGAATTTTGGTTAAACTATTCTTACCTTGACATTTTACATTTTATTGAATATATTTCGATAATACAAAACGTTAACTTTTTAAATTCAAAGGTACACAATGGAACCTATATATTTAGACCACAACGCAACAACACCGATCGCCCCTGAAGTCGCCGACGCTATGCTCCCTTTTTTAAAAGAAAATTTTGGTAATCCGTCAAGTTCTCACTGGTATGGAATTCAGACAAAAAAGGAGGTTGAAAATTCCCGGCGCCAGGTTGCTGAATTGCTGGGTTGTCAAGCAGATGAAGTTATTTTCACCAGCGGCGGGACCGAGTCTAATAATTATGCGATTCGAGGCATTGCAGAAACTTTTAAAGAAAAAGGCAATCATATTATAACTTCACAGATCGAGCATCCTGCTGTTATTAATGTTTGCCGTTACCTGGAACAGAAAGGGGTGCAGGTCACTTATTTGCCAGTTGACAATTCCGGAATGATTGACCCAAAAGAAGTTGAAGCGGCAATTCAACCCGATACTATTCTGATTACGATAATGCACGCCAATAACGAAGTTGGGACGATTCAACCCATTGCTGAGATTTCTTCAATTGCAAAAAAACACAGAATTCTTTTTCACACAGACGCTGCTCAATCAGTCGGCAAAATTCAGACGCGCGTTGAGGATTTGGGCGTGGATTTGCTTTCTGTGGCAGGACACAAATTATATGCACCAAAGGGAATCGGGGCGTTTTACATTCGTCGTGGGTTGAAAATTCAATCATTCATTTTGGGTGCAGACCATGAGGCAGGTCGCCGAGCCGGAACAGAAAATGTGCTGGAAATTGTCGGCTTGGGAAAAGCCTGCAAAATAGCCAAACGTGATTTTGAGAAAAATCAACAGCATGCACGTTCACTGCGCGATCGGTTGTGGAACGGATTAAAAAATGAGTTGCCAGAAATTATTTTAAATGGTCACCCCGAAAAAAGACTTCCCAACACCCTAAGTGTTTCCTTCCCCGGAATTGATGCCAATACTCTGCTCGATGAATTGACGGATGTCGCAGCTTCACCAGGCGCTGCCTGTCATACTGATGTTGCCGAACCGTCTGCCGTGCTGGTAGCAATGGAAGTTCCGCTGGTAAATGCGCTGGGAACAATTCGTTTTTCCACTGGCAGATTAAATGACGAAACACAAATTGATAAAGCTATCAAGTCAATTACTCAGGCAGTTCGCCGGCTTCGTCCCAGCGAACAGGCGGAAGAACCTGTTATCGTTGAAGCCAAGGAAATCAAATTAACTCATTTCACTCACGGTCTCGGCTGTGCCTGTAAATTACGCCCACAAAATCTGGAACAGATACTGGCTTCTTTTCCGCCGACTACAAATTCAAACGTGATTGTCGGAACGAGCACTTCGGATGATGCCGCAGTTTATCGACTTAATGAAGATGAAGCGATTGTACAGACTGTTGATTTTTTCACGCCGATTGTTGATGATGCTTATCATTTTGGAGCTATTTCCGCGGCAAATTCTTTAAGTGATATTTATGCCATGGGAGCCAAGCCGCTGTTTGCTTTAAATATCGTCGGCTTCCCGGAAAAACGGCTGCCGTTAAATATTCTGAAAAAAATTCTGCACGGCGCTTCGGATAAAGCAAACGAGGCGGGAATTCCTATTTTAGGCGGTCACACGGTTGAAGACAATGAACCCAAATTCGGACTGGCAGTGACTGGATTGGTCAATCCCAATAAAGTTCTCACTAACAGCAATGCCCAACCAGGAGATGTTCTTATTCTTACTAAGCCAATCGGGCTGGGGTTGATCACGACAGGTATCAAACGAGGAATGGTCGATGAAGAGACTACACAAAAAGCGATTTCCATTATGAGCGGTTTGAACCGCGCCCCAGCGGAGGAAATGCAGAATTTCGATGTTCATGCCTGCACTGACGTAACTGGTTTTGGACTGCTGGGACACTTGAAGGAAGTTACACTGGGGAGTAAGGTTGATGCAATAATTTATGCATCAAAAGTTCCTGTTTTAAAACAAGCAAGAGAATTGGCTCTTGCCGGTATCGCTCCAGGCGGCACTCTGGCAAATGTTGATTATGTGAAACCTTTTGTGCAATGGAATGAAGGAATTTCTGAAATTGACAAATTGTTGCTGTGCGATGCGCAAACTTCTGGAGGACTGATTATTGTTATACCCAAAAATAAAAAGGAAGAATTGTTAAACCGATTGCATGAGCGGGGAATTAAAGAAATTAGTTGTATTGGCGAAATTACAGGAGTTGGGGAAGGAATTATTACTGTAAAGCCGTAGGACAAGATGGCATCTTGTTCTACGGATAAGAAAAATCTCATTAACAAGGAGCTATGATATGAAATTCAAACACAGTTTTTTCATTATGTTATCCATTATCTTAGTTAGCGTGCAAATCTGCATTTCACAAGAACGAATAATCGATGGCATTCCTCACGTTATCAATCCGAATAAGGGGAGCGATTCAAATTTAAAATTCAGTTTTGAAAAACAATTAGCAATCGGTGGTGAAGAAGAATCTGAAGATTATATTTTTGAACGACTGATCGATTTTACGGTGGATGAAAAGGGGAATATTTATTTGTTGGATTTTTCAGCATGCAGCGTATTTATTTTTAATTCAGAGGGTAAGTACTTGAGAACAGTTGGCAGAAAAGGACAGGGACCGGGTGAATTCACTTACCCGATTGCAATTTCTTCAATTAATCCCGATACATTTTTTGTCGCTCAAAGCAATCCGAATCGGTTTTCATTTTTTAATTTTCAGGGAGAATATTTACGTGACTTTAGCTTAAATTTCATGGGAGCTTTTGCTAAAGCCAAAATGTTTGAGAAACGCTTTATATTATTTTCAAAGTCAGAATTCAAAATGCAGGAGAAAAAACCATCCATGAAATTGAGTCTGAACTTAATTGATGTTAATGGTGAAAATGAAAAATCACTTTTTCAAACAGAACGAGAAATGGATTTTCTCAACACCAAAAAATTTTCCCAGAAAGACACCCCCATAATTTTCTGGTGTTATGACGCAGCAGGCAATATTTACGTTATTGATGATATGTTTGACTACAAGATAAAGGTTTTGGATCGGCAGGGAAAATTATTAAAGATAATCCAAAGGAAATTCAAACCTCTTAAAAAAACAAAAGAAGAACAGGAAGAAGAGAAAAAAAAGTTTGACGAAGCGATAAAACGAATGGGCGTTGATGCTGGATTTAAATATGAACCTGATAAAACAAAGCCGATAATCTCTCAAATGTTTACAGACAATTTAAACCGTCTTTGGGTCAATACATTAGAGGGAGCGGCAGTATCCGGCATGGCTTTTGATATTTTTGATAATAGTGGAAAATATTTAAACAAAATCACAATAGATTTCAAAACAGGAGGAAATATCTTGATCAAAAAGAATTTTATGTACTGCATTTTCCAGGATGAAGAAGAACTCCCAGCTTTTTTTATGTATAAAATTATTGAACAATAAAGTGAAAGGCAAATCAATGAAAACTATTATTGAACCGTTTAGAATTAAAATGGTCGAATCGATTAAAATGACCACACGTGAACAGAGAGAAAAGATTATAAAAAAAGCTGGTTACAATCTATTTATGATTGACGCCGTAGATATCATTATCGATTTATTGACTGACAGCGGCACTGCTGCAATGAGCGATTTACAATGGGCCGGGATCATGCGCGGCGATGAATCTTATGCTGGCGCTAAAAGTTATTACCGTTTTTTTGACAAGGTTTCCAAATTAACCCATTTTAAACATATCATTCCTACTCACCAGGGGCGTGCTGCCGAAAGAATTCTTTTTAATATTTTAGCGCGACCAGGGAAATATATTCCGTCTAACACTCATTTTGACACAACACGGGCAAATATCGAATACAATAAAGCCGAGGCTGTTGACCTGGTTATTGAAGAGGGAAAAGATCCAACCTGCCTGCACCCGTTCAAGTGAAATATCGATTTAAAGAAACTTGAGGATTTTATCAAGGAAAAGGGAGCTGAAAATATTCCTGTTTGCATGCTGACAATAACCAACAATTCTGGAGGGGGACAGCCGGTCTCCATGGAGAATATAAAAGGAGCAAAACAGATTTGTAAAAAATATGGTATTCCGTTATTTTTAGACGCCTGTCGTTTCGCAGAAAATTCATATTTTATTAAAATGCGGGAGCCGGGTTATGAAAACAAATCCTGTCGGGAAATAGCGCAAGAAATATTTTCTCATGCAGACGGTTGCACAATGAGCGCTAAAAAGGATGCATTGGTTAATATTGGCGGTTTCCTGGCAATGAACGAAGACGACCTCGCGCTTCAATGCCGCAATGTTCTTGTTGTAACAGAAGGATTCCCTACTTACGGCGGATTAGCTGGCAGGGATTTAGAAGCCATTGCCCAGGGGTTAGATGAGGTGTTGGAGGAAGATTATCTCCATTACCGCATTCGAACGGTGGAATACATGGGCGAAAGATTGGATGACATGGGTGTACCCTATTTAAAACCTCCCGGCGGACATGCCATTTATCTCGATGCCAAAGCATTTGCGCCCCACATTCCTGTTGACCAATTTCCGGGACAGGCAATTGCAGTAGAACTTTATCGAGCAGGTGGAATTCGTTCTTGTGAAATTGGCGGCATAATGTTTGGCAAAAATGATCTAAAAACCGGAGAATACATTCCGCCAAACATGGAGTTGGTAAGGTTGGCTTTTCCTCGCCGGGTTTACACGCAGAGTCACTTTGACTACGTCTTAGAAGTGATTGAAGAAGTTTACAAAAATAGAGATTTGTTGAAAGGATACCAATTTACCTATCAGGCACCTTTGTTGAGACATTTTACAGCGAAGTTTGAAATTGTATTTAAAATGTAGTCCACTTAATAATGTAGTTTTAAATCACATCGATAACTTCAATAAATTTGTTCGTTAACTTCAGTTACTAATTTTATAAAGTGGACTACATCTTTGTTTACAAATAAATTTGAATAATCACTTACATCCTATTCATCAAAACCCTAACCAGTTTCGTTAATTTTTCGCTCTTATCATCCGACTTACGATAAGTAATGATGATGTCGCTTTTTCCATTATTGTCCAGATCGTTTACTTTTAAACTATGTCCATTTTTCGGTAATTGGACATCAAAGTCAATTTTTGCCCGGTCGGAAAGCACTTTTTTTTCACTGCCGAAATATATCTTGAATTTTTTTTGATTAACAGCGCTGATCAAATCTAAATATTTATCCCCGTTAAAATCACCTTCCAAATCAAAAACAGGAACCATTCCGCCAGCTTCCGCTGAATTCTCATCCATTGAAAAGCTGAATTTTAGCGTTAACGACTTTTCCAAATTTGGTTGTTCGGGATAACTTCTCAAATCGTTCATCTGGTAGATTTTAATTCCCATGGTTACGCTTTTAGTCAACAACATTTTAATGATTCGCATCAATCCGAGTTTTATTGATGGAACGGCAAGATCAATGAGTTTATCATTATTAAAATCTAAAAGTTGTTCATCAACCTGAATTCCGGAAGAGACGATAATTTGGTTCGGTTTTAGCGCAAAAAGTCGGTTTTCATTTTTCTTGCCAAAGTAAATTTGTATTTGACTCTGGGGATTGAAAATGCTTTCGCGGGCAGAAATTTTTATTGCCAGCATGTCAATCAAACCGTCACCATTCATATCTTTAAGGTGATGAATATCAATATCCTCGCCTTTCTTCTTGTCTTCACTATAAAATTGCATATCAAAAGTTAAATCTGGCTGGCTGGGATAGCTGCCGCCTAACTTTTGATAAAAGAATGAAAATTCATCACGATCTCTGGCGAGAATATCTTTAAGTCCATCCGAATTACAATCGGCAAAATATAATTTTATTGGGCGGTAAGAGACAGATACATTTTTAAACGAATGAATGTTAGTTTTTGATGGTAACGTCAATTGGCTTTGAATTGTCCAGCCGTTACTGTCAGTTCGCGCAAAAACGAGATAGTTGTTAAATTGAGGAATTAATATTTCAGGCTTATTATCATCATTAATGTCCTTCACAAAATCCCAGTAAAAAATATTGCCTTGGTCAGCATTTTTAAAAATTGAAGAAGTTTTTATTAAAATTTTCTTGTTTAAATCATATTTCTGTTTTGATATTAATGGATAATAATAGACGCCGTATTTTGTCAGGAAAACAAATTCTTTTCCTAAAGCGGGCGTAACATTGCCAAAATCAAATAAGATAATTTCTTTTTTTGGAGTGAATGATTGAATTGCCTGCTCTGAAAAACCAGTTTCTGTTTGCCACAAAATATTTATTATCTGCGTTGTTTTTTTGCCTTTACCGTGCTGGCTAAAAACAATTATTTCTTTCAAACTATCACCATTGAGATCAAGGATTTCGTATTTTGTCACTTTATCAGATAATTGAATATTTTGAATTTCAAATTTTGACTCATTTTGAGCAAAAATAAAAAAGGGTTGGATCAGAAAAAGAAAAATAGCAATTCTTCTCATGACAGAATATCCTTTCGCTTTAACAGTGAAACAGTTAGAAGAATGAAAAACACAGCAGAGAGAATATTGGTCAGCAAACACCAATAAAGCTGCGGTGTCCAGCCCGGTGTTAAACCATAAGTGATTTCCTTTGCAGTATTGATGGGGAAATTAGTGAAACTTGTAAACAGGTAGTTTTTTACTTTATCGAACTGGGCAGAGATGTTCAGAACAAAATAAAGGCAGATGCTCGCGCCAATGGCAACGCCGGATCTGGGTAAAAGTATTGAGATGAAGACGCCAAAAATTCCAATGACCGAAAGAGTAACAATGCTGAGAAAAAAAGCAGCAATTAAATTCCCCAGCAGTTTTTCCCATTTTGCAATTACATAACCGCGTTCCTGAAGATGCCCCATGTCGCCGAGGCTTAGCCCGGCAAAAAAACTTGTGATAAAAATGGCTGTTAAAAATATTAAAACTAAAAATCCAATTGTAAGCGTTTTTCCAAGAATGAATTGTGTTCGGGTAACCGGGCGGGACAAAATATTTTTAATAGTACGGTCTGAAAATTCTTCAGTTACAAGATTGATGGAAAGGATTAATATCAGCAGACCAGCTAATTGCATTCCCCACGAAGCAGCAAAAGACATAATCTGCCAACCGTTCGCCTGCCCCATTGACAGACTTTCAACATTAGCAAGACTGTTTCTGAAAAGCGCTGCTGCTATCGTAAAAAGCATTGTGAAAATTAATGCGACGAGAGGGAATCGCTGATGTTTAAGTTTAGTCAGTTCGTTTTTGAATATTATGATTATTTTTTTCATAGGTAACAAAGTTTCGAGTTTAAAGTTGCAAGTTTCAAGTTTTTTATTGATTAATTAATCTCAAGAATAAGCTCTCCAGATTTTCATCCCCTGGTTGAATAAGTTCTGATACGTTACCCATGGCAATTGTTTTTCCATTATTTAAAATCACAATGCGGTCACACAACTTTTCGATCTCGAATAATAAATGGCTGGAAATCAAAAAAGTCATTTTATTTTTTCGAGCAAGCGATTTAATTAATTCTCTAATTTCAATCATGCCTTCAGGATCGAGACCATTAGTTGGTTCATCAAGAATTGCAAAACGGGGTTTGTTCAATATCGCAGCGGCAATCCCAAGCCTTTGGCGCATTCCTTGTGAATATTTTTTTACAGTATCATTTGCGCGATGCAGCAGTTTTACCTTGTCTAATGCCCAATCGATTTCATTTTTTGGCGATAAGTTTGAATCTGTCAGATTGAACAACAGTTCTAAATTTTTTCTGCCCGAAAGATAATTATAAAAGGAAGGAACCTCAACCATGTTGCCAATGTTGGAGATAGCGTTCAAAAAATTATTGGTGATTGAAAAACCATTGATTTTTATTTCACCGGAACTCACTTTAATCAAGCCCAGCAACATTCTAATGATCGTTGTTTTCCCGGCTCCGTTTGGTCCTAAAATTCCAAAAATTTCACCAGCCGAAAGGGAGAGATTGAAATCTTCGACAGCAATAAATTTGCTGAAATTTTTAAACAGATGGGTTGCTTCTAAAATAGAGTTTTGATCTGATGCCAAAAGCGCCTCTTTTTAACTTGAATAATTTTTTCACCGCAAAGACGTGAATCCGCAAAAGTTAAGCAAAGAAAAACATAAAAACATTATTTATTCATTATTAAATTCTTTGCGTTTACTTTGCGTCTCTGCGTAATATTTGGAATGTTTCGTACTCCTGTGATCGGTTATTTTTTAATCTGACTAAACAGTATCAGGTATTCAAATTTAAAAATAAATAATAATAGAAACAAGAAATTTTTTAGCAAATAACCAGCGCTAAAGAAAACCGCCCAGTAAGAAAACTGGCCGGTTAAAGAAATTTTCAGATTGTAACTTTGTAAAAATTAAAATTCTTTGATCCGAATACCACCACCGGAAGTTCTCAACTTAATGAGCGGTCCCCCGTCATTGATTTTTCCATAAAGTGAATTTGACTTTAACTTTCCTCTAACGGTAACTGGAAAATCAGTAGAAACACGTCCGCTTGAAGTATGAGCGTCAATCTCAGCATTTATGTTACTCAGAAGATAAATAGTGATACTGCCGCCAGAAGTTTTTAAATAGCAGTCCCGATCTATTTTTCCAGTAAGTTCTGCATAAATACCACCGCCGGAAGTACTCCCTTGAACATTGCCGGCAAGATTTTTCAATTTTAAACTACCACCAGAAGTGTGCACGTAGGTGTCTCCATCAACGCCGTCTAAGTTGATACTGCCGCCTGAAGTTTCAGCGTCCAAAGAACCAGAAGTTTCACCAATGGAAATGCTGCCACCAGATGTATGAACATCTACATCGCCTTTTGCTTTCGTCACTTTAATGCTGCCGCCGGAAGTTCTGGCATTTACCGGTCCTTCAATTCTGCCGATTGTGATAGAGCCTCCCGATGTGTGTAAATCAATTTTCCCTTCCAGGTCTTCAACACTTATGCTGCCGCCGGCTGTGCTAATATCAAGATCAAATTTTTTAGGTACAAGTATTTCAAAATGGACACTGAGTTTGCGTCGGCTCCAGCGTTTGGGACCAGTGTATTCAGCAATAACGCTAACCCCGCGTCTGTTTTGATCAAATCTGAGTTCAAGATCGTCATATACTCTTTCTGCCTCTCGTTTGCTATACGTTTTAGCTTTTTTTATGACAATTATTTTAACTTCATCTCTGTTCCAGCTATCAACTTCGACTGAACCCATATCAGATTTCAAGTAAAATAATTGACCTTCATTTACTCGGAAAGTTTTAGTAATTTGATCTTTGTAATCACGAGCATAATTTTTTTCACATGAGATTGCAATTATTAAAATGCTAATTGTTGCAAAAACAATTAAAGGCAATGAAAAAAAATGAATTTTATTTCTCATGATATTTCTCCTAAATTTTTATAGTATTACCAATAAAGTTGTTGTTTTTTTTTAAAGAATTTTTAATTAAACACCGAAATTCACCGAATTATTTTTTTTATTTTCTAAATGGGTTTTTCAATGAAATTCAGTGTTTTTCGGTGTTTAATTTTGCAGCGCGCCACCCTGGGGTTTTATGAAGTTGTACGGCAAGATTGTTAAAAAAGTTGCTTTATTGCATGAGTTAGAATATTTAAAATTCTTATTGACTTTTTTAAGTATATTTGTTAAGTTAATAATCCAGTTTGATAAACCGCAAAGGTTAATTGTAATTTAAAGATTAACTCAGTCTTTTACAATAAAAGATATTTGATTCTTGATACTGGATGAATCGAGCATCCTGTATCATTCTCATTTATCAACGAAACTAAAAAATGTAAACGCTAAATTTACAAATATGAAAATGGTTTTTGGATTTATTGTTTTTTAGAACTCTCCACGAAGATCCTCTCTTGAAAAGAGAAGAATTAAAGCTGAAATCCTAAAACCACATTAAAATGAATCTATATCATATTATTTAATTAACTCATCGAAAGCTGAATCAACATCCGGGTACAAATAATTAAAACCAGCGTCAAGCATTTTTTGGGGAGTCGCTCTCTGTCCGGACAAAATCAACTCTTTTGCCACATCACCCATGAATAAATTTAATAAAATTTTAGGTACGTGGAACCATGACGGGCGATTCAAGGCTTTTCCCAACGACCGGTAAAATACTTTTGCCTGTACAGGATGCGGCGCTGTTAAATTAATCCCGCCCTTTATATTTTTTTCTTTAAGCAAAAAAATAAGTGCATTTACGTAATCATTCATGTGTATCCACGAAACCCATTGTAAGCCGGTTCCGAGATGACCGCCAAAAAAAAGAAGAAAAGGTATTTTAACAAGTTTCAAAAAACCTCCACCCTTGCCAAGTACAATTGCAGTTCGAACATTAATAACTCTCACACCAAACTGCTCTGCTTCTTTTGCATAATTTTCCTGTTTTATAGCGATTCTTGTTAAAAAGCCACCTGTCGAAGCTTCTGAAAAGTCATCCAATTTTTCATCACCCCTGTCACCATAAATACCAATTCCAACTGCCTGAATTAATACTTTTGGTTTTATCTGTAATTGTTTAATTGATTGGATCAACAATTGAATGGTATTTAATCTGCTGTCCCTGATTTTTTGTTTTTTCTTTTTTGTCCAGCGCAAAGCAGAAATATTTTCGCCCGCTAAATTAATAATAGCATAGGCTCCTTCCAAATGGTGAAGCCACTCATCTTTATTGTCAACATTCCATTGGACATATTGAACATTTGGTTTCGACAAAAAATGATTCGTCGGTTGTTTCCGCGTAAATATAACCACCGACCAACCTTCGGCAGATAATTTTTCACTTAAATTTCTGCCTATAAAACCTGTCCCGCCAAGAATGATAATTTTTTTATTTTGCATTTTTCCCTCATATTCTTACATTAATTTTATCTGTTTTTGCACTTAGTATTTGAATCAATTACCTATCCACTTTGCTATAAAGAAACTGATTGATGCTACAATCGAACACAGTACAATTCCCCATATAATATCAAAAAAAACGACAGACAAAGGCCAGTCTTTTAACGTTGCCAGGTTTGTCAAGTCGTAAGTTGCATAAGTGAAAAAGCCAAATAAAGCACCGTACAAAATTGAAGTAGAAACAGAGTCTTTGGCTCTACCAGGAAGCACCGCGAAAAAAATAATCCCGAAAATGAAAATCAGATAAAAAATTATTGCTGCCGTCCAGTTGATCGAAGGACTCAAAATATAATCAAGTTTTTTTCTATAGAACCCCTTTGCGATTAAGCCTAACCACATCATGTCGATTACAAAGAAGACTGGGACTGTAAAAAGGTAGAGCTTAACGTAGTTTAAAATGTTCATAATGGCTCCTGTTTATTTAATAACAAAAGATTATAAATTTCAAAAAATTCGGGACTATTCATAAAATATACTTTAGATTTTCATGCGTTCCTTAACAAAACAAATATTTGAGTATTAGAATTCTAAACTAATCCCAATCGAAGGTAAAATACCAATCGAGCTACTTGTACTAATTTCATCCGTCCAAAAATCATAACTCGGTCGCTGGGGAATTTTATTATTGTAAATGTTTTGAATATCCACGTAAACAATAATTGTATAATTACGGAAATTAAAATATCGATCAACACGAATGTCTAAATGATGACCCTCAGGAGTTCGGTCTGTTAGATAATCATCAGGCAAATTAATGATTGATCCCGGGTTGGTTGGATTCTCTGATGGGCGATAAATTGTTGTAAACGGTGCGCCTGTGAAATACCTGAATTTTGTTGAAATTTCCCATTTAGAATTGAATATGTAACCACTGGACAAATTAAAAATGAATCTCTGGTCATATTGTCCCGGATACGTGATGCCATTGTTAGCCGTCACTTCTGATTTACCGTATGAAAAACTCATTAATCCGTAAAGGGGAATTTCAGAAAATTTCTTTTGCAGTAATAACTCTGCGCCATACGATTTTCCAGATGCAGTCGATGTGAGATTGTAATAACCAAATGATTGGAAATCATCTTCCCTGCCACCAAAGCCGGTACCAGTATTAGTCTGGACAATGTAATCAGTAACTCCTGGCGCCGTACCGCTCGGTAGATTGCTATATTTTTTATAAAATCCCTCTACTGAAAATCTTAAATCATCTCGGAAAAGATAATCCCAACCAAAAATCCCCATTTTATTTTGAAGTGCTTTCAAATTTTTATTAAATAAATTAGTCACCCAAACATAGGAGGGCGATTGGTAATAGATTCCTCCGCTTATACGAGTGGATAATTTATCTGTTAATTTTAATTTTACAGAAGCACGAGGTCCCACATAAAATTTATTATTGAGGAACTGGAAATAATCTGTCCTGAAACCTGCATTTATGTTTACTCTCGGATTAAGCAGCCAATCGAATTCAAAAAATGCGGCATACTTTTGCGCTTTCGTGTTGGTTTGAATTTGTGGTGCAACACCTATTGATGAAACCGGAATACGATTCCCGCTGCGGTTATAAATTGTATCTGCAAAAGATGTGGTGTTGTCATTTCGAAAAAATTTTGCTGAAACGCCGCTTTTTAATCCGAACTTTTTTGACAGCACCCAGGTGTGCTACAGTTTGATATTATTTTCCCATTCATCCGCATTACTCTTAAAATATTCCTGCTCATTTTCATCAATCTGGCTGAAACGGTAGCGGAAAAGATTGCTCCCCAATGTCAGATCCAGAAAACCATTTTTCAGCAAACGGCGATAATTCAATCCGGAAATTCCCTGGTATTGAGAGTTATCAAGCAATCCTGCATTTTTTACACGATTTTTCAGAGAGCTTTGATCCCGATCAATAGTATTGATGGCTGATAAACCGAGAAAAAATATTTTATCATTCGGAGAGAGATCATAATTTATAATAATATTAAAATCGGTGTAAACCGGGACAAAGGGCAATCCTGCTGCTTTGAAAATTAAATCGAGATAACTCTTCCTGGCAGAAAAAATAAAATTACCTTTATCCTGAATTGGCATTTCAAAGTCAAGTCCATACTGTGTTGCAGAGATGTTTAATTTACTTTCAAATTTGTCTGGTATTTTTTCAAGCATTTCGAGCGATAAAACAGAAGACATTTTATCACCATATTGAGCACTAAAACCGCCAGTGGAAAATGTAACATCCTGAACAAAATCCAGGTTCACAAAACTTAAGCTGCCACCGCTGTTCCCCTGTGTTCCGAAATGATTAATGTTGGGAACTTCGATATTATTAATGACGTACAGATTCTCCGAAGGTCCACCGCCGCGAACCAGCAAATCATTTCTACCTCCTGCGGCATTGATGGCAACGCCAGGCAGTGTAGAAACAGTCCGTACGACATCTTCAAATCCACCAGGGAAGCGGCGAATTTCTTCACGGGACAAGGCAATTGTACTTGGTTGTATTTTTTCTTCCTCTACAAAATATCCAGCTGTCACCAATACTTCCTGACCTTCAATAAAACTCTCAGTTAATTCAGCATTTATATTTACCGGATTTGCAGAAATGACTACCACATCGGTTTTCAAAATTGATTCGTAGCCAATGTAATCAAATCTTAACCGATAAGTTCCAACCGGTATTTTGTTAATTGTGTAAACACCGCTTAAATCCGTTGATGCGCCGCGCTGCGTATCCAATACCAGCACATTAACACCGACTAACGGCTCTTTCGTTTTTTTGTCAACAACTTTTCCGGTGATCGTGCCGGTATTTTGTGCTGCTAACGGATTGTTAATTATAATAAATATAACTAATTTTATTAATATTTTTTTAACATAATTTATTTCTATCCAAGTTTTTCTTTGAATTTTTCTAATTCTATTCTTTCAACCGGATACTTTTTGAAAAATGGTATTTTGGGGGAAATTGTCATGCCCGATTGCTTCTATCGGGCATCCATTTGTTTAAAATTGAGGAGATTCCCGCTAAAAACTTGCGAGAATGACAGCTCGTTCCTTCAAAATTTAAAAAGTTTCCGGTAGTGAAATTCTATTTCACTCAGTTGCACATTTTTTATTGTTTAAACAAAAAAAGCGAGGCACCAAAACCTCGCTCTTTTATTTTCACCCAAAACTAAAGCAGAATCTATTTCTTATCATCATCAACTACTTCATAATCTGCTTCTTCAACGTCTTTTTCATCTTTTGTCTCAGTTTCTGGTTCAGCTCCAGCGTCTGCGCCCGGTTGAGGACCTGCCGCACCGCCAGCCCCTTGTTGCTGTGCATACAATTTTTGTGAAACCTCGTTCCAAATCTGATTCAGCGCTTCAAGACTTGATTTAAGTTCATCCACATTTTCTGTCTTTAAAGCTTCTTTCACTCTTGCAACCGCGGCTTCAATTTTATTTTTACTTTCTGCTTCTATTTTATCTCCCATTTCTTTGAGGTTTTTTTCTGTTTGATAAACAACCTGGTCCGCTTGATTTCTCAAGTCGATGAGTTCACGTTTCTTTTTATCATCAGCAGAGTGGACTTTGGCTTCATTCACCATTTTTTCCACTTCTTCTTTGGACAACCCTGTTGAAGCTTCAATTCTAATGGACTGCTCTTTTGCGGTTGCTTTATCTTTAGCAGAGACACTTAAAATACCGTTAGCGTCAATATCGAAAGTAACTTCAATTTGGGGCACGCCTCTTGGAGCGGGTGGAATTCCATCGAGATGGAATTTACCGAGCGTTCTATTGTCCATCGCCATTTGACGCTCTCCTTGCAAGATGTGAATTTCAACTGACGGTTGACTATCTGATGCGGTTGAAAAAATTTCAGATTTGCGAGTCGGAATAGTTGTATTTTTCTCAATGAGCCTGGTAGCGACACCACCTAATGTTTCAATACCCAATGATAAAGGAGTAACATCCAATAACAGAACATCTGATACATCGCCAGCTAAAACTCCGCCCTGAATGGCAGCGCCAATAGCCACAACTTCATCCGGGTTGACGCCTTTGTGTGGCTCTTTACCATAAATTTCTTTTGCTATTTGCTGAACCTTTGGCATACGTGTTGAGCCTCCGACTAAAACGACTTCATTAATATTAGTCGCTGGAATGCCTGCATCTTTTAATGCCGTTTTACAAGGACCGACTAATCGTTGAAAAAGGTCATCACATAATTGCTCAAATTTCGCCCTGGTCAGTGTCATATTCAAATGTTTCGGACCAGCATCCGTTGCTGTAACAAAAGGTAAATTAATATCAGACTGAGCTACCGTTGACAATTCTGTTTTTGCTTTTTCAGCCGCTTCCTTCAAGCGTTGCAATGCCATCGGGTCTTTTGATAAATCAACACCTTCCTGTTTCAAAAATTCATCCACCATCCAGTCAATGATACGTTGATCGAAATCATCGCCACCGAGATGAGTATCACCGCTGGTCGATTTAACTTCAAATACGCCATCGCCAATTTCGAGAATTGAAATATCAAAAGTACCACCGCCGAGGTCGAAAACAGCAATTTTTTCTTCTAATTTTTTATCAAGCCCATAAGCCAGTGAAGCGGCAGTTGGCTCATTAATAATTCTTTTTACAGTTAATCCGGCAATTTCACCCGCTTCTTTAGTTGCCTGTCGCTGGCTGTCATTAAAATAAGCAGGGACAGTAATGACTGCTTCAGTTACTTTTTGTCCAAGATAATCTTCAGCAGTTTGTTTCATCTTTTGCAGCACCATGGCAGAAATTTCCTGAGGTGAATATTCTTTATCTTCAATTTTTACCCGAGCCACATCATTTTTGCCGCTAAGTACTTTATAAGGTACCTCTTCTATTTCACGGGCTACTTCTTTAAAACGTCTGCCCATAAATCTTTTAATTGAGTAAACAGTATTGACAGGGTTAGTAACCGCCTGTCTCTTAGCAATTTGACCAACAAGCCGCTCTCCGTTCTTGGTAAATCCGACAACAGATGGTGTCGTTCTGCCACCTTCGGAATTCTGAATAACAACCGGTTCGCCACCTTCCATTACTGCTACACATGAATTCGTTGTTCCTAAATCTATACCGATAATCTTGCCCATAAAAACCTCCTAATAATAACTATGGTTTAGTTTATTTTTTTTCTCTTTTATTGATTTTTTAATTTTAGTCTATCAACGCAAATTCTATGCCATTATTCAAATAAAAAAGGCAAATCAGTAACCTATTATATTTTTTAAGGTTACAAATTTGCCAATATATTAAAATCGTAATAAAATAAATCCTAAGCAAATTCATTCTGCCTTTTTGACAGAATTATATGCCATTGTTTTAGATGATGCTTTACTCTTGATTTTTGCCGGGGTTTTACTTTTCGAGGGAGATGAAGTGATTCCCTCTGCTTTTTGCTTATCTTTTATATAATTTTTGCTTCTGTGATCGGTAATGTAAAATCCACTTCCTTTAAATAGAAAACCATTCCCGGCGCTAATTAGTCTTCTCACCTTTCCTTGACATTTTGGACATTTTGTCAAAGGCTCAGCAGTAATCGACTGAAATTTATCAAAATGATAACCGCACTCATCGCAGACATAATCGTAGGTTGGCATGCGTTAACTCCTTGTTTCAAACAATGTTTTTTTGTCACTTATTCAACTTTTAACTATTCAAATTTATTAGTTCGCAATTTTAATTAACAAGTAATCACAACTAACAATTCACCAATCAATCGGGAACACGAACCGAAACATACCAGGTGTTTATCGAATCAGCGGCTCGTTTTTTTAATCGAATGAGCAGAATATCACCTGCTTTGGCTTTATCGACAATTCGATTGTAATCGCGAACGCTTCTAATACTTTTTCGATTTATCGCGGTGATCAAGTCGCCTTCTCTAATACCGTTATGATATGCCTGGCTGTTTCGTTTTACATCTGTAACTAAAACTCCTTCTTCATCTTCATAACCATACTGTCTTTCTATATTTCTCGTTAAATTTTCCACCGTGACACCAAGCTTTTTTGATTCTTTTTCAGCAACTTCTTTCTTTGGCTGGTCATCAGGATGTTTCTCCAGATTAACAGAAATTGTTAAAAATTTTCCGTTGCGAAAAACTCTTAACATGACTTTTGAACCAGGTGCGTATTCTGCTATCCTCCACCTGAATTCAGTTACATCTTTAACTCTTTTACCATCAATCGCAACAATAACGTCTTCCTCTTTCAATCCGGCTTTATAAGCAGGTGTACCTTTTTCAACAGTTGTAATTAATGCTCCATGTGAGTCTTTCATGCCCAGCGCTTGAGCCATTTCTTCAGTTAATGGCTGCGGGATAACGCCTAAATACCCCCGGACGACATAGCCATTTTCAATAAGCATCTCCATAATATGTTTTGCCATATTGATCGGAATTGCAAATCCAATACCATTAAATCCACCGGAACGAGAGATTATCGCTGAGTTAATTCCTATTAATTCGCCCTTCAAATTAACTAATGCGCCGCCGCTATTTCCTGGATTAATAGCAGCAGTGGTCTGAATAAAATCCTGGTAAAAAGTGCCTGTACCAATCCCAGAACGTCCCTTAGCACTTATGATTCCATTAGTTACGGTCAATTGCAATTCCTGGCTAAATGGGTTACCAACAGCCAAAACAATTTGACCAACCTGAATTTTTTCTGAATCTCCCAATTTAGCAAACGGCAAATTTTTGTCCTTAATTTTAACAACTGCGACGTCTGTTTTATCATCTCTGCCAATAAGTTCAGCTTTATATTCTTTTTTATCCATGGTAATAACTCTAATCTCATCAGCTTCTTGTACAACGTGATTATTTGTTAAAATGTAGCCATCTGCGCTCACAATCACTCCTGAGCCGAGCCCCTGTTGTACATAAGTTTTTTCTTTTTGGCGGCTGCCTCTATTGTTGCGATCCCTACCACCAAAAAAATTAAAAAGATCACCACCAAAGAATTCAAATGGATCAAATTGTTTGTACTTGATATATTTCTCACTGGTGATTGTTACAACCCAGGGTTTAACCTTTTTTGAAACATTGACATAAGCTTTCTCAAGCTCTAAAAGCCCACTAATGTCGTTTCCCGAACTTTCAGAATCTGCAGTTGAAAGACTCGATTCATTATAATCTCCTTCTGCATCAGAAGTAATATTATTTTCATTTTGATAATTATCTTTATCCGATGCAGTAGTATTTAAAATTAAATCAAAATTAGTTGAGATGATTAATCCAACAATGATGCCTATAAATATCGCTGTTACTAAAAACAGTGCATTTTTTTTTGAAATAGCCATTTTTATTTTCTCCTTAAGTTTAATTCGTTATAAACGTTACACACTTCCGTTATTTTCAAATTCATTAACTATTTTTTTTTCTTCGTCAGATAAATTTGTACGCCTGATCACTTTAATAGTTACATATAAATCCCCCTTGCCTTTTTTAGAGTTAATGCCCATTCCTTTCAAACGAAAAGTCCTGCCATCTTTTGTTCCTGCTGGTACTTTCAATTCGACCTTTTTATTATAGACGGTCTTAACTCTAATTTTGGTGCTTTTAATTGCTTTGATAATATCTATTGGTACTTTACAATAAACATCGTTTCCCTTTCTTTGAAAAAATTCATGCGGCATAATTTTTACTTTTACAATTAGATCTCCTCTGCTTCCTTTTTTAGCACCATTACTGCCCATCCCTTTCAATCGAAGCAAAGCCCCATCGGAAATTCCCATGGGAATATTAATAGAAAGATTTTTTGTTCGTTTCACTTCTCCAGTTCCATTACAGACAGTGCATGGTTTATCAATAAGAATGCCTCTGCCATAACATCTGGGACAAGTTCTATTGACCGCAAAAAAACCCTGCGAAATAGAAATTGTACCTCTGCCTTTACAATCCGGGCACGTCTTTGGTTTAGCGCCTTTTTCTGCCCCAGTACCGTTACAAGCGCTGCATCTTTCCTCAACGACTACTGAAATTACTTGCTTACCGCCTTGTACTGCCAAATTAAAAGGAATTGTCAGTTCAATCTGAACTGTACTGCCCTTTTGCGGATTTCCATAACGCTCCTTCCTGACACGGCTTCCCTGATCAAACATCTGGCTGAAAACATCACCCAATCCGCCCATTCCAAACAGCTCATCAAAAATAGTTCCACCTCCACTGGGACGGCGATGACCTTTAAACCCTCTTTGAGAAAATTGACTAAAATCAAAATCGCCAAATCCACCAGGTTGGGTTCCTCCTTCAAAAGCCCCATATTTTTTCATTTGATCGTACTTTTGGCGTTTCGCCGGATCTTTCAGTACATTATAAGCTTCTGATATTTCCTTAAATCTATTTTCAGCTTGTTTATTTCCTTTATTTACATCCGGATGATATTTTTTCGCTAAATCCCTGTAAACATGTTTTATTTCATTTTGTGAAGCATTCTCTTTTATTTCTAATGTATCATAATAATCCTTCTTCGGCATTTCTATCACTCATCTTAATTTTGTATTTTGTTCACTTTAACCTGAGCCGGTCGTAATAATCTGTTTTTAAAAATGTATCCTTTACGCCACTCTTCCATCACTATGTCCTCTTCTGCGCCTTCATGGTGGTCCACTAACAAAGCCTCGTGAAAATTAGGATTGAATTTTTCACCAACTGATTTGACTTGCTTTAATCCTTGCTGTTTCAGTGTTTCAATTAATTTTTTATAGATAAGGCTTATTCCTTTGACTATCTCCTTTCCTTCATCATTCACATGTTGAAGTAATCTATCAAAATCGTCAATCACTGGCAATAAACCTTTAATGACTTCGCCTTTTATAATCTCTGAAAGCAAAATTTTCTCATTTTCCATGCGTTTTTTATAATTAGAAAATTCTGCCTTCAAACGCTGGAGTTGATCATAATAATTTTGATCTGTGGGCGCTACCACTTCCGTTTTAAAATCAGCGTTTTCGATTTTTTTTGAACTATCTTCGTCTTGAGTTGCTGAACTTTCGATATTGTCATCTGTTTCAACATCATTTGTATCGTCAATCTTTATTTCATAAATATCGCTCTGTTGATTTTCCATATTCATTAAATAACCTCAAATTATCTTTACTATCATATATTAAAAATTACTTATTTTTATTCAAACAGAATATATTTTTCTTATCTTTTTATACAAACTCTGTGCCACAACAAAATATCTGCATTACTTTAATATTTATAGTCCGTTATGGCTTTTTTGATTTTAATACGAAAATACTTAATATCTGTCATATTGGCATAAATGTTTTGTTCGTTTTTTTACAATACTAAAGTTTTATTTTATGGGAAACGAATTATGTAATTAATCGGTTTCTATCTTATTGTTTTTTCATGTGTTGGTGACTTTGTGGCAAGGATTCATACATGTATAGCTTATATGACTGTGCCTGTAAGTGACAAATTATATAAATAAAAAAATTCAAACTGTAAATAATTCAGGCTACAAAGGAGTTTCAATAAATCGATGAAAAATGTTATTTTGGCGTTTCATTTTAAATATGGAAACCTTACCACCCGGTTTCAAATCTGACACAATAATTTCGAAAATATATACTGATGCAATTTTTTCATCATTAATGACTCTGTTGATTTATTACCTTTTTAGAATTGAAATGTCAACATGTAGTATTGTTGGTGCTGAATCATGTCAATATGTTGTGGTCAAAATATAAAAAATCGAATAAATCAACAGAGT
>Ga0075123_10000487_pt1 | contig 20916 bp, 10 predicted proteins | sample AntAceMetag02UKX_FD_69808 | JGI IMG/M metagenome (GOLD analysis project Ga0075123, IMG submission 69808) | Saline lake microbial communities from Ace Lake, Antarctica - Antarctic Ace Lake Metagenome 02UKX | ecosystem: Environmental > Aquatic > Non-marine Saline and Alkaline > Saline | place... | reverse complement strand
GGTCCGATCAACTCGGTTCCCCTCAGTTACTTATTGAATTTTATAAAAAATGATGATGGAAATGTTCAAGAAAAAAATGTTGTGGTCGCACCTGGGTTGTCTAATTATTATTATAGTTTTCAAAAGAGGAAAATTAAAAGGTCAAGGCTGTTAATAGCTTCTTCGCAATTGAAGGCAGATATCTTTGAGCTTGGTTACGATGGAGAAAATTTAACAAAGCACGGCAAATTTGGAAAAATTTCAAAGGAGAAATTCAATTCTTTATTGATAGATGCTGATATGGTTTTTTGGGATGTAAATTTTAACGCCAACGATAAAGATCCATTAATTACATCCATTAGCTCACAAGATTTTAGACAATTCGCAATGCAAATTAAGGATTTTTACAAAATAGATCTACAATCTTCGTTGTTGATGGTGAATGGAGTCGAAACAGGCGAATCGCTTTCTAATAAGATGTTTCAAAAAGCATTGCTGTATGCTGGCTGTCCCAGCTTGATAATTAGTAACTTGCAAACCAAGGGTAATGCTTTTTGGGGATACTTTTTCGATGCCTTGTTGGATTACCCTGTAGCGCAAGCAGTTACAAAGGCTCAGAAAAAAATGTATGAAGCTGGAGAAGCGCCAGTCTCGTATGCATTTTACCAGGTGATTGGTTTTGAGGGAATGGATGAAGAACAAGAGAACAGGTTTGCACAAGAGAGATTTGAATCGAAAGTCGCACTTGGTAATCAATATTACGATGATGAGGAATGGCAGGATGCAGTTAAAAACTATGAACAAGCTCTTGTAATGGCAAAAAAACAGGGTGCAAAGGAAGCGGTTGATAATTTATACCAGCTAATATTGGAATGTGCGGCTAATGGCAATTTGTGGGATAAAGCCATAGAATATCAGCTTGAAATAGTGGAAACAGCTAAATCAAATAACGACATTCAAACGGTGGCTGAAGGATATAAATATTTAGTCTATTATTACACGCAAAATAGAAATTATGATCAAGCGCTTTTTTATCAAAACGAATATCTTAAAATAGCACAAAATTATAATTTGCCGGAAGAGGTGGCAAGTTCGTATCGGCGTTTGGGTTTGGTTTGTGAGAGGGATGATGAGATAGGCAAAGCAATAGAATATTTTACAAAAGCAATTGCTGTGTATCGTGAATTGGGTGATAGTTTATTGGTTGCAGATTGTTTGAAAGATCGAGGTAGAATTAATTTGTTAAAACTCGACAACTATTCAAGGGCAATTGAAGATCAGAAGCAGGCGTTGAAAATATTTAAAAAATTCAACTCGGCAGAGAAATCACTGGAGGTTACCCAAAACCTGGGGGTGAGTTATGAATTGTTGGCAAATTATCAAACAGCATTAAAATATCAGCTTGAGGCTTTTGAGCTAGCAAAACAATTGGGAAGGGAGCAGTGGATAGCTCTTTCAAAACAATACCTGGCAAATGTTTATTGGAAAATGGGTAATTATGCCCAGGCGTTGCGATATCAAAAGCAGGCGCTTAAATCTTTTAAAGAAATGAATAATCAAAAATTTCAATCGATTGGCTTATCAACGCAAGGTTTGATATTAATGAGCCTTGGTAATATTGAAGAAGCTATTGAGATAGAACAAGAAGCGCTCGAAGTTGCTCAAGAAATTGACGATTTGTCAGATATGGCAACAATTCACAAAAATATCAGCGCCATGTATCGGGCACAAAAGCTTTGGAACAAGGCGCTGGATCATATTGAATATGCTAAACTAATAGATGAAAAAATTGGATCCAAACGCGGGTTAGCGTATGACTATCGGGATTTGGGGATTATCAAATTTCAGAAAGGAAAGAGTGGAGAAGCGTTTGAATATTTTCGTAAAGCCCTGGCAATAAGCCAGGAAATTTTGGATGCGAGAAATATGGTACAATGCCTTTACCAAATTGGAAAGACACACTTCCTGTTAGACAATTTCAATTCAGCCTTGGATACGCTCGAATTGGCAACTCAAAAAGCAGAAAAATTATTTATCCCTGAAGTAGAATGGCGAGCGCTTAGAATGTTGGGTAAGGTTTATTGGGAGAAAGATAATTTTCAGAAGAGCCTCAATTTCTATAAAAAAGCGTTAACAATAATAGAAAATATGAGATCAGAAATAAAAGTTGAAGAATATAAATCCGGATTTATGGACAATAAATTGGATGTTTATTATGATCTGGTAAATTTATATTTAAAATTGAATCAACCTGCCCAGGCGTTGGAAATAGTTGAGCGGGCAAAATCACGTAACTTCATTGATCTTTTAGCTAATCGGGACATTAATTTTAGTGGTAATTATAATAAAGAAAGTTATGAGAAAGCTAAAGATCTTAATGAAGAGATCAGCCGAATTCAAAATGAGATCACTCGGATTTTGGTAAAGGGGACTGAAATATCTGTTGCAGAAAATCTAAAATTAAAACAATTAAATTCACGTTCAGTTGCGTTGAAAAATAAGTACCAGGATTTATTAGTTCAATTGAAAGAACAAAATCCAGAATTAGCTAACATGGTAGCTGTGGAACCGATGAAAATAGATTCTTTGAAAACAATGCTGCCAGACAGTGTGACTTTGTTAGAGTATTTTTACACCGAAGAGCAAATTATTATTTGGGCAGTTAAAAATGATTTTATAGCAGTTAGGCAAGTAAATGTTGGCGCTGCCAGGTTGTTTTTGCTGGTCGATTCTTTGAGAAAGGTAATTGAAAGGCAAATTTCAACTGACAAAATATCAAAGGAGTTGTATGAAATTTTAATTGCTCCTGTGGAATCGTTTTTATCAGGTGTAAAACATATTGTAATTGTACCTCACGGCATTTTACATTATTTGCCTTTCGCAAGTTTAAAAAATAAAAACCAAAAATTTTTAATAGATGACCATTCAATTTCTTTGTCGCCAAGCGCTATGGTTTTAAATTTTTGTGTAAAGAAGGGTGATTTTTATTTGAGAGATAAAGATTGGCACAGAAAGATATTGGCGTTTGGGAATCCAGATTTGGGGAATCAGCAATTTGATTTGCCCTTTGCAGAATTGGAAATTGAAAGTATTCAATTATTGTATCCCGAGGTACATTCATTCATGAATAAATTTGCGACAGAGGAAAGATTGAAAGAATCGTGTGGCGAGTCAAATTTTATTATCTTTTCCTGTCATGGTGAATTTGACCCGGTGAATCCGCTATTTTCAGCACTACTTCTCACGCCTGATCAGAAAAATGATGGCAGATTAGAAGCGCATGAAATTTTTGAATTAGATATTAATGCGTATCTGGTGGCGATGAGCGCTTGTGAAACCGGACTGGCAAAAATAGGTGTTGGCGATGAGGTGATTGGGCTTTCCAGGAGTTTTGTTTATGCCGGAACCGCATCGCTTTTATCAAGTCTCTGGAAAGTAGATGATTTAGCCACAGCAGTTATGATGAAGAGGTTTTATAGAAATCTTAAAGCAGGATTTTCGCGGGCAAAGGCATTACAGAAAGCACAAATTTTTGTTCGCAATAATATTAATGCGCATCCAGTCTATTGGTCGGCTTTTAATATCACTGGAGATTTTCGATAAATTTTAGTTTAATTCATTTTTTTCTTGACAATTATAAATAAAATGTTATATTATAGCAAATGATTTACAATAATTTAATATAATTCGTATGCGGGCAGTAAGCCTTACAAAAACAGTTTCATTAAATTTAAGGGGAGGTGAACCCTAATGAAAAAATTTGTCGTGATGCTTCTTTTATTGACATTACCTTTTGTGCTTCTCAATGGTTGTTCAAAAAAACAAGAGGCTAAACAAAAAGTGGAAACAGAAGAAATAGAAAAAACCCCAGCACCAGCAGACACTACAACTCCACCGCCTCCACCAGCAGGTGAAGAAGCAACAGAAGAAGCTCCTCAAACAGAAGTCAAGTAATTTTTAAATTGATTTCGAGGAAAATGTTTTTATTTAAAAGGAGAGAATTATTCTCTCCTTTTTTTTATTTACTTACATTTTTAAATTATTAATGGATGACTCACAGTTTGGCTGACCCACCTTAATTTATTCTTGCTTTAGCCTCATCGAATATTTTTCTTTGAATTTCACAAAAATTTTATTAAATTCAAAGATTTAAATTAAAATTAGTATTAGTTTTTTATGATGACCGATTATGTATATAAAGCGAAATCAAGTTGCAATTATTGGAGCAGGGCGAGTTGGCTCAGCATTGGCGAACGTCTTGAACAAGACAGGGTATCGAATTGTTACAATAATTGATAAGGATCTATCTTTAGCAAAAAAACTCAGAACACAAGTTCAAGTAGAAGTTTGTTCAGATAGCATTTCAAAACTTATTCCAGTCGATTTGATTTTTATTACAGTTACGGATGATAGTATTGAAACAGTCGTAAATGAACTGAAAGTAGAATTTGAGAAAAAGAATCTATCAAGGTTTGTCTTTCATACATCAGGCACTTTAACTAGTGACATTTTCAAACCAATACAAAAATATGGTATTTCAACGGCAAGCTTTCATCCTATTCAAACATTTTTTGGAGAAAAGCAAGATTATAAGAAATTTGAAAATATTTATGTCGGCATAGAGGGAGAAAAAAAGGCGGTTCTTTTTGCAATAAAAATTGCTAATCATTTGGGGGCGAAGCCCATACTAATTCCAAAAGAATTTAAGCCGCTATATCATCTTGCTTGTACAATAACGTCAAATTATTTGAATACATTACTTTTTGTTGTAGTAGATTTATTAAAAGAGATCAATTATTCTGAAAAGGAAACGCTTGAAATGTTGTTCCCCTTAATTTCCACAACTCTTGAGAACATAAAAGAAAATGGATTTAATAAAGCATTAACTGGACCAATTGCCAGGGGGGATGTTGGAACGGTTGAAAAGCACCTGTCAATTTTATTGGAAAATTTTTCTGAATATACGTCGTTGTATCAGGAGCTTGGAAAAGTTGCGATGAATTATCCAGATATTAAAGAGAAAATGGAAGATCAAAAGTATCAAGCTTTGGAGAAAATTTTAAACCTTAAAAATTAATGGATAACTGAGAGTCGATTGTGAAAGCAGCTCTTTCGATGGAAATTTTCATTCTGTGGAAGAAATATTTATCATGTATTTTAACAATGTGATCAGGCACATTGATAGCCCACTAAGCTATTGTTAATTAAAAATGTTTAGCCCCTTTAATCAGCCCAAGGAGTGTTAACTTTAGATGATTATGGATGTTACAAAAAATTATATTTACCCAGTCATTGCGAGTGAAGCGAAGCAATCTCATTCAGTAAGTGTCGGTAGATTGCTTCGTCGCTACGCTCCTCGCAATGACTTTTTAGCTGACCTAAGTGCATAAACATTTAATCAAATAAGAGGAAATTTCATGTTAAGAAAAATGAGTATCTTTTTAGTTTTGTTGTTAGTCCTGATGTCATGTTCAAAAAAACGCGTGGATGTTGTGATTTACACTCCAAAGAATCCGAAGGCTGGGGAGAAAATCACAATAAATTTTTCCCCCAAACAATTAGTAAAACCGGAACATCAAGAATATTCGGTTTATCTAATTTATAAACTATTTGATCCACAGGGAGTTAGAACAAAAAGAATTCAGATGGATGAAAAGAAAGATAACCTGATAGCAGAGATAGTAACAAAGCCAGGTGATTATTTTCTTGGTTTAAAATTTGAAGATAGCATGGATCGTTTTGAAGACAACAGTGGTTGTGGGTGGAATATTTCAATAAACGATATTAGGGGAAATGTGCAGCGCAATTCATTTTATCAGTTGGGCTCAATATATAATAGAAAAGCGCGTTCCATAAATTTCCCTGATTATAAAATAGCAATTCAATTTTATAAAAAGGAATTGTCTTTATTTCCCAAAAATTATAAAGTTTGGTTGGATTTGTGGTATTCATTTTTAATGTTAGCCAGGGACCCATCAAATGAACTTAAAAAAATTAAATTAGAATTGGATAGTTTGTTAACCCATGAATCAGAAAGCGCTGAACTGCTGGCATTAGCATTTAATACAAATTTGAAATTATTGAATAATGTTAATGATGCACTAAAAATTGGGGAAAATATTTTATCCAATTATAAAGAATACTCACAAAAAAATGAGATAGCTTATTCAATTATTTTTTTAAAGAATAAATCAAATCAAAAAGCAGTGGTTACTGATTTGAAAGCTTACGCCAAACAAACTGAAAATAAGAAGTATTTAAAGAAAGCGTATCTTCAGTTGGGAAGTTTCTATCGTCAACACAGAAATCTTGATAAAGCTGCTAAATATTTTGAAAAATATATCGAAATTGATCCAGCCAGCATATCAACAAGGTTGATTTTAGCCAATTATTATTTGAAAAGAGGGGAAAGTGAACTTTCTCAGAAAATGATAGATGAGTCACGAAAATTGAATAATGCAGATTTATATCTCAGAACAAATCCCTGGGACGATCCAGTTGAGAGAAAGTCAAAATTAGATTTGACTCGATGTCAAATATTGTCAACCCAGGCAGCACTTAATTTTGAAATGAAAAACTATCGAAGTGCAATAAGAGATCGGAAAAAATGTATCGAATTGAGAAGTCCTTTTCCAGCGTATGAGTGGGAAAAAATTGGAGATATTTATCTGCGAATGGCAGAAATTGATAGCGCACGACAGGCATATATTAAAGCAGTGAGTATTAATTCTTCCCAGGATGGAGCAATAGATAAATTGAAAATAATTTTCCAGCGAGATGGTAAGTCACTGACACAATTCGATGTATATTTAAATGATGCGGTCAAAAAAGAGTTAAAGGCTTCTGCAAAAGCTGCACCGGCAGTTAAGTTGACTGATTTAAAGGGTAATGAGTTGAGCGTAACTCAACAAAAGGGAAAAATTGTTGTATTAGTATTTTGGGATACGTGGAGTGATGCCTGTAAAAAGGAGATTCCCCGGTTAAATGAATTGAAAGAAAGTTTAAGAAATAATTCTGATGTGCTATTTTGGGCTGTTTCGGTGGAGGCGCCTGTTTCAATAAACAAATTTATTCGGGAGACACCATTTCATTTTCACCTTTTTTGTTCTGGCATTGAAGCTAAAAGAAAATTCAAAGTGATTGGTTTTCCGACTCATTTTATCATCGATGCAGATGGAAAAATACGTTTTGCCCGTGTTGGGTTTTCAGGGGATATCCGTTCTGAACTCAACAGAGAGATTCAAATTTTAATTGATGAATCAAAATTGGTATCATAATTTTGTAAAACGAAGTAACTAACGGGCACCCAGATTGTTAAGTTTTGATACTTTTTTTTAATGGCAAACAATTATACAAAAACATTCAAATAAAGCCATGGATTTTAAAATTCGCGATAGGAAATATCAGGAAAAGTTGGACGAACAGACACTTGCTCCGTATGCGACAAAGAGCGCAAAGGCTAATAAAACGAGAATCCACCTTGAAAATGAACATCCTTATCGAACAGCAATCCAGCGAGACCGAGATAGAATAATCCATTCACGAGCTTTTCGCAGGCTGAAGCATAAGCAGCAGGTTTTTTTAATAAGTGAAGGAGATCATTATAGAACCAGGCTGACACACACTCTTGAAGTTTCTCAGTTAGCGCGAACACTGGCTAATGCACTGGGACTCAATGAAATACTGGTAGAAGCGATTGCTTTGGGCCATGATCTTGGGCATACGCCATTTGGTCATGTTGGGGAAGTTGTGTTAAATGATATTCTTACAGGTCAAGATGATCTTGATGGAGAATTACCGCATAAAAATAGAGGCGGGTTTAAACATAATTATCAAAGTCTTCGCGTATTAGACAGGATTGAAAAAAAGTATCAATTTGAAGGGTTGAATCTGACTTCTTATGTCCGTGAAGGTATTTTGAAGCACACTCGTCTTTTGCGTGAGCAATATTTATATCCAGAGTTTTGTTATGAAGGATTACATTATGAGTTAGATTCTGCTACAACGCTGGAAAGTCAGGTGGTTGCTATTTGTGATGAAATTGCTCAGCGTACTCATGATCTTGAAGATGGAATCCGAGCTGGACTGGTTGAAATAGAACATGTAAAAATGTTGAAGATTGTAGCTATGCTGGAAGATAAATATGCCATAAAAGATTTGCTAAAAAAAGATAGGTATTATTATCGCAACAGGCTGATACATGGATTAATAAATGTGTTGATGGACGATGTTATTAAATCCACCCTAATAAATATTGAGGAATTTTACCATAGAAAAAAACAATTACATTTTTTGGATGAGGAGCTTGTAAAATTTAGCAGCGAATTAAATCCTCTGCAGTTAGAACTAAATGAATTTATATATGAAGAAATAATTTTTAAGTGCGCTGGTAATGATTTCAATAATATTAACAAAAACATGCTTCGACAACTTTTTAAAAGATTTGTTCAAAAGCCATTGCGATTACCAGATTATGTACTTAAAAGGATTGCGCCTGTTTCGCATGGGAAAATAGATGGACAGGAAAGACAAAAATTAACTAATGAAGATTGTTTTATTAGAAATATTGCTGACTACATTGCGGGAATGACGGACAACTTTGCTAAAATGGAATCGGACAAATTTGAGAATAATAAATGAAAATTAAAGTTGAAAGAGTCAATTATCATTATAATCATAAATTACCTCAGCAGATTCAGGTTTTGGATGATATTAACTTAGAAATTTCATCTGGTGAGTTTATAGGTATTGTTGGTGCAACTGGTTCTGGAAAAACTACGTTGTTACAGCATTTTACAGGGTTATTAAAACCGACATCCGGCAAGATCTTTGTGGATGATAGAGATATTTGGGAAAAAGGTTATCCATTAGATGAATTAAGAAAGAAAATCGGGTTAGTTTTTCAATTTCCAGAATCTCAGTTGTTTGAAGAAACTGTGTTTTCTGATGTAGCGTTTGGGCCCAAGGCGTTAAGATTATCAGAAGATGATATTAATGAAAGAGTACTTCAAGCCTTAACCTTAGTGGGAATGAATGCAGAAAAGATAAGAGATCGTTCTCCTCATCAATTGAGTGACGGAGAAATGCGTAGGGTGGCGCTTGCTGGTGTTTTAGCCATGGCGCCAGAAATGTTAATACTGGATGAGCCAACTGCAGGACTCGATCCGGTTGGCGTTAAGCTTATCAGTCAAATTTTGAGACGATTATATGCTGAAGGGATAACCCTTGTGTTGATATCCCATAATATGGATTTAATATTTGAACTGACGGAACGAATTATTGTTCTTGACAAGGGATCCATTGTTTTTGATGATGATAAAAATTATATTTTTACCCACAAACATCAACCTGAAAAGACAAAATTAGCAATGCCAAGAATAATTCGTCTCAGCTATTATCTTTATGAACGAAACATTATTCCTGATTGGGAAATTTACTCACTAAGGGAACTTGAAAAATCCTTTGGTAAAATGAAAGCCGAAAATAAACAAACCGACTAATTTTTGTTCATTAATGACCGATTATAGTTCATTTATATTTTTCCTCAAGTATTCAAAAAATATTTTAACATTAAATGCTTTCAAAAACCGCACTTTCTTCAAAATGGCTTAACCTATAAATTAATAATAGATTATACAGCCTTGTTTTTATAATCAAATTTCAAAACAGTTACATAATAGCACAAGAAAATGCTAACTCTTATTGTGGCATGGAAGTTGTTAATTACATCACGAAAAGATTTTCCTTCCTGGAAATTATTATTTCTAAAGCCAGTAATAAACAGGGCAGGCATCTTGGGTAAGGCAACATTTATAAACAACCCCAACGAAGTTTTTACGATTATACATCTTTGTGCTTTCAACCTAAACTTGGTTGGGGTTGTCCTTTATTTATTGGTATTTGGAAGGCAAACAAGATCACAGGGCAACCATGAACAATTATGCAGAGAAATTAGACCTGAGCTGGGCTGGGTCCAGTTTGGAGTCGCCAGAGAATCTAACTCGGAACTGGGGTAAGGATTTCGGGTTTGATTATTATTATCCATTAGTTAGTCGAAGTCCACGAGTCAAAGATATTTTGAAGCTTGTGAAAAAAGTTGCAAAAAGTAACGCCAGTATCTTGATTCAGGGAGAAACGGGCACCGGTAAAGAGTTATTCGCTGGGTTGGTCCAGTTTATAAGTTTGCGGCATAAGAGACCATACATTAAAGTTAATTGCGCAGCTTTACCGGAAAGTCTGTTAGAGAGTGAACTGTTCGGTCACGAAAAAGGATCATTTACAGGCGCCTATCAAACCAGAATAGGAAAATTTGAACAAGCACACGAAGGAACTCTTTTTCTGGATGAAATAGGCGATATGAATTTATTTACACAGGCAAAGATACTTAGGGTCCTTCAGGATCAAGAATTCACCCGAGTTGGTGGAAGCAAAACTATCCACGTGGATGTTAGAATTATGACTGCAACAAATAAGAACCTCTGGAACGAAATAGAAAGAGGTAACTTCCGCGATGACCTTTATTATCGTCTTAATGTAGTTACTATTGATGTCCCTCCTTTGAGAGATCGTCAAGAAGACATACCACTAATAGCGGAATTTTTTAGAAGAAAATTCAGCAGCGAGTTGAGAAAAAATACTCGAGGTTACACCGAAGAAACCATGCGCCTTTTGAAGAACCATCGCTGGCCCGGGAATGTCAGGGAGCTAAAAAACATTATAGAAAGGGCTGTTCTGATGGTTGATGATGGTGAAATGATAACCAGGGAAGCTTTAGCATTTTCAGGCAAAGATTATTTTGCGGCAGGCGGTAGTGAGCGCAGAAGAAATGCAGCTACAAGCACTGGCTTAACAACTTTAAAGCTTGAAGATCTCGAACGTGAATCTATTTGTAAAGCGTTGGAAGTTAGTAAGTGGATACAAAAGGACGCTGCGGAGTTATTAGGAATATCCGCCAGGTCTTTAAATTATAAAATAAAATATCACCAGATTACCCACCCAAGCTGGAAAAAAAATATTTGAATAAATCAAAAGCCCCTTTTAAAATTTGGGGCTTTTTTTTTATAATGTAAGCTTACCTGAAAAGCAAAGATTATAAGTTATATTCATAATCTACAAGAAAAACGCTCTCCTTTTTCCTCGTTTGGAAATTTTTTATTTAGCATCAAATGAAAATTCGGTAACTAATAATCAAAGGCAAAGGCTGCTGGCATGCCTTCTATCGGCAGCATTTTGTATAATCTGACTATGTAATGTCTGAACGAAAACTTTCATATTTGACCTCACGCGACCTTCTCCTTTATAGGAGAAGGGATAAGAGGATGATGTATATAAAAGAGATAAATTAGAAAATATCGTTCTATTTAATATTTTTAAGGTTTTTGTTCAAGCACTATGTAGGATAAATCGGAATAATAAGTATTAATTTCAAATATGAATTTCTTACTTGTAAGATAACGCCATTTTTATAAAATATGATACCTATGTAAGTATAAGTAATTCAGCGAATTAAACCCCATTGTTGTAAGTGGCATGCTTCTTGCTTGAAACCTAAAAACCAACTTATAACACAATTAATAACAATGTGTTAAGGTTTTGTTTTTGGTCAATGTTTATAAAAATATAAACAAAGTTAACAATTTTGGCAAAGGAAGAGCAAGGAAGAGCCATGAAAATTATCAAAGCATTAAAACGGGGCAGGTTTTCTATTGTTTTATTCTCTCTGCTTCTAACTTCAAAAATATTTGCAGGAGAATTAATAGTTAGTTGGAATCCAAATTCAGAGGACGATTTAAAAGGATACAAAATACATTACGGAAATTCTTCTGGAAATTATGACAACACTATTGATGTGGGAAAAGTCACAATTTATACAGTATCGAATATTAATGAAGGAATTAATTATTATTTTGTTTTGACCGCCTATGATGAAGCAGGAAACGAAAGTGAATATTCGGACGAGGTCTTTGCTTTTATTGAAAAAAATGATGATATTTCTCCCCAAATTAGCAATCTAATAATAGTGGATGCAACTCATATAAATTTAGCATTTAACGAACCAGTAGAGAAAAGTTCATCTGAGAATGTATCCAATTATCAAATTAATGGTGGGATCAGTGTCGTAAAAGCTGAATTGATCGGAGACAATAATAAAGTTCAACTTACCACAACAGTACATGAAGAGATGGAATATACAATAATTATAAATAACGTAAAAGACAGAGCTGCAATGCCTAACGTGATTGCTCCGAACAGTAGTTATCAATATGAATACATAGATTTGACCTCACCTTCCATTATTAGTGTCACAATAGATGGGGAAGAAAAAGTCAAAGTTGTTTTTAGTGAGCCGGTTGAAGAAGAATCTGCTGAAAAGATTTCTAATTATAATATTAATAATGAGGTGAAAATTGCTCAAGCAGTGTTGGAAACAAATACAAACACTGTTCATTTAACGACTTCACCACACTGTGAAGGCAACTACACAATCACTGTGACTAACATTAAAGATCGGGCAGCAAATCCAAATACAATTGTTGAAAACAACGCATTTAATTATGAATATATTGATAAAATTTTGCCTGTGGTAGAAAACGTTCTGGCGAAAGATGAAAATTATTTGGAAGTATTGTTTAGCGAACCAGTGGAAAAGTTGTCTGCCGAAAATAAATCGAATTACAGCATTAGTGATGGCATAATTATCACCAACTCTATTTTGGATGAAAGTTTTAAAATAGTTAAATTAACAACCTCAGCCCATGTTACAGCGAGTTATACCATAACATTTAACAATATTAAGGACAGGGCAAAATCGCCAAACACGATCGCTAATAACAGTTCATTCCAATATAGTTATAATGACAAGATTCCTCCTCAAATTGTCTCAGTCCTGGCATTGGCTAAAGACAGCATAGAAATAATATTCACGGAACCGATAGCAAAACAGGCAGCGGAAAATATTTCAAACTATAATATTAATAAAGGAATAATAATCAATAAAGCGATTTTGGATGAAAAGGCAAAGACCGTTTTTTTGACAACTTCTGTGCACAGTGATGGCAATTACATTATTACGGTAAGAAACATTATTGACAGGGCTTTTCCCCCAAACAAAATTATTGAAAACAGCAACGTTGAATACCAGTACATTGATACAACAGCGCCCGCAATTGTGAGCGTTGAAGCTTTATTCCAGGACCAGGTGAATGTGGTATTTGATGAGCCGGTTGAAAAATCTACCGCAGAAAATTTGAGTAATTACCAGATCAATAACGGTATTGTCGTAACGTCAGCAATTTTGGACATAAATGGCAATATTGTTCATTTATTAACGAGCATCCACCAATCAGGAAATTATATAATTGTTTTAAATAACATAAAGGATCGGGCGCAAAATCCGAATATTATTAATCCGAATAGTTATTTTAATTATTTATATGTTGATACAAGCCCTCCAAATATGACAAACGTAGAAACACTGGATGAGACCCATTTAAAGGTGACTTTTAGTGAAAAGGTCGAACAGCCATCTGCTGAAAGTGTAGCAAATTATAAGATTGAACCTGTAAATGGTTCTGGCGGTGACAATATTGAGCAAGGTAATATTAAAATCAAAGCGACAGGATTGATGTTAAAAAATGAAAATTTGAATGACAAATTAGAAGGCGCTAAAGTTGAGGTTCTTTCCCTGAGTCTTAATTCAAATGAAAGAATAGTCGATATTTACACAACAGCTCATAAACCAGGAAAATATGTGCTGGTTGCCAACAAAATTAAGGATAAAGCAGTAAACCCAAATTCAATCATTGGTGAGGATCGTTTTAAATATGATTTTCTGGATAAAATTTCTCCACTCGTTTCAGACATCATAATTGTTGACAAAACTCATGTAGATGTTGTATTTTCAGAATCTTTAAATGCTGAAAGTGCAGAGTCTATTGAAAATTTTAGAATTGATAATGGGATAGATGTCTTGAATGCAAAGCAGGATTTGTCTTTAAATATTGTACATTTAACTACGAGTGCGCATGAGAGTGGAAGAAGTTATAATTTAACATTAAATAATATTTATGATTTAGCAGCAACGCCTAATATAATTGCACCAAACTCAAGTATTCAATATATGTTTATTGACCAAAATCCAAATTTTCCTCAGCCGATAGTTCTTGATTGGATTAATGTCAGTGCTGATGGCTTTTTAGCTCTCAATTGGAGCAAGGGTACTGATGGTAATGTATTAGGATATAAAGTTTATTATGGGACAGAGTCAAGAAATTATGATACGAATTTGGATGTAGGTAATGTGTTGACATATTCCATTTCGGGCTTGATCGAAGGGAAATCTTACTATTTTGCAGTGACTGCATACAACGTCCACGGTCTTGAAAGTGAGTTTTCCAATGAACAAAGCGCTGTAGTGCAAGTGATTGATTTAGAGCCGCCAACTATTTATACGGTTAATGCAAAAAGTGACACCGAACTGGTCGTTACGTACACTGAAAATGTAAAAAAGCTATCAGCGGAAGATATAAATAATTATAAAATTAACAATGGAATACAAATTTATTCTGCAAAACTGGATACCAATCAGCGATCTGTGCAATTGATTACCAGCGTTCATCAGCCCGGAGAATACGAGATAATAATAAACAATGTCAACGATCTGGCACCGAGTCCCAATGTGATTGAAAAAGATTCCCGATTTTCATATCAATTCAATCCCAATGATGATTTAGCGCCATTTGTAACAGAGTTAAAGATAATTGACAGAAATCACGTCGATGTTCTGTTTAGTGAAAACTTAAATAAATCATCTTCGGAAAAAATAGAGAACTACAACATAAATAATAACATTACAATTTTTCAAACAACGTTGGATCAAAATAAGCGTCTTGTTCATCTCGTAACCAGTGACCACTTTTCAGGAATACGTTATACACTGACAATAAATAATGTCAAAGATTGTGCGTTTCCGCCGAATTGCATTGCTCCTGATACAAAAGTAAGCTATAATTATGTCGAGAATGATGATTTACCGTTAGAAATTTACACTGTTCAAGCTAAAAGTGATAGCTTGCTTGAAGTTCATTTTACAAAGAAAATTCAACAACAACAGGCGAAGGAGATTAATAATTATTACATCAGCAATGAAATACAGGTTTTACAGGCAAACTTAATTGATAATGACCGAACAGCGCAATTGGTGACGAGTCCTCATCAAAAGGGAGTTACGTATGTTTTGGCGGTGAGCAATATTTATGATCTGGCTCAGCCTCCCAACATTATAAAAGAACATAACAGCTACCGTTACGCATATCTACCGGACGATTTTGTCCCGCCGGTTATTTTATCTGCTGAAGCAAAGGACGAAACTTGTGTGGACGTTGTTTTTTCTGAAATGCTCGACAGGTACAGCGCTGAACAGGAGTATAATTATTCTATCAATAAAAATGTTTCCATTATTGATGTAAAATTTGATAATGAATTAAATATGGTTCATCTTGTTATTACAAAATTGACAGGTGGTGAGAATTATACTTTAACAATCAATAATATAAAAGATATTGCACTGGAACCAAATGTAATTTTACAAAATTCTACGATCGATTTTTCATACATATTAATGGATAAAGCTCCCCCGATTGTTGAAAACTGTTATCTCGGAAACAAGACGAATCTGTTTATTGTTTTTAATGAGATCATCGAAAGAGAATCAGCAGAAGATCTTTTAAACTATAAAATTAACAATGGAATTGAAATTGTTGATGCTTTTTTAGACAGCAGTCTGAAAAGCGTTTGCTTAACCACATCTGAACATCACAATAATATTACTTATACTTTAACAGTAAACAATATTCGTGATCGTGCAACAGCGCCAAACACAATTGCCCAAAATAGTAAAATTCAATATTCATTGAACGTCACATCAAATTTCATTGTGACAGATTTAAATCGTTCAAATTACCAGCTTGCTAATCTCAAGGTAGGTGATACATATTATGTCGACCGGGATTTTATTCTCACTAAAGTGCCTCTTGAACTAAGCAACAGTTGTTGGATAAAAACCGCAAACAATGATGTATCAAATAAAGAAAATAATTTTCTGCATTTTACTTTAAGCTTGAAATCAATAATTTATGTTGGATTTGACAGTCGTGCGTTAAATTATCCGGAATGGTTGCTAACCAATTTTCATCGTATCGGCAAAACTATCGAAGTTACCGCAGACGTACAAAAATTTGATGTTTGGGCAATGGAATCGGAACCGGGTTTGATTACTTTCGGTGGAAACAATGCCCAGGGCGCGGAAAATGTGAACAGCATGTATGTTGTTTTAGTTAAAGGTGAGAATCAAAACAACTTGATGATGCCGGATGGAATGAATGATCCGGAATCAGTAAAGTCAGTAACTGATTATATTTTAGATCAAAATTATCCCAATCCATTTAATGAAGGAACTAAAATCAGGTTTCATTTGCTTGAAGATGCAAATGTTGAAATTAAAATATTTAACATTCTCGGTCAAACAGTAAACACATTGGTAAACGAACAATTAACAGCCGGGCATCATTTAATTCCCTGGGCAAGCAGAAATAATGAGGGTTATAGGGTGCCCAGTGGCATGTATTTTGTCCGAATGGTTGTAAAAAGGAAAGAAAAAGTGGATAGCATGGTTTTGGACAGGGTTGTTTATACTAAGGTCCGGAAGATGTTGTTGATAAAGTAGGGATCAATTTTATTTAATATTCCAAATCTTAAAAAAGAATCCATGAAAGTTCACTACCTGTATCAACCATTATTTTGGGATTTTTATGGATTAGCTTCTATCTGCATGGTGTCAAATTATGCAGCTTGTAGTAAATGTTCCCATGATAATCCCTCCAACATTTTAAATTTGCTACATTTTTCGCTGAATCAAACAACCCCATATTGTGGCCCTTTTGGGTAAATATAAATAATAACATTTTAAAAGTAAAGATTTTAAAATTATTGAATAGCAGCGGACACTTCCCTAATTTTATTTAGCCAAAAATTTTAACAATAACTGAATATTAATTTATGCCGATGGAGATCACCTTTGGTTCCACATTTTTAAACCGCGTCATGCATTGCCCAATATTTGCATTTATATAAGTCGGATCACAAACAAGATATTCTTTTTTATTATTTTTAATAATATCACCCTTAATCTCTGTGCTAAATTTAACTGCCGTAGCAATGTGACCTGGATAATCCAAACCAATTACTTCAAGTCCAATCAGGTTACGAACTAAATAGGAAAAAAGCACTGAACGATCTTCACAATCTGAATAAGGATAAAATAAAGTTTCTTCAGCAAAAAAAGGCTTTTCTCTGCCGAATTGAATGTCATCTTTTTTATATTCAAAGGCAGTCTGGACAAATCTTAATAATATATTAACCGCTTCTGCTTCTGACTTACCTTCAATTATTGGTTTAAGATTTTGCAATAATGAATAGCGTGCCTCAGGCGAGAGTGAAGCATCAAAATAAACTTTGTAGTCGGTTTGGGGATAATTGTTATAAAAATCAATCACATCTTTTTTCACTCTTAAGCTCACGCTAAATTCCTCATCTCCATAGCGAAATTTTAATTTTTTGTCTGCAATAACCTGCCCAATAACAGGTGAACTTTTTATGTTTAAACCAATAAGTTCTTGAGCATCAGGATAACTTCCATCATAAGTATAGACTGCCCTGACTTTTTTTCGTTCACCATTAAATGTTACAACATAATATCTTCTTTTATCCAGGTCTAAGTATTTAGTCCCATAGATAACATGTTTCGAAGGCAGCAATAGAAATAATTCATCCTTTTCATATCCAACCCTGGCATCGTATCCTGCTTTTGCCAGCATGAACCAGACGAATAATTTAATCTTGTTTTCAAAATTGGAGTAAAGTCCTTTGCCAATGTTAGATAAAAGCAAGCAATAACCCCAGTCATTAAGTTTCATCTGTTCTTTCAATTTTTTAGATTGATCTAATAAATCCTCGTAATTCGTTCGACTCAAATCTGCCCAAAAGTCACTGATTTGTTTTTCATTGATCGGATTTTTTAAATTTGCTTTTAATATCGTTTTGTCGTAATTTACTTTCAAAGAAACATCAAAGAAAGAGAAGGTTAACGGTTCTTCTTTCTTTAAAAACTTTGAAATGAATTTTTCAATAGACTCCGACTCCTTTATTATTGGCGGCTTGGGAAGCTGTATTTCTTTGATTTTTTTGGACTGGATATCTGCTGGAATTTCTTTTGTTGTCGTAACCGGGATATTCACAGGTTTTGGCGTTTCGTCTGGCACAAGACCTTTGAATAGCTCAAAAGCCTGCCATTCTTTTTTTAAGAATTCCACAAAAGCTTTATCCCGAGCATCCTTAAATTCCTGGAATTTTTTCTGTTCTTCTTTTAGCCATTTTTTATAATCTTGTTGGGCATATAAAGTTGAAAATAGAAATAACAAAAATATTAGAAATGTTATATCTTTTATTTTTAACATTTTTTACTCCTTTTCTCTCAAGGTAACTTTTTTTCCGCGTAAACTACAATTCTTTCATATCTTTTTTACATTACATTAGCTCGGACTCAACCTCCTGCTAGGAAGGCTGTCTTGACGATTTTCGTTAATCATCTTTATATTGACGCAGAGCGCCCTCAAGGTGATCATCTTAAAACATCTGGACTGAATACATAATTTAAAATTCACGCACCATCTGTAATCCTCCATGCATACCCGCTTCTCCAAACCTTCACCGTATAATCACAACCTCCTGAAACTAATTTGGAATTATCAGAACTGATATCGACTGACATTACAGCACCTCCATGATTACCATTCCAGATAATATTGCCAGTATTTGCATCATAAACCGTTATCATATTATCCTCACTACCTGCTACTACTTTTGAATTATCTGGACTAAAATTGACCGAGCGAACACCATCGGAGAGATTCGCTGTCCATAGAATGTTTCCTGTCAGTGCATCCCATACATTCACTGTACCTCCATTCCACACCCCAGATCCAGATACAACTTTGGAATTATCTTGACTAAAATTAACAGACAAAACCTCATATGAGAGATTATGTGACCATAGAAGATTTCCAGTTGTAGCATCCCAGACTTTTATTGAGCCTGCATTATGCCCAGATCCAGATACTATTTTATTATTATCAGGACTGAAATTTACCGATGTGATTATGGATCCCTCATGATTCCCTGTCCAGAGTAAATCTCTCGTCTCTGCATTCCAGACTTTAACTGCAAAACCACCACCAGATACTATTTTTGAATTATCAGGACTGAAGCTGACTGAATTAACAGATGTCGTATGATCTCCTTTCCATATCAAATCACCTGTCTCCGAATTCCAAACCTTAAAGATGGCATCGGAACTTCCCGAAACAACTTTGGAATTATCAGGACTGAAATTGACTGAGTTAATAATACTTCCATGATCTCCTTTCCATATCAAATCTCCTGTGACTACATTCCATACCTTCACCGTACCTGCAAAAGCCCACCCGCCACCTGATACAACTTTGGAATTGTCTGAATTGAAATTAACGGATGTAATAGAGCGATCGTGAAATCCAGTCCAAATTTGTGTACCTGTTTCTACTGTCCAGACTCTAAGTGTTTCGTCTGCACTACCAGACGCTACTTTCGAACCATCTGGACTGAATTCTACTGAAAATACAATATTCAAATGATATCCTATCCATATTAATAAATATGAAGGAATAGGAGCTATTTTTATTTTATTACTCGGTTTTGAGATGTATTCTTCAGCAAATGCCTTTATGCGGTAAGTATATGTATTATTGAAGGATAGTCCTTTATCGTCATAATATATATCTGTTGTAGAATTAATCTCTTCAAAACTTTGAAAGTTAGTCTGGCGTTCAATTTTATAGCCAATAATATCATTAAAAGGATGCTTATCCCAAGTTAATTGCACTTCTGATTCAGAAAGTTCCTTGATTTTCAGATTTTCTGGTGCGGGAAAACCCGGAGTTATGCTTTTCGAAATAAACGAAGATTTCGAATCACCTGCATAAGCATATAATCGATAATAATGTATTGAATCGGGGACTGCCAAACTATCAACACATTCTCTCATCGTTGTTGGAAGTACAACATATTCGGCTTTCCATTTGCTATTGCTAATTTTTCTATCAATCTTAAATCCCTCAATTTTTAAATTGTACTGTTTCCAATTTAGTATTAACTTTTTAGCAGATATTTGTTCTATTCTAAATTCTTTGGGTGCCCAATCAATATCAGTCGTCGAACAATTAGGATCATAAATATTTTTCCACTCTTTTCTTTCACAATTATAAAGTAAAGATAATAATATTATAAATAAATAATTAAAAATCTTAATTTTTAGCTTATCAATTTTTACATTTTTATCTAACATTTACCCCTTCCCTGATAAAAAATGTTTATACTAAAAAATTTATTAAAATGTTTGAATTAAAATCAAACAGTGCAACAAATCTGGTATTATAATTTGTATTTATTTTAAACAGAAAAATTACTTATATGCGAGTCATGTGTATAACAGTACACTTACATAATTAGAATTCTTTAGGAATTGGAGGAATTTTCACCTTATCACAATTCGCAATTTCTAAATATTGTGATATGTCTTTAATTAAGTAAATAACTGCTTGTTTATCCACTAACACTTGACCCAGAATTAAGGTATAATCTGCCAATTTCCATTCATATCCCATACCTTTACTTTATTATCCTTACTTACCGAAACCACTTTAGAATTATTATAACTGAAATTTACTGAGATAACACAATCTGAATGATTACCTGTCCAGAGTAAATTTCCCGTCTCTGCATCCCAAACTTTGACAGTTTTATCATAACTTCCCGATACCACTTTAGAATTATCTGGACTAAAAT
>Ga0075123_10000486_pt1 | contig 20922 bp, 20 predicted proteins | sample AntAceMetag02UKX_FD_69808 | JGI IMG/M metagenome (GOLD analysis project Ga0075123, IMG submission 69808) | Saline lake microbial communities from Ace Lake, Antarctica - Antarctic Ace Lake Metagenome 02UKX | ecosystem: Environmental > Aquatic > Non-marine Saline and Alkaline > Saline | place... | reverse complement strand
ATTTAATATTTTTTATTACAGATGGTTAAATCCATTATCATTGCAAAATGACGAGATAGAATGTATCGTTATTATGTTGTAGCTCTGCTTTGAATAGTTATTTTAATTATGTATGACTACATAGTGCCTCCGAACTAATTAGTTGAAATTGTAACAAGAAATTCCAACTGAATGATTATCTGATTGAAATTCAATAGCGTTGTTTTTAAAGCATCTACAATTAATATAAAAATAAAATAACTAAATGTCAAAACAAATATTTAATTAATTTTTAATCTATTATTAGTGGATTAGAATATCGCGCCGAAGTATAAACTCTTTAAAGGAGAACAACTGAATTAATTATGAAACGATTTATTATTGCTATAATTATGCTCTGTGTTGTCATTTTAATAGGAACGCTTGGTTACACAATGATTGAAGAATGGAGTTTCTTTGATTCGTTTTATATGACCATTATAACGATTGGTACGGTTGGATTTCGCGAAGTAGCTGAACTTAGCAGAGTTGGTCGTTTTTTCACTATTGGATTAATTATTTTTGGAATTGGTGTTGGTGGATACGCAGTTGCTAACCTGACATCATTTATTATTGAAGGGCAAATAAGATACTTGATCAGGGGAAGAAAAATGGAAAAGCAGATTGTTAAATTAAAAAACCATATCATTGTTTGTGGATATGGAAAAACCGGCACAGAAATTATTAGTGAATTAAAAAATTCAAAGCAGCAGTTTGTTGTTATTGAAAAGGATGAACATAAATTTGATGAATTGAAAAAACAGGGCATGTTGGTTTTATTTGGCGATGCAACTGAAGATGAAATTCTGGAAAAGGCAGGTGTTTCTCGTGCAAAGGGATTAATTGCAGCTCTTTCAGATGATGCTGATAATGTTTATATCGTACTTTCAGCAAAAGGAATGAACCCAAAGCTAAGAATTATCGCGCGCTCAATCGATGACCAAAGCCATAAAAAACTAATTCGTGCCGGCGCTGATAATGTCGTTTCTCCATATTCAATAGCCGGCAGAAGAATGGCGCGGCTGTTGTTAACCCCAGGTATTGTTAACTTTTTAGATGTTATGGTTCAGAGCCAGGAATTGGAGCTAATGATCGAAGAGGTTATTCTTCATAATGGAAGTCCGCTTGTAAATAAACAACTGCGCGAATCCAACATTAAGGCTGAAACTAATGGCGCCATGATAATTGGAATTAAAAAACAGGATGAAAATATTATCGTAAATCCATCAGGAGAAACGTTGTTAAAAGAGGGGCTGACCTTATTTGTACTTGGAAATAATGCACAGATAGAGAAGTTGAATGAATTAGCAAGTTAAAAAGTCAAGAAGTAAAAGTATTGACAAAATATTTTAGGCTAAAATTAATCCTTTCATCAACTCAATCTACCACCAATTTTATCATTCAATTTTTTATTAAAATAAAAATAAATCGGCAGCCCACTGCCAATGATAATCACTGCTGATAAAACGCCTCCAGTCGGATACACAATAAATGTTCCATACGCCAGGTAAAGCTGAATTGCTATTGCCAGAAATGTCATAAACCACCATACTGGCGCTCGATAGCTGGGCTTGTAATCTTCCCTTTTTCGCAATTTAAATAATGTTCCATAGACCAAAGCATTTTGCAATAAATATGAAAGTGTGAAATAACCCAGCAGCGCCTCAATATCACCCACAAACAGCAGCACAATTGCCAATCCTGATTGTAGTAAAATTGAATAATCTGGTGTCGCATATTTCGGATGAACGTGGGCAAAGATCGGGAAAAACAATTTGTCTTTTGCAATTGCATATTCAATTCTTGGCTGAACCATGATGCAGGCATTGGCAGCACCCACCATTGAAATAAAAGCAGCGATTGCTAAAAATGACGCTGCAATTTTAGCGAATGCAGGAAGGTATTGAAATGGATTGGCGAATGACCCAACGCAGCTCAACAATTCATTTTGTGGTACGATTGTGCTCGTTGCTAATGCTATTAGCGTGTACGCGAGGGTAATTGCCAGGGCAGAACCAATTAGCGCACGTGGCAAATTTCTTTTTGGGTTTTTAATTTCCCCTGCCATATATAAAATGTTAGGGAAGCCAGCATAAGACCAGGTGGTTGCCGCAACTCCGGCGACAAGCAAAGTTAAAACCCCGGTTTCCACCTTTGCGCCAACTGCTTTGACGAATAAGTTTCCCGAATCGAGATAGAATAGACCAATTGCTGATAGTAGAATCAATGGAGAAATTTTAGCGATGGTAAGTAATATTTGTAAATTTCCTCCCTGTTTTACGTCGCGATAGTGGACGTAAGTAAGTGAAAGAATAAGAAATGCTGCAAATAATTTTCCGATAATTGTTCCATCAAGGGCTGGGTAAAATATTGATAAAGCGGAACTGGCGCTTAAGGCAATAATGGTTATCGAAGGGGTATCGCTGGTCCAAAATACAGTCCAAACATAAAGGAACGATAGCGGTTTGCTGCCCGCTTTTCTTAAATATAAATATCCGAACCCTTGTTCAGGGTAAGCTGTGCCCATTTCAGCAAGAATAAAAATTTGTGGGATCCAGATAATACCGCCAATCAACCAGGCTAAAACAGCTAATGCCGGAGTGCCTGTTTCCCTGGCAACGATGGGCAAGGTGATAAATACTCCAGATCCAATTACTGTACCGACAATTATTGCTAATATGTGACCGAGATTCAATTTCCTTGTTAGCTCTGCGATTTGTTTTTTTCCTCCATTTTAAAATGAAGTATTAGAGTCCTGCAAAATACCTTTTTTGTCATTCTGAGAAAGCTTACGACCGAAGCCTAGCGCGCTGAAGCTCAGTGAGACGTCAAACGTGAAAAGTGAAACATAAAAAACAGTTTTTATTTTTTTCCGTTTCACTTTTGACCTTTTACGTTTCAAAAAAATTATTTTGAAGAGTACTGTATAAAAACTTTTGCAAAAATACCGAAGATTTAATTGACAATACTATAGTCTCTATTTCCTTATTATTAGAATGTAACTATACAGGCAGTGGCAATTGCAGGAGTATAAAATTGTACGATTATGACTGCCACTGCCTGTACAGTTACCTTATTTTTATTAAGGAAATACAGACTGTGCTTCTGCTACTGCAACTTTTCGCGCTGGAGCTTAATCACATTTTTAATCATTTCAAGAATTTTATCGGCGCTGCTGTTTCTAACATCTTCTCTCGTACCCGGGAAAATAAATTTTTCTACTGATCTTTTGTGATCAAACGAAACCCCAAGATATACAGTTCCGACAGGTTTTTCTTTTATCCCGCCGCCAGGACCTGCAATGCCACTCACAGCCACTGCAAAATTTGCGCCTGTTTCATTTTTTATTCCGTTAAGCATTTCAATGACAGTCTGTTCACTGACTGCGCCATATTTCAAGAGGGTTCCCTCTTTAACTGCCAACCACTTCATTTTCATTTCATTGCTATACGAGACGACGCCGCCTATGAAGACTTGTGACGAGCCAGAAATATCCGTGATCAATTTTGCTATTAAGCCTCCAGTGCAGGATTCCGCAGTTGCGATGGTTAAATTTTTATTCTTTAAATATTCAACTAATTGGAAATAGCTTTTGATTTGTTCCATTATTAAAATCTCCCGGCTTGAAGGTTGTTTCTAACAAGTATTGAATCCGAATATAAACAATCTAATTAAAAAAATCAAGCGGTGGTTTTTCTTTCGTAACATATAAATACAATTTTGTTGTTGACATTTTAGAATCTTTGAATTATATTGTATTGAAATTGAATTTTCAGAATTGCTGCTTCTATTAAAAAAAGTAGTCAACTGTTTGAAGAAACAGAATTAAATGTGATATAAAAATTTTAATAATTTTTCCAGGAGGAAATGATATGTCAGTAAAAGAAAAAATTGTCGGTAATATTGCAGTTCTAATAGTTAGTGGAAAATTGATGGGCGGCAATGAAACAAAAGAAGTACATGAAAAAGTCAAAAGCTTAATAGCCGATGGCATCAAAAAAATTGTAATTGACATCTCAAAAGTCAAATGGTTAAACAGCTCGGGACTTGGTATGTTAATTTCTTGCCTGACTTCAGTTCAAAATGCTGAAGCTGCTTTGAAAATTGCTGGAGCAACTGAAAAAGTCAATAGTCTTTTTATGATGACCAAGTTAATAACAGTATTCGATACATACGAATCTGTCGATAGAGCAACTGCAACATTTTAATTGATATGGCAGGAAAATTATCAATGATTAATGAGTGGAAAAAACTATATGAATTGATGATAACAATAAAAGAGATTGCTCCATGGGAATGGTTATATGAGCAGGACATCTTTGCTGTTCAAAATCCTGAAACGAACGAAATAGGATTTGTAAGTGTAATGGGCGCCGTTGGGGAACATTATGCATTATCTGTTTATTTAGGAGAAAAGGCTTTATATAAATTTTGGGATTTAGAAAAATCAGCGTCTGATAGTTTTTCGCATCAGGAGTTTTTCGAAATTCATCAACTTCAGGCATCTTTCGAGGATCGAAATTTTTTACACTCAAAAGATCGAGGTTTAATTTAAAAAACAGGTTTGAAGTTTCAAGGCTTGCAATCCTGGCCTATGTTCCGAAGCTATCGACCTGGTTTCTTCCCCTGGTACCTGGAATTAGATGAAGTTTTTTTTTTGCAATGTGTTTTGGGGCAGACAATAGAGGTATCTCTGAGGGTTAAACAAGACAACTTTTTGTTAAGACCTGATGATGATAAAAATTATTTATTACGCAAACCAGTCAAGAAAGAAAATAAATTATTGTGGCAAGATTCTAATTTAAAGGTATCATCACCACCACTTTATCAAATCAATTGTTCTATAAATAAATGTAATATTGAAATTCTTAAGAGTATAGTTCCCAGTAATACTACTTTAGAAATTGACCTGTTTATGTTGACAGAACCTGTTAAAGAAAAAGATATGAGACCTTTGTTCCCATATTCTTTAATGATGCTTGACGCAAACAGTTTGATGATCGTAAAAAATCAATTATTGCTACCTGTGCCAACTTTAGAAGCAATGTGGGGGACAATCCCTTCGCATATAGCTGAACATTTAGCAAAAATACGATTGCTGCCGGAAAAAATAATAGTTAGTTCTGAGCTTATTTATCAAGTGCTTATAAAATTATGTTATAACTTAGGCATTTCACTAGAGCGTATCGAAGTGCTGCCAAATATTTCTCAAGCTCGTGAATTAATGTCGGAATTTTTTAAACAACAACAAAACAAATGAAATTTAGCCACATAACTTATTATAACTATATTTTCAAAATTTTTCTTCATCAGATTTTTATATTGGGATGATTCTTTGATAAAAAAATATTAGTATTTTGATTTCTGAATTAAAAAATTATCACAAAAATAATATTTGGCTGCAAATATTTCTTGATTTTTATGAAGTAGTACAAACCAATTACCCTTAATTTAATGACGATTAAATAAACGTATAAGGATTTTTTATAATGAAAAAATTAATTATTTTACTGTTTCTGTTTTTGCTGTTGGAAGGATTAAGCTTTTCTCAAGACATTGATTCTTTGCTTATAAATAACATTTTTACTGAGGCTCTCTCAAGTCGTATTGCCTATAAAAATTTAAGATATTTGTGTAAACAAGCTAAAGGTAGAATAACAGGATCACCACAAGCTGCTAAAGCGGTGGAATTTACCAGGCAGATAATGCAAAACATGGAATTGGACTCAGTGTATCTCCAGGAAGTGATGGTTCCCAATTGGAATCCTGGAGATAAAGAATATGCGTCAATAAGTTCCTCTTTATTCGGTTCAAAAGAAGTATCGGTTTGCGCCCTGGGAACTTCAATCGGTACCGGAGAAGATGGGATATTTTCGGAGGTGGTTGAAGTGAAAAATTTTGAAAAACTCAAGCAGCTTGGTCAGGAGGTGATTAAGGATAAAATAGTGTTTTTCAACCGTCCCATGGAAACATCGTTGATCAATACTTTTTCTGCTTATGGGCGGGCAGTTAATCAAAGGACGGCTGGTGCAGCAAAAGCGGCAGAATATGGCGCTATCGGTGCTGTTGTAAGATCTGTAACTACGGCAATTGATGACTTTCCCCATACCGGAGTTATGAGATATCAAGATGGTATTAATAAAATTCCGGCAATTGCAATAAGTACAAAAGATGCTGATCTTCTCAGTAAATGGCTGAAAATGGATCCTAAATTAATATTTTATTTTAGAACAACATGTAAAAAATTATCAGACGTAAAGTCCTACAATGTTATAGGAGAAATAAAAGGCACAAAATATCCTGAGGAGATAATTGTTATTGGTGGGCATTTAGATGCCTGGTTTAATACAGAAGGTGCACACGATGATGGCGCTGGATGTATTCAGTCAATCGAAGTTTTACGCCTTTTCAAAAAACTTACTATCAAGCCTAAAAGAACAATTCGAGCAGTAATGTTTATGGATGAAGAAGTGGCTCAACGCGGCGGAAAAAAATATGCTGAACTAACACGCTTAAAAAATGAAAAACATTATTTCGCACTTGAATCTGATCGAGGAGCATTTACTCCCCGGGGATTCTCATTTAGTGTGAGTAAAAAAATGTTTTCTAATTTACAAGGATTCAAGAAATATTTTCTCACTTATGGCATAAATGATTTTAAAAAAGGCGGTAGCGGCGTTGATATTGGTCCTTTAAAAAAATATAATGTTCCACTCGGTTCACTTGTTCCTGATTGCCAAAGATATTTTGATTATCATCATTCTGTAAATGATAGTTTTGAACAGGTTAATATTAGAGAAATACAAATGGGCAGCGCTGCCATTGCTTCTCTTATTTATCTTATTGATAAATTTGGATTGGTTAAGGGAGATATGTAATCTTTTCTTTGTTGCTGGCAGGTAAAAAAAATGTTAAGGGTATAGAGCAAAGCGCATAGTGTTAAGCAATTATACTCGAAATAAAGATGTTTTGAGATTTAAAATTAAATTGTTAAATTAGTCCTGCTTGGTCATATTCCAAATTGCTGTCATTTGCCATGGATTATTAAGCAGATACTAATATTCGTTGTTTTAAAAAATACTAAAATCAGTTTGTGCTTGCTAAATAAAGAAAAGATGTTAAAATGATAACTTTGAAATCTCGCGGCTTAAAGTTTGTAAACCTAATTGTAATAATAATACTTTGTACCTCATGTTCTTTTTCAGCACAAGAGCAATTTGATATTAAAGCTAACTATTCAAAAGCGGAATACATGATCGCTATGCGGGATGGAGTGAATCTTTTTACCCAGGTTTACACTCCTAAAGATACAACCCAAAATTATCCTTTTCTGCTTTTTCGTACACCATATTCCGTTCGTAATTATGGAGTGGATAATTACAGAAACTATCTGGGTCCGAATAGAATTTATGCAAAAAAAGGCTTCATTTTTGTTTACCAGGATGTTCGGGGAAAATTTAAATCTGAAGGTGAATTTATTGTGATGAAACCACACAAAACTATCAAGCGATCCAACCAGGATACTGATGAGAGCAGTGATACTTACGATACTATTGAATGGTTATTGAAAAACATACCCAATCATAATGCCAGAGTTGGTCAATGGGGAATTTCCTACCCGGGTTGGCAAACTGTAATGGGAATGATTGACGCTCATCCGGCAATGAAAGCCTCTTCGCCCCAGGCATCTCCCGCGGACATGTGGATCGGGGATGACTTTCACCACAATGGCGCTTTTCGGCTCATGTACACTTTTGGCTGGTTATCGAGTCATGCTAAATCCAGATCAGGTCCGTCAGCGAAACGATCGGAAAGATTCGATTACGGTACGCCTGATGGGCACAATTTCTATCTAAAATTGGGACCTGTCTCCAATGTGGATGAACTTTATTTCCATAAAAACGTTCCCACCTGGAACCAATACATGGAGCACGGAGATTATGACGAATACTGGCAGAAGCAGGATGTTCTCCAATATCTCAACAATATCAAACACCCGATTTTAAATATTGCTGGTTGGTTTGATGCTGAAGATTTTTATGGCCCAATGAGTATCTATTATTCCATTGAAAAAAGAAATCCAGAAAATAAAAGCACTCTTGTGGTTGGTCCCTGGCTTCATGGCGGCTGGGCGAGAATGGATGGTGATGAATTGGGCAATATTCGATTCGGTTCAAAAACAAGCGAATATTTCAGAGAAAAAATTGAGTTTCCTTTTTTCAATTATTACTTGAAGGACAAAGGAACACTGAAATTGTCCGAAGCATTCGTTTTTGAAACCGGGTCGAATGAATGGAGAGAATTTGATTTTTGGCCTCCTAAAAAAACGATAAAGAAAAAATTATATTTTCACGCATACGGAAAACTTTCCTTTGCTCCACCAACTACCAACTCAAATCAGGCTGCTGATTCCTATATCAGCGATCCCAGTAAACCGGTTCCATTCTCATCAGAAATTCATTTATCCCAAGGCCATCTTTGGATGATTGAAGACCAGAGATTTGCTGCTCGCCGTCCCGATGTTTTAGTTTATCAAACTGATGTTTTAACGGAAGACGTAACAATTGCTGGTCCCATCATCGCAAATCTTTTTGTATCAACCACAGGAACAGATGCCGATTGGGTGGTAAAGTTGATCGATGTTTATCCAGGCGAAGCTCCAGATAATGATCCGAATCCGTGCAACGTGCGCATGGGAGATTTTCAAATGCTTCTTGCAGGAGAAGTATTCCGGGGTAAATACCGCAATAGTTATGAAAACCCGGAGCCATTTGTACCAGGTGAAGTAACAAAAATCGAGTTTGACCTGCGGGATAAGTGCCATTGTTTTTTAAAGGGTCACCGGATTATGGTGCAGACACAGAGTAGTTGGTTCCCGGTGATCGATAGGAATCCACAGAAATTTGTGGATATTTATCATGCAAAAGAATCCGATTTTCAGAAAACTACTCATACGATTTATCGGAGTGCCCAATATGGGTCTTTTCTTAAATTGAAAGTTTTACAATAGATCAAAAATAGCAAAATTTTTTATCTGTTTGTTGTTTAACTATGATGTTATCATCAGGATTCTTTTTCTATTTTAAAATTAACGAGTCATAAATCCCTTGATTAATTTCTATAAAACAATTACATTAATAAAGTTGTTTTTAGCCGACTAATCCGAAAAGATGAGTAAACAATGACAATTGTTAAAGAAGAAGCAATAAGACTTATCCACAACTTACCTGATCAAGTAACCTGGGATGATATTATGTATGAATTTTATGTAAAGAAAAAATTATCTGTTGCTCTTAAAGCAGTTGAAGAAGGACGAGTGGTTTCTCATGAAGAGGTTAAAAAGAGATTTGTATCAAAATGAAAATTGATTGGACTGAACCAGCAATTTTAGATTTAGAAAGTATTCGAGATTACCTAATTGATATTTATTCCATCTTAAGATTACAATCGCACTAAATCTATTGTCAAATTAGTAAACCAAATATTCACATTTTTCCCTAAATTATTTTGCCTGAATTGGACTGAAGAAATGTAGTGGATTCAAGGGAAAGAGTTTTTTTAACATTAAATCATAAACAACCTGACCGGGTACCCATTGACTATTGGGCAACCTCGGAAATTACTTCAAATTTGCTTAAAAAATATGGATTTTCTTCACGAGAAGAATTGCTTGAATTTTTTAATGTTGATTTTAGATATATTGATGGACCTGAATATGTTGGACCTGAACTTACGATTCGAGATGATGGTTCAAAAGAAGATCACTTTGGTGTTCCGAGAAAAGCAGTGGCTTACGGAGAAGGAAGCAAGGCGGGTGTGTACAGCGAAGTTACAGTATCCTTTAGAGCGTGCAACTTCGGTTGATGAAATTGAGAGTTACGCCAAATGGCCAAAAGCTGAATGGTTTGACTATGAACCAGTACGTGAGCAAGCCAGGCAAGCAAAAGAAAAAGGCAGGGTTGTTGTGTTCATGGGCGACCGTCTCAATCGTTGCGCTCAATTTAAACCGGCAATGTATGTAAGGGGCGGGGATCAGATTCTGATGGATACAATTTTAAATCCTGAAATAACAAAGGCTGTTTTTAACAGAATCACGGATTTTTATGCTGAATACGCTCGTCACACACTTGAAGCAGCCGAAGGCAATATCGACATACTTTTTACAGGAGATGATTTTGGCACGCAGACAAATACTTTTTTGCCAATCGAAACTTGGCGCAATTTACTTCGGGATGGATTTAAACGTTTCATAAATATCGGACACGAATTTGGCTGCAAAGTCGCGCATCACACATACGGCAGCATTTATTCGTTAATTCCTGACTTTATCGACTGCGAACTTGACATCCTTAATCCACTTCAACCGGAAGTTTCGCCAATGGATTATTCTAAGATAAAGCAAAAATTTGGCAACCATATTTCCTTCCACGGTGGAATCTCAATTCAGAAGACAATGCCTTACGGAAACAGGGAAGATATAATAAATGAAGTAAAAGACTGTAAATTAAAATTAGCGCCCAATGGAGGATACATTTTTTGCAGGGCGCACAATCTTCAGATTGATACATCGCTGAAGAATATTGAAATATTATTTAAAGCGTACAATGAATTTGGCAAGTATTAGGAAGGAGTTAATAAAGTTATGTTAAAAAAGCTGCACCTGTTTTTTATTATTTTTATTGTATTCAGTCAAAATGCATTTGCTGATTCCAAAGTAAGTCTTCGCGTGGGACCTGGAGTTATACATCACCATGAATTTCGGCAAAAAGGACCATTCCATTTACATATTCTTGAGATCGATCTTTCCTGTGAGTGGATTAATATTGAAACAGTAAAAGCCAAAAACAAACTTTATGGATATAAAAAAACATCTTCCATGGCAGCTCGTAAAGATTTTGAGCAGCACCGGGTTGTTGGTGCGATTAACGGAGATTTTTTTCGTAGCGGCGGAATACCTGTGGGCGCCCAGGTTATAAATGGAATGTTACTAAAAGGTCCGACAACGCGGTCGATTTTTGCATTTACAAAATTAGGAAAACCGCTCATAGATATTGTCTCATTTCAGGGGACTTTGAGTACGACAAAAAATAGCTCAGTCAAAATCAATGGTATCAATCGTGCGAGAAATACAAACGAGCTTAATTTGTACAATAAATATTTTGGCTCCACGACCGCTACAAATTATTGGGGAACAGAAATTATCGCTGAAAATATTAATGACCAATTTGCAATTAATGAAATTTTCAAAATTCGTATAATGTCGAAAGATAGTATAGCGGCGACAGGACATGGGAATAATAGCATTCCTGTAAATGGAGTTGTACTTTCGGGACACGGCTCAGCCCAAAAATTTTTGAATAAAAATGTTTTTGTCGGTGATACATTGTCTGTTTTATTTCAGCTCCATCCAAGAAGCGAATCTATTACTGAACTCATTGGAGGAATCCCGCGGTTGATTCGAGATGGGATCGTTACTGTGGAGTGGGACAAGGAAGGGACCAATCAAAATTTTGCAAATAACTGTCATCCAAGAACAGCCGTTGGAATTTCTCAAGATGCGGGCAAATTGTACTTTTTTGTCGTTGACGGACGCCAACCAGGTTACAGCGTGGGCATGTCATTGTATGAATTGGCAGATTACATGTTAGAATGGGGAGTTTATCAGGGTGTCAATCTCGATGGAGGTGGATCAACTACTATGGTGGTACGAAACAGGGTGGTAAATAAACCGTCTGATGCCACGGGAGAACGAACCGTTGCCAATGCATTAATGGTAATCAGCACAGCACCTATTAGTGAGCTTTCAACTTTAGAAATTTCCCCTAATAAAATTTTTATGCTCGCAAAGAATCAGTTACAATTTTCAGTTTCCGGGTTTGACAAATACTACAATTCTGTAGAAATAAATTCAGATTCTCTATATTGGAATTGCTCTAATACAATAGGCAGTATCGATCAAAATGGTCTTTTCACTGCCGGTAAAATTCAGGATAAGGGATTTGTTTTTGTAACCAAAGGAAATGTCCGTGATTCTACTTTGGTTCATATTAGTAATGTTAATTCCATAGAATAAACTTTTGAATCCCAGCGCGACAAGCTGCAGATAATTTAACCACAGAGAACACAAAGGAGGCATAAAGGTCACAAAGTTTTCCTTTGTTTTCTTTACGCCTACTCAGCGACCTTTGCGGTTAGATTTTTTTTCACAAATAAAACCAAAAACTTTTGCAAAAAAAAACGCCTGTATAGTTACCATTATAAATTTAAAAAAAGAACTATGAAGATTGAACTCTCAACAGACTAACACGGCAAGCTGAAATTAAAAAATATTAATGCCACGAATTCACGAATTTTATGCGAATAAAAAATTTTATTAGACATTTTAATTTGGAGGCATTATGATTAAATCACGACACATTTTTTTTACTTTTAGTCATTACGAATATTATTAGAATATCCAAATTACAAATAAAGAAAACCATGCAGTTACTATTCAAATAAAAAATGACGGCACAGGAATCCCGGAAGAACACCTCCCATTCTTGTTTGAACCATTTTACAGGGTTGACAAATCCCGCTCAAAAAAGACCGGCGGCTATGGTGTGGAGTTAAGTTTGTGTAAAAAGATATGGAGACACACAGGGGGAGAATTGAGGTTGTTAATAATCAAGAAAAGGGAATGACTGTTAAATTGAGATTTTTAAAAAGTTGAAATTATTACCTAAATTATTTTAATCCGATAATGTTCAAAAAAATTATAATAGGAGAAACAGGTGGAAGATAAAGTATGTCCTGTGTGGGTTGGTTATCTTCTTCTAAGTCCATTCCGGAAATTGAGGCAAAATCCGAAGAAGATACTTGCTCCTTACATTAATGAAGGAATGAAAACTCTGGATTTTGGCTGCGCAATGGGCTTTTTCAGCTTGCCGATGGCACGAATGGTTGGGTCACGGGGAAAGGTTATTTGTGTCGATGTTCAAGAAAAGATGATTAAGAAACTCCAAAAACGCGCTAAAAAAGCAGGATTATTAAATAGAATGGAAACAAGAATATGTTATCAAGATTCTATTGGTCTGGAATATCTTAAAGAAGAAATTGATTTTGCCCTTGCATTTTCTGTTGTCCACGAAGTCCCTGATGCTGCCGCTCTTTTTTCGGCAATAAACCAAACATTAAAACCAGGTGGAAAATTATTAGTCGCAGAACCTGATGGACATGTATCAGGACAGGATTTCGAGATAACTATTTCTGTATCTGAACATAACGGCTTTAAAATAATCGACAACCCCAAAATAGGTCGCAGCAGAACTGTCCTGTTGGGAAAAAAATAAAGAAGCGCTCCTTTTAAGGCTAGTTTTGTTAACCATTTTCCTATGATCGACCATCCGAGAGCCGTAGCAGGATCAACAAAACGTTCAACAAAAAAACAGTCTGTCCATAAATCACCATTTTTGTTAATCATGTTTTTAGAAAAAAAGTTTTAATGAAATATTTGGATTTAAGAATATTTTTGTTTATCTTTACAGTTCAAATTTTGATAACAATAATGAGTCCATTCTGAAAAGTTAAAAACCAGAAATTTGGCTGATCAACATCAATTGACTTTATTAAAATTATGGCTTGTTGAATTTTCATAACTTCTAAAATTCCTGTTTTTTAGATTAGACTCGATAATGAAAAATAAAATATTTTGAATCCAACCTTACCCTCAAAAACGCTTTCACCAGAATTTCAGAAAAAAGGCAGAACTTTTTTTCTCTGGTTCATCAGGATCAATACGCTCTCTTTTGGCTGTCTCGCTGACAGCATTCTTATATTGTATGCCATCAAGATCGGTGCTGATGATTTTCTTATCGCTTTAATGGCCTCTTTCATATATTTAACCATGCCATTAATGATTATTGGAAAAAAGATGATTGGCAGATTTGGTGCCGCCCACACTTATGGGACGAGCTGGCTCACAAGAAATATTTTTGCTGCATTAATGGTCTTTGTCCCTGTTGCCATTAGCCTGACGAATCAAACGATTGGTTTGGCTTTATTAGTTTTCAGTTCACTCGGTTTCTTTGCTTTTCGCAGTGTTGGATTCACTGCAAACACGCCGCTTATTGGTGAAATTACAGATAAAACCAACCGCGGAAATTTTCTCTCCCAAATTTGGCTGCAATCTAATATATTTTTCTTTATAACTCTGCTGGTATTAATGTTGATCATAAAATATTCCGAGAGCACACAGACTTTTCAATTCATCATCATGGCGGGTTTTATCTTTGGAATAGTTGGATCGTTTCTTGTTTATAGCATTCCTGAATCAATAAATCCAAAGCTCTCCGGTCGCAGCTCTATTTATCAATCATTCTCGTATTTATGGAAAAATGCCCGCTGCAAAAAATTATTGTTTTCCTGGACTGCTGCTACGATAGCAAGTATGTTGCTTATTCCATTCTCAATGGTGGCGTTAAAAAATGGTTATGGTGTGTCTGATTTTAACGCGCTTTTTTTTGCTTTATTTCAACTCATAGGTGGGATTGTTGCATCTTCATTAAATATTTTAATACTTGAGCGTGTGGGGCCCAGACCTATGCTCATTCTTTACAGTTTTGGATTTATTGTTAGTGCTTTGCTATGGGTAGTTTCACCACAGAGACTTATTATTTCTTACCAGGCGATAATTTTTCTGATAAACGGCATGACGCTTGCCGGAACAAACACAGCTATTTCGCTCTATTTTTTAATTGTAATTCCTGAAAAGGAAAGAGTGGGAACAAATATGTTTTACTTAATAATTTCCGGCGCTGCGGCTGGTATCGCGGGAACAATTTTAGGCGGTGGATTATTAAAATTACTACGAATCTTTGATCTCAGCAATCTTTCTATTTACCGGACATTTTTCATTATTATCTTGTTCGTTTTACTTCCACTGTTTCACATTATTCAAAAAATTGAGCGGATTGAAGATTGGCGCGTAAAAGATGTTTTGAAAATATTTATGTCATTTCGAGATCTGCGGGCATTATTTGCACTAAACAGGCTTGAAAATAATTCAAAATAATAATATAAAATGCTCGATATAGTACAGTAAATCTGTACCTACTAGTACAACAAAACAGATAAGTCCTTGATTTTATTTTAATTCATTTTTCAATCTAGTCAAGCTATCTTAAGCATTTTAATAAAGTTAAATAAAGTCTCAAGAATTATAATGTAATATGGAACAATTTTTGATAAAATTAAATTGCAATTATTTACATATTATTTGAGGTTTTTTTTTGATGAAAGCGAAACTGAACATATTTTTAATTTTTATTTTAATATTCATTAATTTTTGGAGTTCCGCTTCTTATGCGCAGCAGGGAAAAAACTTGCTAATAAAATTTGAATTGGCTCGTAAAAAACTCGAATTTGCCCGGGGTTACCAGGTTTCAATGAAAGATAGTAGTAGAGCCGAAGATCTTTTAAACAAAGCGGAAATTAATTTAAGGCGAACTTATCGTCAATTTCGAGCAAGGCGACCTTTTGCTGCTAACCGGTCGATGAATGAAGCAAACAACTCCATTAACAAGGCTATAAAAATATTGCTGAAAGAACCTATGAAAAAAAGAAAGGAGAAGTTGGAAGAATTAGTCAGGGAAGCGGAAAGCATTGTTCCAAACAGTGAAAATGTTCAAGCTCAAAAAGCCATGGATAATGGATTACAAAATAGGACATTAGCATTTCAAGCATACATTAGAAACAATTTTCAAAAATCATTTAAATTTTACAACCATGCTTATCAACAATTAGTGACGGCTATCAACTTTGTAAAAAATAAAAACAAAAATGCCAGCGTGGAAGTCGAAAACGAGGCTTATCGTTTTAACCAATTTTTTGAATTAAATAAAAAAATAATCAACACCAGCAAAAATCAAGCAGCAAAAGAATACAAACAATTAGCTTTTAAACAGGTCCGAAAGGCTGAAAAAGCAAAACAAAACAGGAACTTCGGATTGGCGATTGATCATTACCGTAGAGCGACTCGATTGCTAAACAGGGCTTTTGATATAGCGCTTGGAAAAGCAGACAAGTCCGAAATCCGAATTTATTATAAGGTCGCACAGCTTGATGAACTAATTGAAAATATTGAACAGAGACTTGAACAAAATAAATCAGATGAACAATTATTATTTCAAATGTCTCGTTTAAAACAATTGCAAAAAGAAATGCATCAAGCGTTAGATAATAAAAAATTCGGGATTGCTTTAAACAAGGCAAAATTAGCGCAGGAGCTTATAGAAAGAATTCATAAAAAAATAAAAAGGGGGAAATAAACATTGCTGATAAAATTACCAAAAATTTAGATCGAGTTAAAAAATACTTGAAATAATTCCGAGTTATGTGATAGAGAACACGAAAGACAATGCAAAAAAATTGTTAAATTAATTTAATCAGCAGAGAGAAAGACAGATGAATATTTACGAAACAGTATCAATGAAAAAATGAGGCTATTGGGATGACTATTCAATATGCACAACCGGCTGATGAAATTGTTCAAATTACTGAATCCAATAAAGTAAGTTCCAAATCCATTTCTCAATTATTGAAAAAACTTGAAAATAAATTTTCTCAAGCACAAAGTAAGTTACCTGAAGAAATTTCACCTGATGTTCAATTTTATTTTAACGAAACACAGAAGCTGTTGATTTTCGCTCGGGATAACTATGAGAAAGGTTTTCTGAATGTTACAAACTCTTGTATCCGGTTAGCAGAAAACTATTTAGAAAGATTTTAATAACCAGGTGAGTAGTAGAGAACGATTATATTTTCAAAAAAATGATAGCGTTAGTTAAAGGAACTAATTAAAGTTGTTTGGGTCAATTGCTGCTGCTACTTAAATAAATATTTCAATTATATTGTTTCGGCTTTATAGAAAAATTGCCACACAGTTTATAAATGCGTGGCAATTGTTTTTTATTACTCCAATTTTGACAAAAAAATCAACTTATCTTTTTTTCAAAAATAGTATAAATCTTAGATATTTTCGAACTCACCATTTCAACCAGACTGATCAATTTAGCGTTATCTTCCAGAACCCATCCCATATCACAGTATTCATAACCTTTTTGTTCAGCATATATTTTTTGTTTCCACAACATGATGGCAGGCAGTCCCAGGTTGCGATATTTTCTCTTCACTCCTAAATAACCCAGCCGAAACCCTTTGGTGCTTCCTTTTCCTAAAAGCATCTTAATCGCACGTAACAGTTCACATCTTTTACAAAACGAAATGGGAAGCATTTTTTCTGTAACATTGGGCACACCTCCAAAAAAGGCAACAGGATTATCTCCAATATAAAGAAACATGAATAAACCTTTATCCAATATTAACATCATATCATCAACAATGGCAAAGAATTCCTCTTCAGTGAAAGGGACAAATCCAAAATTATCATGCCAGGCGTCGTTGTAGATTTCGAACATCTCATGTTTCCGCTCTTTAAGCTTTCTATCCCCCCATTTTTCAAATTTAATATTATATCGTTTTATTATCGCTCGGGCAACACGTTCCATTTTCTCATCCATCGGACCCTTAACGTCTGCTTCCCAGGAAAAAACGCGTTTAACAGCCTGAAACCCAACATCTCGTATTAATTTTTCATAATAACGCTTATTGTAGTGATAATACATTACGGGGCGAGAATCAAATCCTTCAGTCATTAGACCGGGAGTTGCCTCATTTATTGGTAAATTCTGTGGCCCGCGAATTGTATTCATTCCTTTGGATTTCAACCAATCCTCTGACGCCTTTAGTAAAGACTCGGCAACTTCCTGGTCATCGATCGTTTCGAATTGTCCAAAAAACCCGACTTTATCATTCCAATGTTTATTATGATTAAAATTAATAAATGCATTGCATTTGCCAACTACTTGTCCATCTTTTTTCGCCAGGAAAAATCTCATCTCTGCATGTTTGAGAAAAAGGCTGCTTGGTTCAAAAAAACCATGAATACCGATAAGTTTGAACCCGAGGTATTCGTAATCTAACAAAGGGATGTATTGTGAATCATCTTTGTAATGTTGCCAGTGAAAGTTAACAAATTCTCTGAGTAGTTTTTTGTCTTGTTTTGTTTCGTTAGAGAAGGATAAAATTTGCAGATTGTTCGTATTTGTCTCTTGCATAATTTATCTCCAAATGTTATTAAATTTTTGTTTGCCGCAGAGTCACGGAGATTTTAATACTCTTTAGAATACTCAGAGTTAAAGATGAAAAATAAATTCTTTTCACTGTGTACTCAGTGTCTCTGTGGCTATTTTTATAATTATTTTAATCCTAACTTTTTCTTAATCTTCTTTGGCAGCGCATTTTTATTAACCATAACAGCAATTGTTTTCAACCGCACATAAGATTTGGACATATAAACGTATCCGTCATTTTTTCTGTCAATAATACCACCCGAATTTTTAGTGTAATAAAATTTTGTTCCTTCCTGGTCATGGGCGATGCCAACAATGTGCATCAAATGATCATCTGTCGTTTGATAATTATTGTATGTTTTCTGCCGCATTTCCTGGGTTATTTTTTTCTCCTTCACAAGTTTGGTAATTTTTTCCTTCTTTTCAGCCTCTGTCTTTTCTTCCCAATCTTTCTCCGGAACAATGGCATATCCTGTCTTACGGCTGGAAAAATCACGCCCGCTCACATCGCCATCCCAGGCAACCGAATAACCTTTTTTAATTGCAAAATCAATAATTTTTTCTATGTCATTAATGGGGACGTTATAGTAATTTGCGTTGTAAGTCCAGTTATCAGGAACTTCCAAACGGCATTTTTCATAAAACGGTTGATGCGCATAAGATGTCAATTCAATGTAGTCGTCAAAATCCCAGCAGCAAAAATCTTCAGCAAAACTTTTTGGTGTATATTTTTTGTCTTTATAAATAAAATCAACTGGCGGCTTTCCCAAATAAATATCCAGAACTGCATTAAAAGCATCTTTCCACCTCGGCGTGAGTTTCCTTCCCTTTAAAGTACCATCAAGCACAGCTTTAAGCATTGAAAAAATTTCACCATGATTGTGCTTTTTTTCTCCGATATTCATTCCTGGATAAACTTCTTCGGGTACAATTCCGTACTGTCTTATTTGATCTGCTACATCATGGCTCTGCCCGCCCTGTCCAAAGGTGGCGTTCCCGTGCAGTCGAATGTAATTTTCTGCTTTTTGGGGATAGGTTTGTCGAACTACGAAGATTTCGGAAAGATCAACTTCTTCTTTGCCCATCCGCAGAAATTCAGATTCAAGAAATGAGATAGTGGCAAAATCCCAGCATGTTCCGGTTCTGTATTGGTTTTTTATTGGTGTATGCGGAACTTGTTTTTCGATAGTGAATTGATAAGGCGATTTTTCTTCTTCTTTTTCTTCATCTTGAGAAAACAAAACTAAAGGCACGCTAATTAGTACAAGAAATGCTAATATTTTCAGTCTATCTTTTTTTAATTTTTTCATCAAAACTCCAGAGTAATATTAATAATTTATAATTATTCAAAATTATCATTAACCGCAATACCTAAAGTGCTTAACCTGAATTATTCCTAAATTCCTGCCACAAAGGCACCAAGACACGAAGAAACAATATGATAGAAGCAAATTTAATTATTAAACTTTGCACTCTTCGAGCACTTCGCGTTCTCTGCCTCTCTGCGGTGAAATAAGTTTTTATAATCCCAATTTTTTCTTTATATCCTTCGCCAATGAATTTTTGTTTACCAGTATTCCAGTTGCATTCAGCAGGACATACGGCTTTGACAAATAAACATAACCGTCGTATTTTTTATCAGTACCCCATGAATTTTTAGTCAGGTAAAACGGATTTCCTTTTTGATCTTTGGCAATGCCAACAATGTGCATGGCATGGTCATCGGTCGCAGTATAGTTATCGAACCATTTTTGGCGCAGTTCCTGGGTTGCTTCTTTCTCTTCCACCGGCTCTTCGATTTTCTTTTTCCGTTCTTTCTCGGTCATGTCTTCCCAATCTTTTTCAGGCACAATGCCGTAGCCCTTTTTACTGGAGAAAAATTTATTACTGACGTCTCCACCATAAACCACTGAATAACCGTTATTCAAAGAGTAGTCAATAATTTCCCCGAGATCATCGATTGGGACATTGTAATATTTATCGTTATGAGTCCAGTTGTCAGGAAGTTCAAGATAGAATTGTTGATAAAAAGGATGGTGCGTGTATGATGTAATCTCAATGTAATCATCAGGATTCAGCTTGAGGTAATCAGTTACAAAACTTTTTGGTGAATATTTTTTACCTTTATAAGTAAATGATTCCACTGGTTTACCAAGATAAATATCCAGTACGGCGTTAAATGCTTCTTTCCAGCGAGGCGTTACTCGTCCGCCTCTTTTTCGCACCACTGCGTCAACCATTCCCCTTAAAATTGAAGCCAACTCACCATGTTTATGCTTTTTCTCACCGTAATTCAAACCTGAATAAACACTTTCAGGAACAAGCCCGTGTAATTTCATCATATCGATCACATCATGGCAGGCGCCTCCATGCGGGAAATTAGCTGCTCCGTGAAGACGAACATATCTTTGTGCTTTTGGCGGATAAGCATGCCGAACGATGAACATTTCGGAAAGATCCATCTCTAACTTGCCCACTCTCAACAATTCAGATTCTAAAAAAGAAATCGTAGCAAAACACCAACAAGTACTTGTGCTCGCCTGATTTTTAATTGACGTTCTGGCAACTTCTTTAATGATAGTGAATTCCCAGCGCGGCAAAACCGCAAAAAAAGCTAACCACAAAGGACACAAAGAATTCACAAAGTTCACCAAGAGAAAAAATAAAATTCTATTAATTTAAATAGTATTATCACTATTTAATTTGTATTAGTTCTTTGAGTTCTTTGTGCCTC
>Ga0075123_10000478_pt1 | contig 21177 bp, 12 predicted proteins | sample AntAceMetag02UKX_FD_69808 | JGI IMG/M metagenome (GOLD analysis project Ga0075123, IMG submission 69808) | Saline lake microbial communities from Ace Lake, Antarctica - Antarctic Ace Lake Metagenome 02UKX | ecosystem: Environmental > Aquatic > Non-marine Saline and Alkaline > Saline | place... | reverse complement strand
TGCCCGCCATTTCAAGCAAAATTTCGCATGTGGCTGGCTTCCGGCTCGCTACGCTCGCCTCCACCCAGCCACATGCGGTGCTTAACACCAATTTACAGAAGAGAGTTTACACTACCGATTCAGGGGCGGGTTAGGGAATCGGTGGATAAAAGCCAGCGTGAATATTTTCTTCAGGAACAGTTGAAGGCGATCCAGTCCGAACTTGGTCAGGAAGACCGGCGGTCGGCGGAACTGAAGCAAATTGCGGGTGAGATCAAGAAGGCGAAGATGCCGAAAGATGTTGAGGCTGAGGCTGTGCGTGAATTAGACAGGCTGAGCAAGATACCACCGGCGTCTCCGGAATATAGTGTTATTCGCACATACCTGGACTGGGTTTGTGAGTTGCCGTGGGCGGTTGCGACTGCCGATCAGCTCGACATAAATAAGGCTGAACGGATATTGAACCGGGACCATTACGATCTGACAAAGGTGAAGAAACGGATATTGGAATTTCTTGCCGTTCGCAAGCTTAATCCGAGTGGTAAAAGTCCTATTCTTTGTTTTTTGGGTCCACCGGGAGTTGGGAAGACATCGTTAGGCAAATCGATCGCACGTGCTATGGGGAGAAAGTTTGTGCGGATATCGTTGGGCGGTATCAGGGACGAGGCGGATATCCGGGGACATCGACGGACGTATATCGGGGCTCTGCCCGGGAGGATACTGCAGGAACTGAGAAAGTGTGGGAGTAAGAACCCGGTATTTATGCTTGATGAGTTGGATAAGATTGGGGCTGATTTTCGGGGCGACCCGGCGAGTGCTCTTCTTGAGGTGCTTGATCCGGAACAGAATTTCAGCTTTACCGACCATTACCTTGATCAGCCGTTTAACCTGTCGAGTGTGATGTTTATCGGGACGGCGAATTGTGTCGACCCTGTTCCGCCTGCACTTCGCGACAGGATGGAGGTTATAGATCTGCCGGGGTACACCGAGACGGAGAAACTTAACATTGCAAAGAAGTACCTTGTGCGGCGGCAACTCAAAGAGCATGGGTTGAGCAAAGACAAGCTTACGATAAAGGATGAGGCGATACTTGGGATTATCCGGGCCTACACCCGCGAGGCCGGCGTGCGCAACCTGGAACGGAATATTGCCGCGATCTGCAGGGCGGTGGCGACGGATATTGCGAAATCTAAAAAGAGGCGTGCGACTATAGGCAGGAGAGAACTTGCAGGGATATTGGGTCCGGGTCGGTTCGAATCTGAGTTGGCGCTTCGAACGGGGATGCCGGGGGTCGCTACGGCTCTGGCGTATACGCCGGTGGGCGGGGAGTTGCTGTTTATCGAATCGGCATTGATGCCGGGTAAGGGCCAGTTGCAGCTTACGGGGCAGATTGGCGATGTTATGAAGGAGAGTGCGCAGGCAGCGTTTTCTATTGTCAAGGCCAATGCCAAGAAACTGAACATCGCGGCCGAGAAGTTCAAGAAGTTTGATTATCATATACACGTGCCGGCGGGGGCTGTCCCTAAGGATGGGCCGAGTGCGGGTGTGGCGATGTTTACGTCGTTGGTGAGTCTGCTTGTCGGCAAGGCTGCCCGGCCTGATGTTGCGATGACCGGTGAGATAACGCTGCGCGGGTTGGTTCTGCCGGTTGGGGGACTGAAGGAAAAGATTCTCGCTGCCAAACAGGCCGGGATAAAGACGGTGATCCTGCCGGCCAGAAACAAAAAAGACATCCCCGAAGTCCCGCGGGAAGCGAAAAAGGGGCTGACGTTCGAGTTTGTCAAGACCACATCTGAAGCGCTCAAGATTGCACTGGACAACGAGTAAATCTGATTGGCTTCGAGGGCCTATTTTCCGATTTTGAGTTTGTTGGCTACCTTGACCACATCGATAATCTCTGGTACGTCGTGTACTCGGGCGATTGCGACTTCAGCTGTGGCGGCGAGGGTTACGGTTGCTGCGGTTGCGAAGATTCGGTCGGCGGGGTTTTGTCGGCCGGTGATTTTGGCGAGGAAACTTTTTCTGCTGGTGCCGATTAGTACGCGGTAGCCGGTTTCGACGAACCTGTCGATGTGTTTCAAGAGCGAAATGTTGTGTTCTACGGTTTTTCCGAAGCCGATTCCGGGGTCTATGAAGATCATTTCTTTCGGTATGCCGAAACTTTGCGCGCGTTTGGCCCGTTCCAGTAGGAATGTGAGGACGTCTTCGACTACGTTTTCGTATTGTGGCTGAGTTTGCATGGTGGTGGGGGCGCCCTGCATGTGCATTAGGATGACTGGGATTTTGTGCTCGGCTGCCAAGGTTGCCATTTGCTCATCGGCTAAGGCGGTTATGTCATTTATCATGGCAGCGCCTGCTTCGAGAGCGGCTTTTGCGACTTGGGGATTATAAGTATCGATACTGATTGGTATGTCAACTTCTTTAGAGAGCTTCTCTATTACGGGGATTGCTCGTTTTATCTGCTCGGCCGGGCCTACGGGCTTTGAGCCGGGTCTGGTTGATTCTGGGCCGATATCTATTATTGCTGCTCCTTCGGCGGCCATTTGTATGCCGTGGTCAATCGCTCTTTCGGTATCGAGGAATTGCCCGCCGTCACTGAAGGAATCGGGCGTGACATTGAGGATGCCCATGACGAGACAGCCGGGAGTGAAATCCAGTCGGCCGGTGGGCCATTCGAGGATATTGTTGTTATTATCTTTCATCTGAGACTTTGAATCCTATGCCTCGCAGTTTTTCGGCGAGAGGTGTGTTTGTGTCCCTTACTACTGCCGTTGTGTTTTGAAATTCTCTGCGTACAGGGTAATTCTTTCGCAGATCGTCGAAGAACTTGCCTTGCTCGGCTTGTGGGACGATTGCGATTTCCCTGGTGTTGAAATCGTCGCGGTTGATGACGTAGACCTGCTGCACGGTCTGGTGCAGGACTTCCTGTTCATCGGCGATGTCGGGGTCTATTTCGATTTGTTTGACCTCGGGCTCAGGGAGGAAATCTTCGATTGTGTGTTTGGGATCAAGGCCGAAATGTTTGCACGCGGCCTGATAGATCATTGTCATCCCGGCGATTTTGCCGTCGAGCGAGTAGCCGGCGATATGGGGAGTGGACAGGCCGACTATTCGGAGAAGTTCGAGGTCTATGTTGGGCTCGTTTTCCCAGACGTCGAGGATGGCTGCCTTGAGTTTTCCTGATTTGATTGCGGCTTTCAATGCGTTCGTATCAACTACACCACCGCGTGACGTGTTCAGGAGGATGCAGCCGGTTTTCAGCGAGTCGAAAAATTTCTGATCGGCTAAATGAAAAGTTTTGTCAATTCCCTCGAAGGTCAATGGCGTGTGCAACGTGATAAAGTCGCAGTCGAAAAGGTCTTCGAGCGGCAAATATTTTAAATCGTTTGTTTGTCGCTGCAGAGGCGGGTCGTTGAGGAGGACTTTCATGCCGAGCGCTTTGAGTTTCTTCTCGACCCTGCCGCCGACGTTGCCGACTCCGACGATTCCTATTGATCTGTCTTCGAGTCGTATCTTTTGCCTGCGGGTGACCGAGAGCAGGGCGGCGACGATATACTCGGCCACGGAATTGGCATTCGAGCCGGGGGCTGAGGCAAAGCCGATATCGTTTTTTGCCAGATAATCGACGTCGATATGCTCGATCCCTATTGTGGCGGTGGCTGCGAAGCGAACCTTAGTGTCTGCCAGCAGGTCGGCATTGACCGGGGTGATGCTGCGAACGAGGAGGATGTCCGCGTCGGCGACGATGTCGCGGGTGATCTCTCTGCCCGGCACGGCTGTGACATCTCCTATCGAAGAGAAGCATTCGGTGACAAACGGTATATTTGCATCTGCGATTATTTTCATTTATGGCACCTGTGTCAGTTCAGAGTTGAAAGCCCGCTACCTTTGTTTGGCAATCGGGGCATGATGAGTTTTCAATATAGTTGGCGACGATTGTATAGCCGACGCGATCGATTAGCAGGCGGTTACAGTTGTGGCAGAATGTGCTTTCGGATTTTGCGCCGGGGACATTGCCGAGATAGACGTAGTGCAGGCCAGCTTCTTTGCCGATCCTTTCCGCCCGCTGGAGGCTGCCGACGGATGTGGGGGCCGAATCGAGATATTTGTAGTTGGGGTGGAAACGGCTGATGTGCCAGGGGACATACGGGCCGGCTTTTGAGACGATGAAGTCGGCGATTTTTTTTACCTCATCTTCGGAATCGTTTTCGTCCGGGATCAGCAGCGTGGTAATCTCGAGCCAGATGTTGGTTTGTTTGGCTATGTATTCGATGTTATCGAGGACGGGTTGCAGGCGGGCTTTGCAGAGGGTTCTGTAATAGTCTTCACTAAAGGCTTTGAGGTCCACGTTGATTCCATCGAGCCAGTCGGTCGCGAAATCGATTGCTTCGCGGGTCATAAAGCCATTGCTTACGAAGACGTTGGCGAGTTGCTGCTGTTTTGCGAGTCGGCCGGTGTCGTTGCACAGTTCCATAAAGATGGTCGGCTCCGTATAGGTGTATGCGATGCTGGTGCAGCGGCTTTGAACGGCGGCCTGGACTATCCTTTCCGGGCTAATCGGCTGGCCGTTGATTTTGCCGTCTTCGATTGCGGCCTGGCTTATCTGCCAGTTCTGACAGAAATCACAGCGGAAATTGCAGCCCATGCAGGCGACGGAGAAGCTAAGGGCGCCGGGTTGAAAGTGGAACAAGGGCTTTTTCTCAATCGGGTCGGGGTTGGCCGAGCAGACTTTATAGTAGTTCAGGGAGTAAAGCTCGCCGTCGACATTTTTGCGTACACAGCACCTGCCCAATTTGCCGTCACTGATAAGGCATCGATGCTCGCACAGGTGGCAGCGGACTTTTTTGTTCTGGTCCGGATTCCACAAGAGAGCCTGCTTCAAATCTGATTTTGACTTAACCATCCGGTTTTCCTCTGATTCAAACGATGTCGCCCGCGTTTCTTAAAATATTCTCAGAGCCCACCGTATTATTACGGCAATCTACCTGGTTTTGTTTAGTATAAAGGCCGGAGCAGGCATGACAAGCAAAACCCGGTCGGCCGGTCTAATTATGTTGGGGGGGCAAGGGGCGGCGAGAATCGAGTTTGCAAAAAGGTGTCAAATAGTGTATGATGTATGCGAACTGAGCGGTTCCGGCGCAATTGGCCCGAGCAATCAAATTTTGTGCTATTTCCGGAGGTGTATTGTTATGAGCATTGTATCTGCTATTGGAAACACGCCGCTTATTGAGCTTACGCAGCTCAATGGGAAGAATGGCAAGGTCAGGATTTTTGGGAAGCTCGAGGGCAACAACCCGGGCGGTTCCATTAAGGATCGGCCCGCCTTGTGCATGATAGAGCACGCCGAGCAGTCCGGTGAGCTGACCAAAGACAAAACAATACTTGAACCGACATCCGGAAACACCGGGATAGCGCTGGCCATGATTGGGGCGGCGAAGGGGTACAAGGTCAAACTTTGTATGCCGGGATGTGTAAGCACCGAAAGGTGTCATGTACTGGAAGCGTTGGGCGCCGAGGTGGTGTTGACATCGGCAAAGGAACGCACGGATGGTGCTATCAGAAAGGCGCATGAGTTGTGCGACCAGGAGGGGGACAAGTATTATATGCCTAATCAGTTCGAGAACGAATACAATCTTCTGGCTCACTACGAGACAACCGGGCCGGAGATTCTTTCACAAACCAACGGGGAGATCGACGTTTTTATCGCCGGCATGGGGACGACCGGTACACTGATGGGGGTGAAGAAGTATTTCCATGAGAAGAAGCCGAGTGTAAGGGTAATCGGACTCGAACCCACTATGGGCCATGCCATCCAGGGACTCAAGAACATGGAGGAGGCAATTCGTCCTAAGATATACGACCGCGAAATGCTGGATGGAAAGATCACGATTGAAGACGGAGAAGCTTTCGAGATAACGAGACTGCTTGCCGCCAAAGAGGGAGTTTTTGTGGGGATGTCGAGCGGTGCTGCTGTTGCGGGTGCTTTGCACATAGCGGAGAAGATGAGTTCGGGTACGATTGTTGTTGTTTTGCCGGACCGCGGCGACCGCTACCTTAGCACGACGCTCTTTCGGTCTATATGCGCCAAGTGTCCCCCGTAATCTTCGGCAGTCGGTTCTTTACGATTCGTATGCCTGCGCCAGGACCTTGATAGGGTGTGTCACCTGCTTGTCGCTGATGTGCTCGATCTGCATTTTGCAGGCGGCGCATTCGGTCAGGACATCTTTTGTTTTTGATGCGGCCAGAGCGTTTGCCAACTGTTGGGAGATTTTCGAGGACAGGTCGTAATTCTTTTTCTGCATTCCGAAGGTTCCGGCCAGGCCGCAGCAACCGGTTTTGAGGTCGGTGATATTTGCCTGACAAAGCTTTTTGAGTAGTTCGACGCCGGCTGCGGCGGTCCCGAGGGCCATCGCGTGGCAGGGGCAGTGGTAGAGGAAGTCACGGCTTTTGGGATTTGCTGGTGGTTTCAGTTTGCCGGCGTCGGATAAATCGAGCAGGTAGCTCATTAGTTCATGGGTATTTTTGGAGAGAAGTTCGGCGTCTTTTCCGGTGACAAAGTGGCGAAGTTCCTGCTTTAGAAACAGGGCGGCGCTTGGCTCGGAGCAAACTATTTTGTAGCCCTGGTGTATTGCCCGGGTGAAGCTTCTTACGTTAAACGACATATCTTTTTGTGCTGTTTTTACGTCGCCATAGGCGCCTGCCGGCAGGGGAGCGGGGCGCTGCTGCGGCAGGATGACCTCGATGTTGTTTTGCCTGAGAACTTCGATGACTGCGAATCCGAGTTCATGGTCGTTGAAGTTCGCGTATGTATCGACAAAGTAAGCGACTTTGTCAACCGGGTTTTCTATCGGTTCGCAGGCTGCGAGATACCGGCTTGCTGCTTTTAGAAATGGTCGCTTCTCAAACGCCGGCGGGGTCCTGGTTTTGGCAAAGCCGACGAGCTTTTCCAGCACCCATTTCGTCAGGCCCATCCGCATCACAAAATTTGAAACAGGGGCGAAAAAGCCGCCCATGCTGCTCAGGTAGCGATTGTGACTGAAGATAAATTCGCTGCGTCTGAGTCCTTTTCGGGCGACGTACTGCGCCCTGGCCGTGGTCATCAGGAGTGAGATGTCGATTCCGGAGGGACATTCGATCGCGCAGGCCTTGCAGTTGATACAGAGATCGAGAAACTTCCTGAACTCTGCCGATTCGAATTCGCTTTCGTCTATTGTGCCCGAGGCCCAGAGGCGAAGTACATTCGCTTTGGCGCGTGAACTGCCCATTTCATTTTCGAGTGCGCGGAAGATCGGACACATTCTTGAATCGGGATCTTTGCTGAGGCAGAGCCCGCAGCCGCTGCACTGGTCCAGTTCCTCGGCCAGTTGGTTCTTTTCAAAATGCAGATCGGTTTTTAGTCTTTCGGGCAGGAATTTGAAGTCAGCTTTGAGGTTTTTAATCATGACGTCGGTATCGGCGCTTATGATTTTGCCGGGATTCATTACACCATCGGGGTCGAAGATGTTCTTTATTTTGCAGAGGAGGTCGTAATATTGGTCTCCATACTGGTGTCTTATGTATGCGGCCCTGACGAGTCCGTCGGCGTGTTCGCCGCTTATTGATCCGCCGAGCGACCATGCCAATGAGAACACGTCACTTGCTATTGCCTTCATTTTCTCGACGCCCTGGGGTTGACTGAGGTCGATATAAGGTCGGATGTGTAGTTCACCGTCGCCAGCGTGGCCGTAGAAGCTCATCATGATGTCGTACTGTTTGGCGATTTTCTTGAGTCCTGCGATGTACTCGCCGAGTCTGTCTCCGACGGAGACGTCCTCCATGAATTCCGTAGGATGCTCCTTTCCCCTTCTTCTTTGAAGGAGGGGGCCTGCGTCTTTGCGTGACTTCCAAATACGCTCCTGTTGCGCGGGGTCAAAGAATGTTTTTCGTCCTGAGGCTATTGCGCCGACTGCAGCGTCGGTTTTTTTGATTTTTTCTTTAACCTGCTCCTGATTTTGACCGGTATGCTCTACTAAAAGTATTGCCGTGGCGTCGGCGGGCAGGACGTCACGGTATTTGGGTAAAGCGTCGAACGCGAGGGTTATGAGGGTGTTGTCCATCAGTTCACAGGCGACAGCGCCGGTGTCGACGATGATTGGCACGGCTTTTGCCATTTCTTCGAGGGAATCGAATTCGAATTGAATCAAGGCTTTTGCCGGGGGCAGTTCGACGGTCCTCAAGGTAATTTTGGTGAAGACGGCAAGTGTTCCTTCGGATCCTGTGAGCAAACGGGCGAGGTCAATTTTCTGGTTGTGGCAAATTCCGGCGATGTTGTAGCCGCTTCGGTTCCGCGGGGTTTTAGGCAGGGCCTCGGTGATTACGGAATCCTTGCCTGCAAGTGCATTAAGGCAGTTTCTTGCGATGGCGGCGGCCTTGTCGGAGTCGGGTCTTTGCGTTGGGTCAAAGTTGTTTTCAAATTCCACGACGCTGCCGTTTGCGAGAACTGCTTCGATTCGCTCGACATAATTTGAGAAATGGCCGTATTGGAGTGAGTGAGCGCCGGTAGAGTTGTTTGCGGTGCATCCTCCGAGGGTTGCCCTGTTGCCGCTGGCAGGATCCGGGCCTATTTTTTTGCCGTACTTCGCCATGTAATTATTCAAGGTATTAAGTGCGACGCCAGGTTCGGCAGTGATCGTCTCAGCTTTGTCGGCGAGACTTACTATGTTGTTCATGTAGCGGGTCGTGTCCATGACGATTCCGTCAGAGAGTGACTCACCGGCTGTTCCGCTGGCTCCGCCGCGAGCAACAATTGGTATGGCATGTTGCGCAGCATATTTTACGACGGCCACTACGTCGTCTTTATCACGAGGAGCAACGACACAGGCCGGTACTATTCTATAAATGCTCGCATCGCTGCTGTAAGCGGCGCGGTGGAGTATGTCGGCGAATACATCTCCGCGGATTATTTTGGCCAATTCGGCAGAGAGTTTCTGTGGGTCATGGTGCATTTGCAGTGCTATTTCTCAAAATCACGTGGGAGGAATTGTGCCTGGAGGATAGATCCGCTTGCGCGGAGTACGGCGAGTTCGTCTTCACCGACCTGGCCGTGGATGAACTGTTGAACGACAGAATGCGGGTGGTTGCGAATATGATCGGCGTCGCCGTCGGCGATGATCTTGCCGTTATGGAGCATTATGATGCGGTCGGCGATTTTGTATGCGCTTTTCATGTCGTGTGTGACGACAACGGTTGTGACGCCGAGTTCTCTCTGGAGTTTGAGAACGATCTCATTGATAATGTCCGAGCGTATGGGGTCGAGGCCGGTTGTCGGCTCGTCGTAGAGAATGATTTCAGGGTTGAGTGCTATGGCCCTTGCGAGTGCGACCCTTTTTTTCTGTCCGCCGGAGAGATTCGCGGGGTAGAAATTCTGAAAGCCGTCGAGGCCGACCATGGCGAGTTTGGTTTTTACTATCTCTTCGATCTGTTTTCTGTCAACATTCTTATAGTGTTGAAGTATAGGGAACATTATGTTTTCTGCAACGCTGAAACTGTCGAAGAGTGCTCCCTCCTGGAAGAGAAAACCATAATGGGTCCGTATACTGTTGAGGTGTTTTTCGCTGAGATTGTCGATTCGCTGGTTCTTGAAAAAGACCTGTCCCTCGGTGGGCCTGAGCAGTACAATAAAGTGTTTGACAAGAACGGTTTTTCCGCACCCGCTTGGACCTATTACGACGGTTGTCTTGCCTTCCTCTATTCTCAATGAAACGTCGTCGAGGACGAGATTTTCCCCGAATTTTTTGGTAAGGTTTTCGACGATTATTACATCGTCGTTTTCACTGTCGTACATTTGATTTTGGTCGTCTTGTTCTTTCACTTTTGGTCCTTATCGACTTGGCTGTTTTCAGACCAGGCTTTTTAGCGGCCAGAAAGTGCTGTAAATTGCTTTGAAAATGATGACGAGCGCAAAATCGATAGCCAATATTGAGATGAAGCTCGCCACAAATGCTTCGGTGCAGGCCTGTCCGACGCCGTGTGCTCCTTCCTTGCACGTAAAGCCTTTATAACAGCTAAGCGAAGCGATAGCAGCGCCGAAGAAGAAGCCTTTTATGACGCCGATGCCCACGTCCCACAATTCTACACCTGATGCACTGAAGTTCCAATAAGCGCTGCCGTTGATTCCGAGTTGTATCACGCTTACGAAGAATCCTCCCATTACCCCCATGAAATCGGCGTATATGATGAGAAAGGGCGTAAGCAGCATGCATGCCAGAATTCGTGGGGCGACCAGATGTAATACAGGGTCGGTCCCCATGCTTTTTACGGCGTCGAGTTGCTCTGTGACTTTCATAGTCCCCAGTTCGGCGGTCAGGGCGCCTCCGATCCTTCCGGCTAACATCACGGCTGCGAGCACGGGGCCCAATTCCTTTACAACCGAGATATTTATCAGTACGCCGAGGTGTTCTTCGAGTCCCATGCCGGCGAGCTGGTCGTAGGCCTGAACGGCAAGGGTCATCCCAACGAATGCGCCTGTAATCATTATGACGGGTACACTGCGCACGCCGATTATATTCATTTGAGTCCAGATCAGTGGATAGGTTTTGGTGCTCAGGCAACTCTGGCAGCAGGCAACAACAGACTGCCAGATGAACCTGCTGAAACGTCCCATATTAGTTACGTCATCTACGGTTTTTCCACCGAGCGTCGCAAGCATCATTCGACTCCCACAAATCTTCGTCAATTTCATACGTTATTCCAAATACGTAATCGGCGTTTAGGCCGTCAATTATCAATTATCGACAAAAAACAGTCAATTAAAAAGCGGGGTTTTTCCAAATATCGCCCCCCGGTGCTTGACAAAGTAGCCCTCGGCGGATAAGGTGGCTTTGTTCTTGAATGTTGATATCGCAGGCAGGGGTGGGAACGGGATTGCTATGCAGGCAATGATGCTTAGCCAGGGTGAAGTTTTAGTGATCGTTGTGATGACAGCGGTTGTGGTCTTCTTTGTTGCGCGGCGTTCGAAGAAAAAACGAGGCTGAGTTTACGTTTGTTCTTCATCCGGGTCTTTACTGTTTTTCAGGCTCCCGGCTATTTTTTTCAGTTGTTCGTTCATTAGTTCGGTCTGACGGATGAGTTGGTCGAGTTGGTGGTGCATTGCTCTTGAGCTGAGCAGGCTTGGTGCGAAGATAAAGAAAAAGATTATTGCCGCGGCGCCGCCAATCGCAATAAAACTTACGGCTAATAAGATTTTGCTGACAAGCTCTAACAGACCTGCATCCATGGCTTAGTATTCTCTTTTCACAAAAAAAACGGATTTACAATTGCCTGGCCCGCGCCGGTTTGGTGATTATAACAGGTTCGATTGTTCTTGTCCAACGCAATTGTTCGCGATACGGTCGGCGGCGAGTGTGACTGCAATATTGGGAGTGTGCATTTACTTTATTGCTCGGTGGTAACTCTGGAGGGAATTTGCGGGGCTGTGTCCCTGGCGGCGGGCGGCGATTCCCTTTACTGCTGCCACTGCTGCTGCGGCGGTGGTGATGTATGGGATGCTGTATCTTATTGCAGCTTTTCTGATGTATGAGTCGTCGTGCTGGCTCAGCTTGCCGCTTGGTGTGTTTATGATCAGTTGAATCTCAGCGTTTTTGATGGCGTCGACAATGTTTGGTCTACCCTCGTGCAATTTGAGTATCGATTCGGTCTTTATGCCTTTTTCGGCCAGAAATCGGTGTGTTCCCTCTGTTGTTATGATTTTGAAGCCAAGGCTGTCGAACTGCTTTGCGATATCGAGGGCCTTTTGCTTGTCTGTGTCGGTGACGGTTATCAGGACCGTGCCTTTGGCGGGCAGCTTCTGGCTTGCGGCCTGCTGGGCCTTGTAAAATGCTAATGCGAATGATTCTGAAAGGCCGAGGACTTCGCCGGTCGATCGCATTTCCGGTCCTAAAAGCGGGTCGACTTCCGGGAACATGTTGAACGGGAAGACGGCTTCTTTTACTCCGAAGTGCGGGATGTGGCGGTGCTTTACGTTCAGTTCGGTGAGCGTTTTTCCGAGCATCAGTTGGGTCGCCAGTCGCGCCATTGATACGCTGCAGACCTTCGAGACGACGGGAACGGTTCGCGAAGCACGCGGATTGGCCTCGAGGACGTAGACCCCTTCTTCGAATATTGCGTATTGCATGTTCATCAGGCCGACTACATTGAGTTCTATCGCAATCTTTTTTGTGTATTCGGAGATGGTGTCGATGTGTTTTTGTGGTATGCTGGCAGGCGGAATGACGCATGCGGAATCGCCCGAATGTATCCCGGCCAACTCAATATGTTCCATCACGGCAGGGACAAAGGCATCGGTTCCGTCGGCGATGGCGTCGGCTTCGGCTTCGATCGCATTGCCGAGGAACTTGTCGATAAGAATGGGTCTTTCCGACGTGATATCGACAGCGGCTGAGACGTAGTGTTTGAGCATTTCTTCGTCGTGCACCACTTCCATTCCTCGACCGCCGAGGACATAGGATGGTCTTACCATCAGCGGATATCCGATTCGATTGGCGATGGCGAGCGACTGCTTGAGGTTGCTGGCCATGCCGGATTCGGGCATCGGAATTTCGAGTTTTTCCATCATTGTCCGGAATCGGTCCCGGTCTTCGGCTAAGTCAATTGTTTCAGGTGAAGTTCCGATAACATTGACACCGGCGGCGGCGAGTTCGTTGGCGATGTTGAGGGGTGTCTGGCCTCCGAACTGAACTATGACGCCATCGGGTTTTTCATTTTCATATATGCTCAGGACGTCTTCACAGGTTAGTGGCTCGAAATAGAGCTTATCGGAAGTGTCGTAGTCGGTTGAGACAGTTTCGGGATTGCAGTTGACCATTATGCTTTCGACGCCTTCGTCTTTGAGGGCGTAGGAGGCGTGACAACAGCAGTAGTCGAATTCGATTCCCTGCCCGATTCTGTTGGGGCCGCCTCCGAGGATCAGTATCTTCTTACGGTCTGTTCGGATGCTCTCATTTTCTGTTTCGTAGGTCGAGTAGTAGTAGGGCGTGTATGCCTCGAACTCGGCCCCGCATGTGTCGACCGCTTTGTATACGGGTTTGATACCGAAGTCGGCACGCATTTTTCGCACAGTTGTTTCGTCGGTTTTGAAGATGGCAGCCAATTGCTTGTCACTGAAACCGTATTTCTTCGCCTTCAGCAGCAATTCGGGCGTGCATTGCTTGTCTTTGGTAAATTCTATCAACTCTTTTTCAAAGTCAACGATTTGTTTTATGTTGTGCAGGAACCATCTGTCTATGTATGTGATTTCGTAGAGATCATCTATTGACATGCCGTTTTGCAGTGCGTACTTGATGTAAAAGAGCCTGTCGGGGTTGGGTATCCTGAGCTTTTCCTGCAGCAGTTCATCGGTGACCTTGGATTTGAGATCTACCAGTCCGCTGACGCCGATCTCAAGGGACCTCAGGCCCTTTTGCAGAGAGGCTTTGAAGGTTCGGTCGATTGCCATCGCTTCGCCGACCGACTTCATTGACGTTGTCAGGAACGGCTCTGCCTCGGCAAATTTTTCGAAAGTGAATCGAGGAATTTTTACAACACAGTAATCAATAGTAGGCTCGAAGCAGGCGGGCGTCTTCTGGGTGATATCGTTGGGGATTTCGTCCAGAGTCAGGCCTACCGCCAGTTTTGCAGCGATTTTTGCAATCGGAAACCCCGTCGCTTTTGAAGCCAGAGCCGAACTTCTCGATACCCTCGGGTTCATTTCGATAACGACCATTCTGCCTGTGTCGGGATTAACGGCGAACTGGATATTCGAGCCGCCGGTTTCGACGCCGATTTCCCGGATGCAGGCGATGGCCTGGTCTCGCATCTTCTGGTATTCCTTGTTGGTGAGGGTCTGGGCCGGCGCGACTGTTATTGAATCACCGGTGTGGACGCCCATCGGATCAAAGTTCTCGATTGAGCAGATTATCACCACGTTGTCGTTCAAGTCGCGCATGACTTCGAGTTCGAATTCTTTCCAGCCTGTCAGCAACTCTTCGATAAGTATTTCGCTGACCATGCTGGCTTCGAGTCCTCTCTGGGCCGCCTTTTCGAATTCTTCAATGTTGTAGGCGATGCCGCCGCCGGTACCGCCAAGCGTAAAGGCCGGGCGGATGATAACGGGCAGGCCGACTTCTTCGATGACTTCCATTGCCTCTTTGAGCGTATGTGCTTTTCCGCTTCTTGGCAGGTCGAGGCCGATTTTCTCCATGGCTTCCTTGAACAGCTCACGGTCTTCGGCCTTCATGATAGCATCGATATTAGCGCCTATTAGCTCGACGTTGTGTTTTTCGAAGATCCCCGCCTCGGCGACTTTGACAGTGACATTCAAGGCTGTCTGTCCGCCGAGAGTGGGCAGGACGGCGTCGGGCTTTTCCTTTTCAATTATTCTTTCCAGCACTTCGGGGACGATTGGTTCTACGTAGATGGTGTCCGCGGTGCTGGGGTCGGTCATGATGGTCGCCGGATTCGAATTGACCAACACTACTTCATAGCCCATGTTGCGAAGGGCTTTGCAGGCCTGTGTTCCGGAGTAATCGAATTCGCAGGCCTGGCCGATCACAATCGGGCCTGAGCCGATAATGAGAATTTTCTTGATGTCCGTTCTCTTAGGCACGTTTGGGCTCCATCATCGTGACAAATTCGTCAAACATATATCGTGCATCGTGGGGACCGGGGCCGGCTTCGGGGTGAAACTGCACCGAAAAGATCGGCAGCTTTTTGTGTTTGATTCCCTCGAGGGTGTTGTCGTTGAGGTTAATGTGGGTAATCTCGATATCGTCTTTGCTGAGCGAGTCAATATCGACGCAGAATCCGTGGTTCTGCACTGTTATGTGTACTTTGCGCGTTTTGAGATCCATGACGGGGTGGTTGCCGCCGTGATGGCCGAACTTTAGTTTGAAAGTCTTGCCTCCCAAAGCCAAACCGAGCATCTGCTGGCCGAAACATATGCCGAACATCGGGAATTTTCCAATCAGTTTCTTTACCGTCTCGACAACATACGGTACGCCTTCGGGATCGCCGGGGCCGTTTGAAAGCATTATGCCGTCTGGTTTGAGGTCGAGTATCTGCTCAGCAGATGTTTCGGCGGGGGCGACGGTTACCTTGCAGTTTCGCAGGGCCAGTTGGCGCAGGATGTTGTACTTGACGCCGGTATCGAGGACGACGACGTGGTGTTTTCCTTCTTTGTTCCATTGGTAGATTTTGTCGAAAGTTACGTCCTTTACTAAGTCTCTTCCTATCAGACCGGGTGAGGCCTTTGCCTTTTCGATGAGGCGTTTTTCATTAAGGTCTTTTGTGGAGATGACGGCCTTCATCGCACCTTCAAGGCGGATATGACGGGTCAGCGCACGCGTGTCAATGCCTTCAATGCCGACGATGTCGTTTTCTTTGAGGTAGTCGTCGAGAGATTTCTCGCAGCGCCAATTGCTTGCGATAGTGCTGCATTCCCGCACGACGAAGGCTTCTACGTAGGGCTTTCTTGATTCGACGTCTTCGGCGTTCGTGCCGTAATTTCCGATGAGCGGATAGGTCATGGTGACGATCTGGCCTTTATAGGAGGGATCTGTGAGGATTTCCTGATAACCGGCCATGCTGGTATTGAAGACCACCTCGCCGTCCCGTTCGCCTGCTGCACCAAATGCTGAACCTTTGAAGACTGTGCCGTCTTCGAGTGCTAAAATTGCTTCCATATTCCGGTCCGGTTCCTGTTATTAACAAATAATTTGGCAGATTAAACTGTATCGAGGGCTGCTTGTCAAATAATTAGTGGCTTTGTCCGAATCAGCAGTGCGACTTGGCGAGTTGTTATGTGGTGTTTTCCTGCTCAGCGAAATATGAGCTTCGGGCGAAAGGCGATGAGATGACCCACGCAAAGCCCATTGAAAGGATCTTTTCTTTCCACTGGTCGAATTTGGCCGGTTCAATGTAGTCGACAACGTCGAGAGAATTCTTAGAGGGCTTGAGGTATTGGCCGATCGTAATTCTGTCACAACCAACGTTACGCAAATTCTCTAATACAAGTTCGACCTCGTTGTCGGTTTCACCCAAGCCGAGCATCATCGAGGATTTGGTGGGGCGGTCGGGCCAGGCTTGTTTGGCCATCCTGAGCAGATTCAGAGAGCCTTGATAGTCCGCGCCGGCTCTGGCAGTTTCGTACAGTGAGGGCACCGTTTCGAGGTTGTGTGCGAATACGAAAGGACCGGCATCGGCCAGTATCTCTATAGCCTTTGGCTGACAATTGCGGAAGTCGGGCGTTAGTATTTCGAATCTCGTCTCCGGGCATTTTCGCCTTACTGCGTTGACGCAATCACGGAAATGAGCAGCGCCGCCGTCGGGCAGGTCGTCACGGTTGACGCTTGTGATGACCAAGTACTTGAGTTTCATCTGCTCTGTCATCTCGGCGATTCTGTCAGGTTCGGAGGTATCGGGCGGTTCGGGTTGGCCGGTCGGTACCGAGCAGAATTTGCAGTTTCGCGTGCAAACTCGGCCGAGGATCAGGACCGTAGCCGTTCCCCTGGCCCAGCACTGGCCACGATTGGGGCAATTCGCGCTGTTGCAAATAGTCTCAAGGTCGAGCGAGTCGAGTATTTCAGCGGTTTTGTGATAGGCCTGACCCGCGGGCAAGGGTCTGCGCAACCAAGGGGGGAGTTTGCGGGCTGTAGTCTTTGATTTATCCGTGGCGGCCAGATGCTTCTTCAGCAGTTCGGACAGCATTTGTTTGATTTGGGACATTGATTTCTGTCCGCCGGTTTCTTCGAGGACCGAGGTCATCTCGATGCCTTCGAGGCCGCAGGGGATGAGATTGTCGAATATGCCCAGGTCGTTTTGTATGTTTATCGCCATGCCGTGGTAGGTTACGAGTTTGGTTACGCGCACGCCGATTGAGGCGATTTTTTTGTCGGCGACCCAAAGGCCGGGATAGCCCTTTTGTCTTTTGCTGATTAAGCCGAGTTTGTTGAGCAGTTCGATGCCGATAGCTTCGAGTTTCCTGATGTATTCGCTGATGCCGAGGCCAAAATCACTTAGCCGCAGGATTGGGTAGAAAATCAATTGGCCGGGGTTGTGGGCTGTTGTTCCGCCGCCTCTTCGGATCTCGACCACGTCGATTTTTTCTTGTGCCAGATGTTGGCGATTTGCGAGCAGTTTGTTGGCGCTCTTGCGGGCGCCTAAGGTGATGACGGCAGGGTGCTCGACGATCAGAACGGTATTTGGTGACTGGCCGAGGCTGACTTTCTCACGCATTTCGTGCTGGAGTTCGAGAACTTGACGATAGTCCTTCAGACCGAAGTCGCGAATATTTAACGTCATCTCTTTAGTTGTTTCGGCTGCTGTTGACATAATACTCTATTTGCCGGTTTCACTCGGTTGTATACGCCAGTATATCGCGTATCGTTGGCCGAAAAGTTTATGGTAAGGTATAAGAGTGACATCGTGCGGCTTGCCGGCGTTGACCGTTTCGAATGTAAGCGGTTTGCCCGCCACCGGTTTGATCCAGGATTCGAGATTTTCGGCGTCGGCGATCAGGGTCGGTGCGGGTTTGACTTTGTAATTTCGCAGAACGCCGTGATATGCTGCATAAAGCGTATTGGGGTCCATGTCTTCGCTGCCGAGCGCTCCGGCTAAGACGAGTGGGCCGTACATGATGGCGGCCAGGTTTTCGTCATCAGGCATCTTGTGCAGATGCAGGCTCATCGGCATATCAATCTTGATTTTGTCCCCATCCTCCCATGTTCGCTCGAGCGTCAAATAACTGCGTGCCTGGGCATCGATATTTTGTTTGGCTCCGTTGATCGTGACAGTTACCGGTTTTGTCGCCCAGTAGGGGATGCGTACATGTATGGGCAATTTCACTTTCTTTTTGGTATTGATGGTCAGTGTTGCAGCCTGCTGTTCGGGAAAGTTTGTTTCCTGGCGGATTCGGAGCCTCTTTTCCTGCCAGTCGAGTTCTGATGCGATGAACAGGTTGACGAATACGCCGTCTTTGTCGTGGAAGTATATGCTGTTACCGTATTTTGCATGGTTTTCGAGGCCCGTGCCGGTGCAGCACCAGAAAGAATCATTGGGTGTGTTGAATACTTTCCAGTAGCCGGAGGCGAGCGGGACGAAGTACATCATCATTCCGGTCTTGGGGTCCTGCGTAGAAAGTATGCTGTTGAACAGGGCCCGCTCGTAGTAGTCGGCGTATCGGGCATTCGGATTCCAGCAGAACAAGTGGCGTGTGAGCTTTAGCATGTTGTATGTGCAGCAGGTCTCCTGCGTTGCGGGGCTCAGCTCGGCGGCGAGTTTGTAAGGTTCGGTTCGCCAGTGCTCGTGGTGGCTGGTTCCGCCGGTGCAGTAGCTGCGGGCGTCGACGACCTGGTCCCAGAAGAACGTTGCGATATTGTAGTAGTACGGCTCGCCGGTAAGTTCGAATTCGCGGGCGGCGCCGACGATCTTGGGCACCGTCGTATTGGAGTGCAGGCCGGTCAGTTGGTCGTTGAAATGTGCGAGCGGTTCGAAAACGGATTGATGATCGAATTGCTTTGCAAGGGCGAGATGGTTTGGGTCCTTGGTGACAGCGTAAAGGTTGCACAGCGTTTCGTTCATACCGCCAAATTCTGCTTTGAGCATCAGTTGGGTCTGTGCTTCGTTGAGGTTGTCGAGGTGGCTTTTTGCCCATGCCGCCATGCCCTCGGCGATCTGCAGCGCTCGCTTGTTGCCGCAGTGGTTATACATATCAATCAGGCCGGCGAAAATCTTGTGCAGCGTGTACCAGGGCGCCCACCATTCACCTGTGCGATAAATGATATTCTTGATACCTTCCTCCGGAAACGCGCTGAGGTAGCCATTACCTAAGGCTTTCTGGCATTTGCCTAATTCGGTAACAATTGCGTCGGCTTTGTTTTTCAAGGCTTTGTCGCCGGTGCTCGAGTACATCAATGCACAGGCTGAGAGGTAGTGCCCCATCGTGTGGCCTCGCAGGCCTCGCTTTTCCCAGCCGCCTAACTGGTCGGCCGATGAGGGCAGGCCCGCGGTGATGCGGAACATGCGAAGCAGGCGGTCGGAATCAAGATCGTGCAGGTACTTGCGGTCGAGTTCCATAGCCCGTTTGAAGGGTCCGTCTAACAGACGCACCTGCTTGAGATCGAACGGCAAACAGGCCGGTTTCTGCGATGCTGACGGGATCTTAGGTAGCCTGGATTTGTGCAGATTTGTTAAGTCCCGCTCCATTCGGGTCAGTGCGTCAATCGCATCTGCATCGGCGTTCTTTGCCTTGGCGAGAAGTCTGTCGGCGGCATTTTGCAAAGCTCGGAGTCGCACCTTGTAGTCTTTCCATTGAGCGTCGTCTTCATTTTTTTTGAACTTGCTGCGCAGATAATTGAATTGCGTTTCCACGAGTCGAAGTTTTTCTTCAACGGTTGTGATTGCGAGGTCGTACGACTTGGATTGGTAATACAGCATGCGGACTTTTTGCACTTGCTGAGGCGTATGCGCGCGGGCGGCGAGTTTTTTCGCCTGCTTTCGCAGCTCGCCGAGATCGGATGTGGCTTCAGCGTAGCGTTCTGCCAGTGCGGCGGGGTAGGTAGATTTGTGGTCCCTTGCCCAGATTTTGTCCTGCTGCTCCCATTTCATCTGGTCCTGCTGCGTTCGGTCGGTAAAGTCTCGTCTGAGCAGGTTCCAGAGTTGGTCGTAGCGTTTTACGCTTACACCGCCGCCGGGATGCATCGAGAAGTAAAAGGCGTGGCCCGCGGCCCTGTTGTTGATTTTCATCAGGAACTCATTGACGCCGGTTTTGAAATTCAGGTTGACTATCTCTTGGTCCGGGCCTGCTTTTCGGCCGATGTCGTTGGCCAGGATTCTTTGGCCGTTGAGCCAGACCTGGATGCCGTCATTGCTGCCGAGGTAGACAGGTAGTGTTATGTCGCCGGCGGCGGTGATGTTTCTGAATACGTAATTTGCGACGCCTTTTCCTTCGCCTGATTTGCCATGACCGGGGAGTTTGTGCACTACGCCGTCGGCCCATTCGGGCTTTTCAATCCATTTCAAGTCGCCGCCTGCATAGGTCTTTTCGAGATTGATTTGGGTCTCAGGGCCGAAAGCCACGCCGTAAGGATAGGCGTTGGGACTCGAGAAAGGGCCTATTGTATACCATGGCCCCAATTGTATGCCGTGTTCTTTTTGAAAGGTCGCCTGGTTGGCAATTTCTTGTTTTTCGAATTCAATCAGGGCCTGACGCGAGGCGCTCATAGTCTCCTGCCACGTATTTTTTTTCGAATAATAGGAAGGATCAGCCGCCGTGGCCGTTGAGCAAAGGACAAGTGCGGTCAGCATAAGGCCCACACAAAGGCAAGAAGGACACTTTATTTTGCGAAATTCGTTTAACATTTTCACTTTTTCCCGTTTTTCCAGCTTATTTGAACAGTATGAACCCGACAGGTCACTAATATAGCAGAAAACCGGGCAAAACTCAATGTAATTGGGATCAGATCATACAGGCCCGGGGTATTTGTGAGGTGGCGGCTTATTGGCTTGAGGTTGACGTCGGGCGTTGAGTTGGTTTTGCTATGGTTGTGTGGGCGGCGTCGAACATTCTTATGCCTCCACGGTCAAGTTGTAGGATCAGGCCCTTTTCCGGGTCGACGCCGATGCAGTTTCCGGTGAATTTCCTGCCGTTGAAAATCAGTGTCACGCGGTGGCCCAATTGAACGCTTAATTTTCGCCACTGGTCCGTGATCTTCTTGCTGCTCTTTTCGGCTGTGCGGAGCCAGTGGTCTATTGAGGTGAGCAGGCGTTTTGTTATTGAGATGCGGTCGCAGACTGACCGGTTTTCGATGTCGATGCTTGTGGCGGTTTTCTGCAGTTCTTTGAGGAAAGACGTTTTCTTTTGATGGCAGTTTATTCCGATGCCAAGGATGTAGGCGGTGTGGCCGGTGCTGCGTTTTGATTCGAGCAGGATGCCGGCGATTTTTTTTCCGTTGAGCATTATGTCGTTAGGCCATTTGATTTTTGCCTGCTCGCCCAGGCTCTCGGCGGCGGCTACGGCACAGGTGAGTGAGAGCAGTTCGGGATTTACTTTGCATTTGGTGAGCACGATTGAACAGAGGATGCTATCGGCGATGTCTGTCTGCCATTTGTTTCCTGTTCTGCCTCTGCCGCCGGTTTGCTCTTCTGCCATTATCACAAGGCCGTCGTTCTTTTTGTTTTTCGCATATT